>QWCV01001449.1_pt1 | contig 24295 bp, 24 predicted proteins | sample 1972621 | NCBI WGS metagenome assembly QWCV01 (sample SAMN09866699, study PRJNA288562) | Human gut metagenome isolate pre2_stool, whole genome shotgun sequencing... | isolation source: gut | host: Homo sapiens | place: USA: California | reverse complement strand
TTTGCAAGGTAATTTGTGTGTAGCAAGACGTAACGCTTCTTTCGCAACGTCTTCCGGAACACCGGAGATTTCAAATAATACACGACCTGGTTTCACAACAGCTACCCAATACTCCAGGGAGCCTTTTCCTTTACCCATACGAACACCCATAGGCTTCTGCGTTACAGGCTTCTCCGGGAAAATCTTGATCCAGACTTTACCACCACGCTTGATGTATCTTGTCATAGCGATACGGGCTGCCTCGATCTGGTTTGCTTTGATCCAACATGGTTCCAGAGCAACAATACCGTACTCACCGTAGGTGATTGTGTTTCCTCTGGTTGCCTTTCCTGTCATGGAACCACGGAACTGCTTTCTATGCTTTACTCTCTTTGGCATTAACATTAGTTAGCTCCCCCTTCCTTATTTGCTCTTACCGGAAGTACCTCGCCCTTGTAGATCCATACCTTAACGCCGACCTTACCATAAGTAGTGTCTGCCTCAGCGAATCCATAATCAATATCTGCACGAAGTGTCTGAAGCGGAATAGTACCCTCAGAGTAGAACTCTGTACGAGCCATATCAGCACCGCCGAGACGTCCGGAGCAGGATGTCTTAATACCCTTTGCGCCAGCCTTCATGGTTCTTCCCATGCAGGACTTCATTGCTCTACGGAAAGAAACACGGTTCTCTAACTGTAATGCAATGTTCTCAGCTACTAACTGAGCATCGCGGTCCGGTCTCTTTACTTCCTTAATATCTACAACTAACTTCTTGTCTGTGAACTTCTGAATCTCGCCCTTGATCTTCTCGATCTCAGCGCCGCCCTTACCGATAACAACGCCCGGCTTTGCGGTATAGATGATAACCTTTACACGATCAGATGCTCTCTCGATCTCGATCTTGGAAACACCTGCTGCGTATAACTTCTTCTTAAGATAAGTTCTGATATTGTAGTCTTCCACTAAGAAATCTGCGAAATCTGCTTCCGCATACCATTTAGAGTCCCAATCTTTGATAACGCCGACTCTTAAGCCATGTGGATTAACTTTCTGTCCCATGTTTGACCTCCTTATTATTTCTCATCCAGCACGATTGTAATGTGGCTCATTCTCTTCTCGATTCTGTAAGCTCTGCCCTGTGCTCTTGGTCTGATTCTCTTCATTGTTGGTCCCTTGTTTGCATAACACTCTGCAACATACAGGTTCTCCAACTTGTAATTCTTCTCCGGATAATTGTTCTCAGCATTTGCGATTGCTGACTCTAACAGTTTCTTAACCACGCTGGAAGCGTAACGCGGATTGTAGGATACGATAGCTAATGCTGTCTGAACGTCCTTTCCACGAATTGCGTCTAATACGAAGCATGCTTTCTGAACAGACACTCTTGCATAAGATAACTTTGCGGATGGTCTGGTATCTTTTACTTCATTTCTCTCTCTCTTGATCTTACTTCTATGTCCCTTAGCCATGGATGAAACCTCCTTTCAAAAATAGTTCTTATCTAACGCCTGACTTCTTCTCGTCTTTTCCATGTCCTCTGTAAGTTCTTGTAGCAACGAACTCACCAAGCTTATGTCCAACCATATCCTCTGTCACATATACCGGTACATGCTTTCTTCCGTCATGAACAGCGATTGTGTGACCTACGAACTGTGGGAAGATGGTAGAACGGCGTGACCATGTCTTAATTACAGACTTGTCACCGGCTTTGCTCATAGCATCTACTTTTTTCAGTAAGCTTTCATCTGCAAATGGTCCTTTTTTTAATGAACGAGCCATAATTTACCTCCTAATATTATCAGTCCTTACACACACCCGTGTGTTTCCTCGGACTACGAACATCTTGTTTATTATAGCAGAACATGCCGGAAGAAGCAAGTACAACTTCTCCCGGTCAAATTCCAGCTTATTTGTATATTTTTGACAAACACCCGATGGGCTTATCAATGGTTGAAACTTATTTCAACGCCTTACCGTCTCTTCTTCTTACGATCATCTTGTTAGAAGACTTGTTCTTCTTTCTGGTCTTAAGACCAAGAGCAGGCTTGCCCCAAGGTGTGCATGGGCCCGGACGTCCGATCGGAGCACGGCCCTCACCACCTCCATGTGGATGGTCATTCGGGTTCATAACAGAACCACGTACAGTCGGGCGAACACCCATGTGACGCTTACGTCCTGCTTTACCGATATTTACAAGGTTGTGATCTCCATTACCAATCACACCGATGGTTGCGCGGCAGTTTAACGGAACCATACGCATCTCGCCGGACGGAAGTCTTAACGTTGCGTACTTTCCTTCCTTTGCCATGAGCTGTGCGCTCATACCAGCGGAACGAACCATCTGTCCGCCCTTGCCAGGATGAAGCTCTACATTGTGCACCTGGGTACCAACCGGGATATTCTCGAGCGGTAAGCAGTTACCAACACGAACCTCTGCAGTAGCACCACTCATAACAGTCATGCCATCTGTGAGTCCTGCCGGAGCAAGGATGTATGCCTTCTCGCCGTCTGCGTAGCAGATCAGAGCGATGTTTGCTGTTCTGTTCGGATCGTACTCAATACCAACAACCTTTGCCGGAATTCCGTCTTTGCTGTTTCTCTTGAAGTCGATGACTCTGTATTTTCTTCTGTTTCCACCGCCGTGATGTCTGACGGTGATCTTTCCCTGATTGTTACGACCAGCGTTCTTCTTTAAAGAAGTAGTGAGCGCTTTCTCCGGTGTTGTCTTTGTGATCTCGGAGAAATCGGAGCCAGTCATATTTCTTCTGGAAGGTGTATATGGGTTGTATGTCTTAATTCCCATTGTTGTTCTCCTTTCGATGTTTGTTATCGCGCATCGCTGCGCCTAGTTTGCTATCAGAATGAAACGCTTTTCATCTTACAGTCCAGCGAAGATCTCGATGTCCTTGCTGTCTGCTGTTAATGTTACGATAGCTTTCTTGGTCTTGGCAGTCTTACCGGTTACCATTCCACGTCTCTTGTTCTTGCCGTCCATGTTCATGGTGTTGACGCTTGCAACCTTTGTTCCCTCGAACATTTTCTCAACTGCTTCCTTGATCATGGACTTGTTTGCTTCCGGGTGAACTAAGAATGTATACTTCTTCTCAGCCATTGCTGCCATGCTCTTCTCTGTTACTACTGGTTTGAGGATTACATCATAATACTGTACGTTTGCCATTATGCATACACCTCCTCGATCGTCTTTACAGCGTCCTTTGTTACAACAACCGTATCATACTTCAGAACGTCAAATACGTTCAGCTCATTTGTCTGAGCAGTCTTTACAGTCGGAACGTTGTCTGCGGATTTGATTACGTTGACATCCATATCGTTCAATACAACAAGTGCCTTCTCAACCTTTAAGTTCTTCATAACCTCTACGAACTTCTTGGTCTTGATCTCGTCAAGCTTTAACTCGTCGAGAACGATGAACTTGTTCTCAGCAACTCTTGAAGTAAGTGCAGACTTTAATGCTGCTCTCTTCTCTTTCTTGTTGAGCTTGAAAGAATAATCTCTTGGTACCGGAGCGAATACTACGCCACCATGTGTCCACTGCGGAGCTCTGGTTGAACCCTGTCTTGCATGTCCGGTTCCCTTCTGTCTCCATGGTTTTCTACCACCACCGCGTACTTCGGAACGGGTCTTAGCCTTCTGTGTTCCCTGGCGGTTGTTTGCAAGCTGCTGAAGGACTGCCATGTGTACTAAATGCTCATTCACTTCTACTCCGAAGATAGCATCGTTCAACTCAAGGCTGTCAACTTCCTTGCCTTCCATATTATAAACAGCTACTTTAGCCATCGTTTAGTTCCTCCTTTCCTATTCGAGCACTATTTACCAGCTTTTACTGTTTCTTTAACTGTTACTAAACACTTCTTAGCACCTGGTACGGCACCTTTTACTAAAAGCAGGTTGTTCTCTGCGTCAACTCTTACGATTTCAAGGTTCTGTGTAGTAACCTGTACGCTTCCCATGTGTCCCGGCATTCCTTTTCCCTTGAATACACGGCTCGGTGAGGAACACGCACCGTTGGAACCCTGATGACGATGGAACTTGGAACCGTGAGCCATAGGACCTCTGTGCTGTCCTAATCTCTTGATAGCGCCCTGGAATCCTTTTCCTTTGGAAATTGCAGTAGCGTCGATCTTGTCGCCCTCTGCAAAGATATCAGCCTTGATCACATCGCCAAGATTGTAATCTGCTGCGTTCTCAAACTTGAACTCTTTCACAAAACGCTTGCCGGATACGCCAGCCTTTGCAAAATGCCCCATCTGAGCCTTGTTTACACCATGTCTGTGTGCTACCTGCTTCTTGCCGTTTGCATCCTTGTTGACAACCTTTTCTTTCTTGTCAGCAAATGCAACCTGCACTGCACTGTATCCATCGTTCTCTACTGTCTTGATCTGTGTTACAGAACATGGACCTGCTTCCAATACAGTAACCGGTACTAAAACACCGTCTGCATTGAAGATCTGAGTCATTCCGACTTTTGTTGCTAAAATCGCTTTCTTCATACTTTTACCTCCTGTTTTCTCTACAGCGGAACGCTTCATGCCCAACCATGTGGGGTAGCGGAACCGTTCATCCTAGAAAGTCCATATAAGTGGAATGGGAAGTTTTCACCGCCTGCATTACTTCTATATAAAACCCTTCAGGATATTAACTAAATCATTTGTCTGGGATGAAGAAATTATTTATTCTTCATCTTGATATCGATGTAAACACCTGCCGGCATCTCAAGGCGGGATAATGCATCAACCGTCTTCTGCGTCGGTGTAACGATATCGATCAGTCTCTTATGAGTTCTCTGCTCGAACTGCTCGCGGGAATCTTTGTACTTGTGAGTAGCTCTTAAGATTGTAACTACTTCCTTCTTTGTAGGAAGAGGTACCGGTCCGCTCACCTGTGATCCGTTCTTCTTTACAGTTTCGATGATTTTCTGTGCTGATGAATCAACTAACTTGTGATCATAAGCCTTCAGAGTGATTCTCATTACTTGACTTGCCATAAAAAAAGTCGCCTCCTTTTCGCACTTTTACAAGCGATGTAATCGCTTTTTGTACGACAAGCGGTGACTGCACACATACCCGCGTGTATCATGGACTCACGCCCACAAAGAAGCCCGCGCTTCCTACACGCCATCCCTCTGTCCTTCGGACAAATTCTATTCGTGATACAGTGACTTGTCGCCAGTTTCCTAACTTGACATTCGCTCCACGGAAAACCTGCAATGCTCTGCAGCAACCTCACGCTTCAACGCTATCAATGTCACAGCAATGCATAGTATACACGATGAAACCGCGAATTGCAAGGATTTTTTTCAGTTTTTTGCATTTTCGCGCCGCCCCATCCACTTGTCGACCAGATTGTATACAAGACTGATACCAAAGCAAAGGATGCCTCCGACAAAAAATCCCGCCGCCCGGAGCAGCACATTGTCGTAGCGGATGTCCACGAGCACCAGTTTTACAACGCACAGCAGCACCAGAACCAGTCCGCAGACCCGCAGCGCCTTATATTTTCTCTTCATCCGCATTTCCGCCAGAAATCCCGCCACGATACAGCAGAACGCAATCACAATGCCCGTCACATCGTTCACGAACACGGGCACCCCATAGGAGTGCAGTGCGACCGATGCAAACAGCAGCAGCTTTAACGCCACGTAAATTCCCCACCAGTCTCCGTCCTTTCTTATCAGCAGGCTGTAGGTATTGGTGCACACGAGCACCAGTCCCAAAAGCACATAGATAAGGTGAAGCACCGGCGCGTCCGGTTTTCCCATCAGAACCAGAACCGCTGCAATAAGGAGCGCCTGCACGGCCATCGTTACCGCCGCGAATGCTTTTTCTTCCTCTCCCGTCTTTGGATTTCTGCGAAACAGCGGAACTTTCGCCGCCAGAATATTGCAGAGCACAATCGGCATAAAACAGATCAGATCGCTCAGGTAAACATCTGCGACCGTTGCCAGATCCGTTCCCCACACCGCCGTTTCTGACAGGAATGCCAAAAACATCAGATAGCCACAGATCTTCATCCAGGTTTCATACTGTTCCCTGCAGAACCGGATCAGCAGCACCGCGCTGCAGAAAAATACCAGTCCCCAGACCGTTCTCATGCCCCCGTTCATCGGGATCAGCAACAGCAGGATGCCATAGCCGAGTGCCGCCGCCCGGTATGCTTTTCTTTTGCGCAGGAAACCGTACAGAAGGCACGCCTCCGCCAGAAGTCCCGTCGATATATACTCCCCGAAATACGGCGCGGCAGCTCCCGCAAAGAACATCTGCGCAAAAACAGCCACCTCCAGCAGAACCGTACCCGCGGACAGATCCCCGGGCCGCCGGAATTCCAGCAGCGCCAGAACAGCAATGCCAAATACCAGTAAGAGCAGCGCCGCTCCGGTAAACCGGTTCAAAAACAGTCCGCTGAAAATGATGATACACAGTGCCCCCACGATACCGCCAAGCAGTTTTCCATTCTCATCCATTTCTGCCAAGATGCAGCCAAGCAGTACCGGAACCGCCGCAAGCACAAGAAGCAATACCACTGATGCCGTACCCGCTGCGGAGCCTTCTGTATAGGAAGCAGCTGCTCCAAACACCAGAATGAGCAGCCCGATGCTCCACGACACAAGATTTACCGCATTGCGGTAATATTCCCTCCGCAGGTGGGACACGAAAAATACAGTCTGCGTTACCGCATAATATATGGAAAGAATCAGAAACCGCTCTGCATCCTCCGTCCAGTTACACATGAGCACGCCGAGAATCAATGAGATGCCCACACCAATCTGCCCTATGATAAGGAAGAGATTCGACCGCAGACGTGACAGCACACACAGAACCACCGCCCACACCAGCAGTCCCAGATAAAGTATGCCGTCGTTTATTGCATGGAAATAAAAATCACTTAAAAACAGCGAGAGATACCACGCTCCCATGCCGCAGCCCAGCAGCCCAAGAAATGCTTTATTCCTGCGGTCATGTGCCACAAGAATTCCTCCTGCCAGCGTGATCGCGGCACTGACGGTATACATCAGAACCATCTTTACTCCCTGGCTAAGATACGGCAGCACCAGCATCGCAAAAAACACCAGACTCAGGAAGATCAGTCCTGCAGCGCAGACCGGCAGAATCGCCCTGCCGATCGTTTTTTCCAGATCCTGCTTCCCGGATGCCTGCTGGTATCCCGCCTGTGCTGCCACCGGCCGCGGCGGTGTCTGCTGATACGCCTGCTGCGGGTTTCCCGTCTCCCGCGCGGACTGTGACATTGCGCCCGGCGCCGGCGGTATCGGATTTCCCGTCTCCGCTGTCTGCGCTGCCGGCCGCGGCATTGTCTGATTCCACGGCTGTGCCGCTGCCACCGCCTGTCCATACGCCGGCCATCCATACGCCGCCTTCGGCATCGCCCCCTGACGGTATCCCGCCCGTTCGCGGTCTGCCTGTGCCGCAATTACTGTGCGCAGCGCTGTCAGCTGTCGTCCCAGCGCATCCACTTCCCGCTGCATCTGCTCAATCTTCATCCGTGTAAGATCGTCCCCCAGATCCCAGGACCGCCAGGCAAGCAGTAACTCATTGAACCGTCTCTGTTCCTCTAAAAGCCGGTTCTCACACTCCACTAATTGTTCCAGCATAAACTCCTCTTTCCTCTCCTGTCATTTAGTTCTCTGTCACTCATTGTAACGTACCCTCATTTAAAACACAAGAACTGTCCACGCGGGCGTTTCCTCGAAAAAATTGTTTTTACCATTAAGATTTTGCCAATTTCTACGCTTTTTTTCCCAAAAACAATTTGTATATGCTATAATGTCTTTGATTATTCTTTAAGGAGATTTCTATGGACATTATTATCGTAGGCTGTGGAAAAGTTGGTTTTACGCTTGTCGAACAGCTCAGCAACGAAGATCACAATATTGTTGTCATTGATGAAAAGCCGGAAAAGGTTCAATATATTACCGACCGTCTGGATGTGATGGGCATCGTGGGGAACGGCATCAACCATAAGACACTGCTGGAGGCAGGCATCGCCACTGCCGATCTTTTAATCGCAGTTACCGGAGATGATGAGAAAAACCTTCTGTGTTGCGTGATTGCCAAGAAGACCGGCCACTGCCAGACCATCGCGCGCGTGCGCAATCCGATCTACAACGGCGAGATCGCCTTCCTGAAAAAGGAATTCGGGCTCGCCATGATTATCAATCCTGAGTTGACGGCAGCCAACGAGATTTCAAGAGTATTTCAGTTTCCTTCCGCCATCCGTGTGGATTCTTTTGCAAAGGGGCATGTAGAGCTGCTTCACTTTAAAGTCAGCGAGAATTCCCCGCTGATTCATTTAAAGCTGTTCAATCTGCACCAGACCCTGCACAGCAACGTGCTGGTGTGTACCGTCATCCGCGGCAGCGAGGTCATCATCCCGAACGGTGATTTTGAATTCCGCGCCGGAGATACCGTCGCAATCGCTTCCGAGCGCCGCAACGCCATTGACTTTTTCCGTAAGATCGGCATCGTCAAGAACCGCGTCGGCAATGCCATTCTCGCTGGCGGCGGTAAGGTTTCCTTTTACCTCGCAAAGATTCTCATCCAGTCGGGCATCCGTGTGACGATCATCGAGATCAATCCGTCCCGCTGCGACGTTTTAAGCGAGCTGCTTCCGGAGGCGACAATCATCTGCGGTGATGCCACCGATCAGGATCTGCTGTCCGAGGAGGGCTTAGAGCAGGCGCAGGGTTTTGCAGCTCTCACTGGTCTTGACGAGGAAAACATCCTGCTGTCGCTGTACGCCAACGATGTCTCCAATGCAAAAACGGTGACCAAGATCAACCGGAGCAGCTTTAACTCCGTCATCAACGAGATGAATCTGGGAAGTATTATTTATCCGCGTGTCATTACCGCTGATTACATTTTAAAATATGTGCGCTCCACAGTGAATTCCATCAACAGCAACGTGGAGACACTTTACAAGCTTGCCGGCGGAAAAGCCGAGGCTCTGGAATTCATCATCAAGGAGAATTCTGCCGTCGCAGGCATTCCGCTGCAGGATCTGAATTTCCGCAAGAATACTTTAATCTGCTGCATCTACCGCAACGGTAAGGTCATTCTGCCGGGTGGACAGGATATGATGCTCGCCGGAGACTCCGTTCTGGTCGTCATTTCCGGATACCGCATCTCCGACATCAAAGAGATTCTGGAGGATTAACCTGCAATGAATTATTCCATGGTTTTATATATTCTGGGCTATATTTTACAATTTGAGAGCGCGTTTCTGATGCTCCCGGCGCTGGTCTCGCTGATCTATCAGGAGGAGGCCGGCATTCCATTTGTCATTACCGCTGCAATCTGTCTGGTTTTAGGGATTGTTTTCACACATAAAAAACCGTCTTCCTCGACCGTGTATACAAGGGAGGGGTTTGTTACTGTCGCCTTGAGCTGGATCGTTATGAGTATTTTCGGCGCTATCCCCTTCGTGTGGAACGGCGACATTCCATATTATGTAGACGCCCTGTTTGAAACGGTCTCCGGTTTTACCACGACCGGTTCAAGTATTCTCTCCGATGTCGAGTCCCTGTCGCATGCCAGCCTTTTCTGGCGCAGTTTCAGCCACTGGATCGGCGGCATGGGTGTGTTCGTCTTTATTATGTCGATCCTGCCTCTGATGGGCGGCTCTACGATCAACCTCATGAAGGCGGAGAGCCCGGGACCTTCCGTCAGCCGTCTGGTTCCGCACATCAAGGATACCGCGAAAATATTATACGGCATTTACCTTGCCATCACGCTCCTTGAGATTGTCATTCTGTGTGCGCTCGGCATGCCGCTGTTTGAGTCTCTTCTGACGAGTTTCGGCACGACCGGCACCGGTGGTTTCGGTTTCCGTAACGACAGCTTTGCAAGCTTTTCGCCTGCTATCCAGAACACGGTCACAACTTTTATGATCTTAAGCGGTATCAATTACACATTTTATTTTTGTATTTTATCGCGCAGAATCAAGGATGCATTCCGCATCGAGGAAGTGCGCTGGTATCTCTTTTTGATCTTTGCTTCTGTCGGAATGATTACCTATAATATACGCCCGCTTTACGCAAATACCAGGGACGCGCTGCGGAATGCCTTTTTCCAGGTCGGTGCGATCATCACCACCACCGGATATTCCACTGCCGACTTCGACATGTGGCCTGCACTCTCCCAGACGATTCTTGTGACGCTGATGTTCGTCGGCGCCTGTGCGGGAAGCACAGGCGGCGGTATGAAAGTATCCCGGCTGGTGATTTTATTCAAAACCATCCGCAAAGAGCTTTCCCTGATTATCCACCCCCGCGAGATCCGCAAGATCCGCATGGACGGACATGTCGTAGAACACAGCACCCTGCGCTCTACCAATGTTTTTCTGGTCATTTACTTTATTTTGCTCATGCTGTCAACGCTTATCATCAGCCTGGACGAGTTCGATTTTACCACGAACTTTACAGCAGTCGTCTCGTGTCTGAACAACATCGGTCCTGGCTTAAACCGTGTCGGACCGGCGCAGAATTTTTCGATCTTCTCGCCGCTCTCCAAGGTTGTGCTGATTTTTGACATGCTCGCCGGCAGACTGGAGCTTTTCCCGCTCATGATTCTGTTCATGCCGTCCACCTGGCGTAAAAAATAACGTGCAGCCGGCAATTTGGGCTGCGCAGCTTTGAACCGGTAGATATTTTTCTACCGGTTTTTTATTGGCTTTTTATGGGCTTTTTCCTGCTCCGGATGCTGTATCCGCATCCGTTAATGCCTGCGCCGCGCCGTGGCGAAGGCTTTTTCTCTGCCCGCAGGCAGACGTTTTTACTTTTTCCTTGCCCTCTGCTGGCTTGTGGTATATATTTGTTATAGTTTTAAATTAGAAGTACACAGGAATGGAGATTGCTATGTGGATTGCAGATAACTGGAAAGATTACGAAGTCATTGACTGCTCAAAAGGAGAAAAGCTCGAGCGCTGGGGAGATTATCTTCTCGTCCGTCCCGACCCGCAGGTCATCTGGGACACGCCGAAGACCGAGCGCGGCTGGCGCAAAATGAACGGCCATTACCACCGCAGCGCCAAGGGCGGCGGGGAGTGGGAATTTTTTGATCTTCCCCAGCAGTGGACCATCCATTACGGCAAGCTGACTTTCAACTTAAAGCCGTTCAGTTTTAAGCACACCGGACTGTTTCCGGAGCAGGCTGCCAACTGGGACTGGTTTTCCGAAAAGATCCGCAGCGCCGGACGTCCGATCAAGGTGTTAAATCTGTTCGCCTACACTGGCGGTGCCACGATTGCCGCCGCTGCTGCCGGTGCCAGCGTCACGCATGTGGATGCCTCCAAGGGAATGGTGACCTGGGCGAAGGAAAACGCCGTCTCTTCCGGTCTTGGTGATGCCCCGATCCGCTGGATTGTGGACGACTGCGTAAAGTTTGTTGAGCGCGAGATCCGCCGCGGCAACCACTATGATGCGATCATTATGGACCCGCCTTCCTACGGAAGAGGACCCAAGGGTGAGATCTGGAAAATCGAGGACGCCATCTATCCGCTGGTGCAGCTCTGTGAGCAGTTGCTGTCGGACGATCCTCTGTTTTTCCTGATCAACTCCTACACCACTGGTCTTCAGCCGGCAGTGCTCAGCTATATGATGAATACCGTCTTAAAAAAACACGGTGGTCATATCGCCGCAGATGAAATCGGTCTGCCGGTTTCCAGCAACGGTCTGGTGCTTCCGTGCGGGGCAAGCGGCAGATTTGAGCGCTAAGGGCGGGAACGATTTTGTCCTGTTTTTGCACAATTTTTGTAAATAGTTGTTTTCCTGCATACACAATACAATTTTTGTGGTACGCTGTTTTTATGCAAAGGTGATACGGGGATCCGGATCACCGGCAAATAAAAACGAACAGGAGAATGATTTCTATGGCACAGTTTGTAAAATTAGTTCCCGAGAATTTAAAGGCGCTGCGCGAAGTAAATCCGCGCCTGATGTCTTATAATGTAGAATTCGCCGAGGTAACCGGCGGCACCTTCTGGAAAGCGTACACACCGGAGCAGGTTGCAGGAACCGAGGAATTCCATGTCGCTCCGAGCGCAGACGGCATTGCTGCAATGTACAAGGATCTGATGCAGGTATACGCACCGATCGATCTGTACAACGAGAAGCTCCGCTCCCTCGCAAAGGAGCTCGGAACCGCATGGGTGCGTGTGTCCGGCACCTGGGCAACCAAGACTTACTATGATTTTGACAATGCAACAGGCGGTATTGCTCCGGAGGGCTACTTAAATGTCCTGACAAAGGAGCAGTGGATTGGTGTGCTCGACTTCGTAAAAGCGATCGATGCGAAACTGATGATTTCCGTTGCGAACTGCCCGGGTCTGCATTCCGCAGAGGAACCGTGGAATCCGAGTGAGGCGGAGAAGATTTTTCGTCTGAGCAAAGAACACGGCGTACCGATCGACGGCGCCGAGTTCGCAAACGAACCGAACATGATGGAGGATACCGGCTTCCCGGCTGGTTATACACCGGCTGATTACCACCGCGATCAGGATCTGTTTTTCGCGTGGGTACGCGCCAACTATCCGGAATGTATCTGTATCGGACCGAGCAGTGTTGGCGAGGGTCTTACCATCAATGGCGGTGATGACAACAGCAAGAGTGGTGGTATCGAGCAGCTTGTAAGAGAGAACTGCTCCACAACCGACCTGTTAGAGGACACCAAAGAGCCGTTGGACGTATTCAGCTACCATTATTACAACGGTGTATCCGAGCGTCTTGCTTCCGTGATGCCAAGCGGACACTGGCTGGCAGATACCGCCCATACCGAGGCGTATCTGGACGTTGCATTAAACTGTGCGCGCACCTATGCTCCACTCCGCGACAAATACTGCCCGGGCGGCGAGATGTGGGTAACGGAGTCCGGCGACGCAGGCGGTGGCGGTGATACATGGGCTTCCACGTATCTGGATGTTTTCCGTACCTTAAACGAGCTCGCTGGATTCGCAGCGATCACAGACGGCGTTATTTTCCACAATACACTGGCTTCTTCCGACTACGGCTTCCTGGCCCGCGAAGTATTTGATCCGCGCCCGAACTATTTTGCCGTATTGTTGTGGAACCGCCTGATGGGTACGACCGTTTACGATACCGCAGAGCCAATCCGCGAGGGCGCACATGTCTTCGCACATTCCCGCAAAGATGGAAAAGAGGGTGTTGTATATCTTGTGATCAACAACTCGCTGACAGAGGCAACCACCGTAGAGCTTCCGAAGAGCGCAGAGCGCTACACACTCGCCGGCGAGGGCGGCAACGTGCGTGCCGCTGTCATGACTTTAAATGGCAAGCCACTTGTTCTGGGTGCCGGCAATTCGCTTCCGGAACTCACTCCGGCAGCACAGGAAGCCGGAACAGTGACTCTTGCACCGGCAACCTGTACATTCTTCGTACTGTAAGCAGCGCGGGGAAGCAATCTGCACCGATGAGTAAGCCGCATAAGCTGGCTAGTAAGTTGCATTACTGGCTACAGTGGGGCTTAAGTAAGTTGCAACGGCATGTGCGTTAATACTTGTATCGGCTGGCTGGCAATATACCGGTATGTAATCTGTAATGACTGGCTGCATGGATAGGTACGTTGCATACACTGGCTGGGCTGCAACGTTGTGTGACCTGCAACGACTGGGTAAATTTGTAAGTTACATCGACTGGCAAGCTGCAGGGCCGAGCCTTACATGCACCCACAGGAGCTTTCTTGGTCAATCATTGTTTGCTGATGTTGTGCATAAGATCAAAACGGGTCTACAGAGGACTTTTTCTCTCTGTAGACCCGTTTTTGCGTACAATCTTCTATTTTTTTGACTTACATGGCTGCATTTTGGCTTCCGCCGGGTCTGGCGACACTCTTTTTCTCTCCCAGACCCGAAATCAGTTTCTTTTCGGGTCTCACGGGCTGGTTTTTCATTCCCAGACCCGCGAACAGCCCTTTTTTCTTCCCACGCGCATAATAACAAGGTCCCGGCGGGTCTGGAGAGACGTTTTTTCTCTCTCAGACCCGCCGGAACCTTGCACAAGACCATTTTTCTTCTTAATATCCGGTCGGACGGTCTTTTTTCCCGACCTTGAGGCGCGACATCGCGCGCGCCAGCGATGCTTTGGAACGATAATACTCCTGAATGCTCTGTTTCTGGCGGAGCTGCTCCTGTGCACGCTCTTTTGCCTCCTCGGCACGCCGCACATCGATCTCCTCCGGGGACTCACAGGTGTCAACAATCACCATTGCACGGTTATTGATGATCTGTGCAAATCCGGTGCCTGTCACACCCACGATCTCCTCGCCTGTTTCGTCCGTGATGCGGATCTCGCCGATCTCAACGGCAAACACCATATTTTCGTGATGCGCCTGGATTGCTTTCTCTCCGTCATGCAGCGGCAGAACGACCTGCTCACATCTTCCGTCAAAAAAGACACGGTCACAGGCAATCACTTTCAGACTAAATGTATTCATGCCCCCATCTCCTTCGCACGCTCGATCACATCATCGATCGTACCTACATTGAAGAACGCTGCTTCCGGATACTCATCCATCTCACCGTCAATAATTGCCTTGAATCCTCTTACCGTCTCCTTAAGCGGCACATACTTGCCCGGCACGCCGGTAAAGTTCTCTGCCACGTGGAACGGCTGGGATAAGAACTTCTGGATCTTTCTTGCACGGTATACCACGAGCTTATCCTCCTCGGACAGCTCCTCCATACCGAGAATTGCAATGATATCCTGCAGTTCTGTGTACTTCTGTAAAATCTCCTGTACTCTTCTGGCGGTCTCATAATGCTCTTTTCCAACGACGTCCTCCTCAAGGATACGGGAGTTGGACTCAAGCGGATCCACCGCCGGATAAATACCCTGCTCTACGATCTTTCTGGAAAGTACCGTGGTGGCATCCAGATGTGCAAATGTCGTCGCCGGAGCCGGGTCTGTCAGGTCATCTGCCGGCACGTAAACAGCCTGTACCGAAGTAACAGATCCGTTCTTTGTGGAAGCAATCCGCTCCTGCAGTTCGCCCATCTCCGTCGCCAGGGTCGGCTGATAACCTACTGCGGACGGCATACGTCCAAGCAGCGCGGATACCTCAGATCCTGCCTGTGTAAAACGGAAAATATTATCGATGAACAGAAGTACATTCTGATGCTCCTCATCGCGGAAATATTCTGCCATCGTAAGTCCCGTCTCAGCAACTCTCATACGTGCTCCCGGCGGCTCGTTCATCTGTCCGAACACTAACGCCGTCTTATCCAGTACGCCGGATTCCTTCATCTCAGACCACAGGTCATTTCCCTCTCTGGAACGCTCTCCGACGCCGGTAAAAATGGAATATCCGCCATGCTCTGTCGCAATGTTGCGGATCAGCTCCTGAATCAATACCGTCTTACCGACTCCGGCACCTCCGAAGAGACCGATCTTACCGCCCTTTGCATACGGTGCCAAAAGATCGATGACCTTAATACCGGTCTCAAGCACCTCAACGACCGGGCTCTGGTCTTCAAAAGATGGCGGATCTCTGTGAATCACCCAGTGTTCCTCACCGTCAAGGCTTTCGCCTCCGTCGAGTGTATCTCCGAGCACGTTAAACAGTCTGCCCAGGGTCTTATTTCCAACCGGAACCTTGATACCGCCGCCCTCGGCAATAACCTCCATATCCTTGCATAAGCCCTCGCTTGCCGCGAGCATGATGCAGCGGACAGTATTATTGCCGATGTGCTGTGCAACCTCCATCACGCAGCGCTTTCCGTTGTTGTCCACTTCAAGCGCATCTTTAATATATGGAAGGTCATTATCTTCAAATTCTACGTCAACGACAGGTCCCATGACCTGTACAATTTTCCCTTTCTTCATACAAGCTCCCTTCCGCTTTATTTCTTTTTCTTGTTCTTCTGCGCTTTCGCACCGCCGCTCACCTCTGTGATCTGCTGTGTGATCGCCGCCTGCCGTACCCGGTTGTATTCGATCGACAGCGTCTGTATCATGTCCTTCGCGCTGTCCGTTGCCGCCTGCATTGCCATCATTCTGGAATTATGCTCGCTGGCAAACGACTCTACCAGCGCACAGTAGATATATCCGGTGACATAGTTCGGTACTACATGCTCCAGAATCGCCTCCATGGATGACTCCACCCGGATCTCCTCCTGGTAGATATCCGCCGGGGCAGGATGCAGGAAGTCTTCCTTTACAAGCGGAAGAAGTTTCATCTTCTCCGCATTCATAGAAAAAGAGTTTTCCATCTTTGTGTAGATGATATATACCTCATCAAGCTCATTTTCCGCGTACAGATCCATGACGTGATCCGCAATGACACGCGCGCGGTGAAGCGACGGGTTCTGCACGGTATACTTGAACTCCGCATCCACCGCGAGACCCTCTTTCGCAAAATACTGGCGTCCGAGCTCGCCGACGACAAACAGCTTATTGTTCTCGCCCTGCGTGAAAAGCTCATGCGCCATCTTGATGACGTTGTGGTTGTATGCTCCTGCCAGACCCTTATCCGCAGTGATCACGATATATCCACGCCGCTTTTCTTCCTCCGGGATCTCCTTCTTCTGGTCAAAATAGCGGTTCTGCACCTCCGGAATGTGGCGCAGGAATCTGGAAATGGAACCCTGAAGTGCATAGAAATAAGGTTCCGTCTGCTCAAGCTTCTGCTTGGCACTGCGCAGTTTGGCAGAGGATATCATATACATGGCGCTTGTAATCTTCATGGTATCCCGGATACTTTTCATTCGCTTTTGAATTTCCTTGGTATTTGCCATGCTCTATCACCTGCTCTTATATTCTTTAACCGCCTCTACAATCTGCTCCGTAATCGCATCATCCAGCACTTTTTCCTCGTTGATCTTCGTCACAAGCTCCGCGTGCTGTACATGGATGTAATCTAACATACCCAGCTGGAATTCTTTCGTCTTTGCCGTGTCTACGTCCAGCATCAGACGCTTGTTGGCAGCGACCAGCGTGATGACCTGATCCGCCAGGCTCATCGGATGGCAGAGCGGCTGCTTTAACAGCTCCATCAGGCATTTTCCGTGCTGTAACTGCTCTTTTGTCATGTCGTCCAGATCGGATGCAAACTGTGTGAACACTTCCATCTCACGATACTGCGCCAGATCAATACGGATCGTACCGGACGCTTTCTTCATCGCCTTGGTCTGCGCCGCACCGCCGACACGGGATACGGAGAGACCGACGTTGACTGCCGGACGCATACCTGAGAAAAACAGATCACTCTCCAAAAAGATCTGACCGTCTGTGATGGAGATCACGTTGGTCGGAATGTATGCGGATACATCGCCCGCCTGCGTCTCAATGATCGGCAGCGCCGTGATGGAACCTCCGCCCAGCTCATCGGAAAGCTTGCTGGAACGCTCCAGCAGTCTGGAATGCAGATAAAATACGTCTCCCGGATAAGCCTCACGTCCCGGAGAACGCTCCAGCAAAAGGGACAGTGCACGATATGCCACTGCGTGCTTGGAGAGGTCATCATATACGATGAGGACATCCTTGCCCTGATGCATGAAATACTCTGCCATAGCGGTTCCCGCATACGGTGCAATGTACTGTAACGATGCCGACTCGCTGGCTGTCGATGATAAAATGATGGAGTAGTCCATCGCATCATTCTTCGTCAATGTATTCACAAGCTTTGCTACGGTCGATGCCTTCTGACCGATCGCCACATAAATACAGATCACATCTTTTCCCTTCTGGTTCAAGATGGTATCTACTGCGATCGACGTCTTACCGGTCTGTCTGTCGCCGATAATCAGCTCCCGCTGCCCGCGTCCGATCGGGAACATGGCGTCAATCGCCAGAATACCGGTCTCGAGCGGCTGCTTGACCGACTGACGGTCAACAATGCCCGGCGCTTCCTGCTCGATCGGGCGGTAATCGTCCGCCGGAATATCTCCCTTGCCGTCGATCGGCGCTCCCAGTGCATTTACAATTCTTCCAAGATAGGCATTTCCGACTGGAACACCCGCCTTCTTCTTCGTGCGTGTGACCTTTGTGCCCTCTTTGATGCCAGTGTCTTTTCCGAGAATGATACAGTCGATCTGATCGCGCTTGATATCCTGCACCATACCTCTGACGCCATTCTCGAAGATCACGATCTCACCATACATGGCATGCTCAATGCCATAGATGGTCGCAATTCCGTCTCCTACCCAGATGACAGAGCCGACTTCCTGCTCACCGGTCACCATATCATAATTTTCTATCTCTGTTTTCAGTATGGAGATAATCTCCTCTGAATTTATGGAACCCACGTCATCACCTCCATGTCAATTTTTGTTCTAAATTCTTGATCCGCCCCCGGACGCTGTAATCTTCCACCAGATCTCCCGTCTCCAGCACAAATCCGCCGATCAGTTCCGGCTGTGTGCAGATGGTAAGCTCCACCGTCTCTCTGTGGTGCTTTGCGGCGAGATATGCTTTGATCTGTGCAAGCTGCTCCTCATCCGGTGTACCCGCGCAGTACATAACGGTCTTTAAAATTCCATTTGCCTCATCGTAGCAGCGCGTATACGCTTTAAAGACATCCTCCATCTCCGATACGTTTCCGTGGTCGCACATTTCTTTTAAGAAATTCCAGACCTCTTTCGGAAACAGCTGCTCAATCAGCCTGTGTTTTTCCCTGCCGGATACCACCGGACAGTCCAGCACGCGCGGCAATTCGCCAGTCAGTGAGAAAATCCGCTTCATCTCTTCCACAGTCTCTTTCTCCACGCCCAGCTCAAAAAGAACCGTTCCGTAATTATTTGCTGTTTGTGTCATTTAAACCACCCGTTTTCGCCAAAAACTGTTCATACATAAGCTTGTTCTGCGCTGCCTGATCCGTGTCGCCCAATACCTTAGCGGTTGCCGCCATGGCAAGTCCCGCAATCTGCGACTGCAGTTCCTGCACGGTTTTCTCACGCTCAAGGTCAATCGACTTGTGTGCGTTGGCGATAATTCTCTGCGCCTCTGCATCCGCTGCATCCATACGGCTCTCATACTCCGCCTGTGCGCTCTTTCTCGCTTTTTCAACGATCTGCGCCGATTCCTCATGCGCCTGCTTTAAGGCGTCCTCATACTGCGCTTTCAGCTCGTTTGCCTGCTCATTTACATGGCGTGCGTCCGCCATCTGCCCTTCGATCAGCTGCTTGCGCTGATCCATCACTTTCGTGACCGGTCCGATCAAAAATTTGCGGAGCCCCAGATATAATACGATCAGATTGACGATGGTAAAGATGACATTCCAGTCGATTCTAAGTAACTGCATACTCTACCATAACCTTTCCTTAGCCTAAGAATAAGATGATTAAGATTGCTACTACCATACCGAAAATTGCAGTACCCTCTGCCAGTGCACATCCAAGTAACAGTGCCTTTGTGATCTTTCCGTCAGCCTCCGGCTGTCTTGCGATAGCGTCTGTTGCCTTGGAAGTTGCAAGTCCGATACCGATACCTGCTCCAATACCTGTAAGTGCTGCGATTCCTGCTCCGATTGCGATTAAAGATGTCATAATAATGTTCTCCTTTTCTTTTTCGATTTGATTACTCGATGGTTTCCTTAATAAAAAGTGATGTTAAAAATACAAATACATATGCCTGAATGAATCCGTCAAACAGGTCAAAGTAGAGGCTGAGCGGTACCGGCACAAGTAACGGTGCCACGATCTTGATCAGCTCCATGATAACGAATGCGCCTAAGATATTACCGAAAAGTCGCATACACAGTGATAACGGCCGGATAAATATTTCCAGAATATTCATCGGCAGCATAAGCGGGATCGGTTCCGCAAAGCTTTTTAGAAAGCCTTTGACGCCTTTTTTATGTACGCCCGAAAATTCAATCAGGACGATACTCATCAGTGCAAGAGCACCAGTGACGCCCACATCCTTGGTTGGAGACTTGAGACCGAACAGACCGATCATATTGGCCACGCCGATATACAGCCCTACGGTCATCAGATATGGGATATACCCCTTTCCATCCTCCCCCAGGAGATCATAAAAGAAGTTGTATAAGCCTCCCACTACCGTTTCCAGTACAACCTGTTTCTTGCCGACATTCTCTACTTTCAGGTTGCGCACAAGAATGATCGAGCCGAGCAGCAGCACTGCCATGATGATCCACGTGACCACGACCGACTCCGCCACAGGGATCCCGCCAAAAACGGGGATCGTGAACGCAGTCTCACAGTTCAGCTCTTCCATCAGCTGCTTTGATAGTTCCTCCGTATTACCACTTCCTTTCTCTTTTTTTGTGTTCCTATTTTATGAAGTTTCCCATTAAATGTCAATTTCGTCAAAAGTTCTAATTTTGCGTTCTGTTTTTGTGCAATATGCATGCATAGATTGTGATTTTTTTCACATTTTCCGCCTTTTTACAAATTGAAAATTGCAAAAATATACATTTAGTCAAAAATGTCTTCCAATGTTTGTAAAAAATATCGGTTTCCATAGATAGAACTTTCTATCTATTTGAACGGACTTCCTACCTATTTTGACCTTTCCTTAACAAATATGCCCAAAAAGGGGCAGTCGCCCCTTTTCATGAAGCTGGATTTTGATAAGTAGCATTATAAGAAACTCGCACTTTGCGGTTTCCAACGGAAATCTGCATATGTGCTTCTTATAATGCTGCTTATCACATCAAATGCACGAAAAAGGGGCTGCACGCTTAATGTGCAGCCCCTTAACAAGCCTATATTATTTTCTTCTGGACTCAAGTTCTTTTACGTTTGCCTCTACCTTCGCCTTGGAAAGCGGATATATAAGTAACAGTGCCAGTCCGCATAATGCATAGATGATTGCCGGGAAGAAGGTGGACAGATTGTAGATTCCATTTGCAACTTCCTGCGTCTGGCTTGTTGCCAGCTCATCATAACCGATCCAGCCAAGTGCCCATCCGGAAAGTCCGCCCGCAATTGCCTGACCGATCTTTCTTGCGAAAGAGTACATACCGTATACGGTACCATCATCTCTGGTGTGATTCTTCACTTCCATGTCATCGATAACGTCCGTTACCAGTGCCCAGCACTGCATCTGGAAGAAATACATACCGATCATGGCAAGGAATGCCAGTCCGACGAACAGCCATACATTCTTTACATGCAGTACGCCAATAATAAAATATAATCCTGCGGAGATAAACATTCCGATAAGACTGCACTCTTTCTTTCCGTACTTCACGGCAAGCTTTGTGGACACTGCGGAAAGTACAAGCACGCACGGAAGCATCAGCAGCGAATATACGGATAATGCTGCAGTGTTCTTAAAGTAATCTGCAAACAGATACTGGTTGATGCCCTGGGACATTAAAGATGCCAACAACAACAGCACTGCCGAGAGAATCAGACCCATCAGCGATCTGCTGGAAAACAGTGCGGAAACCGTCTGTCCGAACGTCTTCTTCTGGACATCCGGCTTCGGTACATACGCGACACGTTCTGTTGTCAGCGTATAGCATAACAGATAGCAGATAACGGCAAGTACGGAAAAGATTCCTGCGATCATGGAAATTTTGGACGCGGATACGACCTTGTTTCCTGCCTCATCGGTGTAATATACCACCATCGGTGCAAGCATACCGATCAGGATACCTGCCAGCGTACCGCCCAGAGAACGGAACACAGATAAGGAGCTTCGGTCCTTCGGCTCGCTGGAAATAACAGATGCCATGGATCCATATGGAATATTTACGGATGTATAGAAAATGGATCCCCATAAAATGTAAGTGATGAACATGTAAGCAACTTTTGCCGCATACGGTGCATCTACCAGAAATGACTGGTACATCATGAACGATGCCAGTGCAACAAATGCGCACATACGCAGAATCCACGGACGGATGCGTCCGTTCTTGGTCGGCTTGCTGTTATCAACAATGCGTCCCATTCCGATGTCGGTAAATGCATCCAGACATCTTGCAAGCAGGAACATGGTACCTACCATACCGGCAGAGACTCCCATGACCTTTGTGTAAAATACCATTACATAGCTGCTGGCGAAAATGAATGTAAAATCATTCGCAATATCACCGCACATGTAACCGATTTTGTCCTTTACGCCAAACGGCTTGGTGTTTGTGTTTCCCATAATGCGCCTCCTGTAGCAGACCGCCCCATGCGGTCTCTTTGATGGTTTTATTATAGCAACTTCCCTTTCCCTGTACTTTGCCTTTTTTTGTTTGACACGGATTATTTTTGTGTTATATTTATTTTGTACTAAAATTTTTTCACGTTGTTATTTGCAGCTAACAGTTTCCGGATCAAGCAAGGAGGATTCTTATGGCATTGCCCTATATTTCCGTGGAGGACTGTTTTCCGGTCATCCGCCAGACCATCTTAGACACCTACAAAGTCGACTCTTTTCTGATGCATTATCCCTACTCCGATCTGGAGCGGCTGGACATGGGGCTTCGCAAAATGGTCTGGGGAACCTATTCCACAAATTCTGCCATCTTCTCCCTGTCTCCCGAACAGGATGCCTGGCAGATTATCGTGTTAAAAAGTGTTCTGGGCTTTTACAATCTGATTATCACAGTTACAAACGAGGAGCATCCCGATATGTTTGGCTTCATGCCGTTCCGTACCGAACCTGCAACTCCGGCTGTCATCAACCGCATCATGACCAATGTCACTAAGTTAGCACCAAGCGAAAAAGTTAAAATAGGAACGAGAACAGCACACAGCGCTACGGAACAGCGATTGTGTGCTGTTTTCTTGAAAAAAGGCATGACAAGAAAGCGGATCGAAAAATCCGCTAAAAAAAGCTATTCAAAAAGAATAAATTATGCTACTCTATAAGTGAAGCTGGCGGGAGGATTCCGTATTATCTTACGAGAACACTTTCGGCTTGGTCGAATAGGCGAAATGTATCTCATAAGTAAGGCTTCGACATTGGGTGGACAGACTTTACCAAGAAAGAATTGCAGGCAAATATGAGTGGCAACGGAGAAATTGACCTTGTAGGCGTATTTCTTCTTTTTCTGTTGGATGACTACGGATTGGGTAATCAGTTGGCAGAAGTTGAACATAGTAAGCTTTGCAAAGATTTCCTGATGAACGAAGTCCACCTTTTTAGAGTGCAAATGCAGTAGTCCGAGGGTGTATTTCAGATCACGGAAAGAGGTTTCAATTCCCCAGCGCATGGCATAAAGCTGTTTGAGTTCAGAAACAGGGAAAGATTGCTGCTCCAGGTTCGTGATAATCGTTTCGAATGAATCATCCGATATTTTGAAGCGGACAATTCTAAAGCTAAGTTCGTAAAACTGGACAGGATCAGACCTATCGCATTTTTTGGGAAGAAAGTCAAAACGATTCCGCCTGGGAATATATTTGCAGCAATTACCGATTTGCAGCAACTTTTTAACATCATTTGTCATACGATTTGTAATTTTGAGATGAATTGGCACATCAAATTCGTCAGAATCAGGGAGTGCCAGGCCAGCACCAATCCCGGTTTTACCATCCTTGATACGGAAGAGGAATGCCCAGTTTTTCTGTTGAATATGAGCAAGATTGTTATAGGATTCGTAATTTCTGTCAGCAAGTACCAGGGCTTTCGGGATATCGGAGCGATCCACCATCGTCGTCAATGCACCGCATTCATCCGTATTTCTGAATTTTTGAAGAATGGCATCCAAATATAGATGTTGAAGTAAATCATACGTTGCATTGATATGAAGTAAGTTATAGGACTTTTTTCCATCTTTGCGGGAAACAAAGGACTCCGGATCGTCCGGGTTTGCAGCAGTTTCCAATTCTGAACCATCGACAGCAAGCAGCCGATAGCCCTTGTAAAGCTTTTCGCTACAAACACTGTGCGTAAAATGCTCAAACAGTTTTTCGAAAGCAACCGGAGTAATTTTTGCGCGTTGCTGAATAAAGGCTGAGGAAGATGGTATGGATTTATCTAATCCAAAAAAATCCAGCAGGTCGTTGGTTAATGTTCCTCCCCGAAATGAGAGAACCGCAGCTATGGCTTTGTCAAAAGGAATTTTTCGGTTTCTGGTATAGTCTGTTTCAGGGTGCCTTGAATAATCCCGCTTATAGTCGGTAAGAAATTGAATGGAATTCAGTAAAGATTGCTTGATGTATTCGGCGGTCATAGGTAATCCTCCTTGTAGTTTTTGTGTCGAGAGACACTTCTAACTACAAGGGCCATTTTGCTAAGCGTACTTAGCAAAATGGCCGCACGAAATTGCATATTTGTCAAGTGTTTTTTTGAAAAAACACAAAAAAGCGCCCCGTTACAGCTCAATTTTGAGTGTAGCGGGGTGTTTTGGCTTAACTTAGTGACATTG
>QWCV01001749.1_pt1 | contig 24566 bp, 25 predicted proteins | sample 1972621 | NCBI WGS metagenome assembly QWCV01 (sample SAMN09866699, study PRJNA288562) | Human gut metagenome isolate pre2_stool, whole genome shotgun sequencing... | isolation source: gut | host: Homo sapiens | place: USA: California | reverse complement strand
TACGGAAGCCGTTGGAATCGGGTCTTAGCCCTACTGCCCGTAGGCATTGGAGCCTCTTCGGCCCGCGAAAACCGAAAGTGCATACGGCGGTGCATACGGCTTTCCGGCCAAAAAGCCCCTATCGACCCCCTATTATCAGAACGCCGCGACTCGTTCGGCATGGCTTCGGAGCCGATGGACGGCATCCGCCCCTGTGGGCCGCTCCAAGGCCCCTTCCGCGGGCTTCCCGCCGTCCGCCAGATCGGAACGGTCCCGGCCGCCGAAGGGGCCCTGGAGCGCCGGACGCATAGCGTGTGGACATGAACGAAGAACCAACGATCGCCGCCAGCCTCGCCGGGGAGAGCCCGGCGGCATTGGCGGACATCCACGACGAGAGCGCCCGCGACAACGGACTGCTCGCAAAGGCCAACGACATCATCGACGCCCTGCCATGGGGGCAGGCGTCCATCCTCAGACGCGCGTTCCGCGTCGCCTCCAAATACGGCGGCATGGACCCCGTCGAGGCGCAGGCCGTCAGCGGCCTCGTGCGCGACTCCTGCATCAGGGCCGCCATGGCCGCCTAGGACGAAAGGAACGGGACGGCCCCGGCATCCGATGGATCGGATGCCGGGGCCGTCCTTCGTTCCTGCGCGGAACTACATCTCGCGGCGGCGGGAGGCCACGCCGACGCCGATGCCCAGCATGGCGAGCAGGGCGGCGATCGCGGCGGCGGGGCCCACTCCCTTGCCGGTGGAGGACAGGGCGGCCAGCGCCGCATCCGACTCCACATGCACCGTGTAGACGGTCCTGACGAGCCCGTCGGCGCTGGTGGCGGTCAGCGTGACCGTGCGCCCGTCCTTATGGACGGTGACGGACGTGCCGGTCGTCTTGTCGAACACCGGCGTGATGACGTACCGGTCGGCGTTGCCGACCTTGACGGTGTACTCCAGACGTTTCGGGTCGAAGCCGGACACGAGCCTTCCGTCGGCCTTGATGCCGGTCAGCTCCGCCTTGTGGGTCGCGGCCGTCAGATACGTGACGGTCACGTCGCGGACCGCGTAGGTCCGTCCGTCGGAGGCGAGCACGCCGATGGAGTAGGTCCAGGTCATGCCGCCCTTGCGGGCCGAGGTCACGTCGACCGTCTGCCCGTCATAGGACTCGTAGGCGAACGTGCCGCCCTCGGGGATGGTGACGGAGTCGCCGTCGGCCGGATGGTAGACGTCCTTGAGCGTGTAGCCCACCGACTTGAGCGTCGTGTTGTCCTCCGACGGGTTCGGATCCTTGGACACGAGCCCGGTCGGGTCGGACGGCTTGAACGCCTCGTCGGCCGTCGGCGTCGCATGGTCGCGGACCAGCGTCACCGAGTACGTGCGGCTCTCGCCGTCCTTCGAAACGGTCCACCACTGGGTCGTCGCGTACGCGGTCTGGCGGGAGTCCCCGGCGCGCACGTCCTGCCCGGCCTCGGGGACCGGGACGACCAGCACCTTCTCATCGGCGCCCGCGTGGATCGTGTAGTCGACCACGTCCTTGGAATAGCCCTCCAGGGCCTTTCCGTTGACGGTGAAGCCCTTCAGGGCCGCCTTGTCGTCGCCCACGACCTTCGGCGCCGACTGGAACGGCACGGTGACGCGCACGTGCCTGACGGCCCACCTGAAGGCGTCGCCGTCGCGCCTGATGTAGCGGATGGAGACGAGGATGACCTCCGTGCCGTCGGGCTTGACCGTGGATGTGGTCGACACGTCGGACACGCTGCCGCCCTTCTCCGCGGACACGGACCATTTCATGTCCAGCAGGGACCTTGACTGGGCGGGCAGGACGATGGAGTCCGGCAGCCTGTCGACCGTGGTCGGCATGCCGGGCACGGAGACGGGCACCGTGGTGCCGTCCGCGGCCGTGTAGGACAGGGACAGTCCGATCGACGCGTCGTACGTGTAGGTCAGCTCGCCGGTGACGCGTACCTTGGAGCCGTGGGAGTCCTCACCTTCGAACACGGCCGTGCGGCGCAGCTGGGTTTTGTCCGGCTTGCCGTCGACGTGGATCGGCGCGGTCTCCAATCCGGAGAGGGAGGTCCTGTCCAACGTCGAGCCGTCGGACAGGGTGATGCGGTCCGTGTCGTAGCCGGCCGGATCGTCCTTGGTGCCCAGGGTGCCGGCGTACGTGGCGCTCCAGACCCCGTCGTCGCCCTTGGAGAACACGGCGCCCCCGCCCGGTCCGCCGTCGGAGACGGTGGTCTCCGTTCCGTCGGCGTATTCGTAGGCGACCTTGAACGACGCCCGGGAGCCGGAGCCGGTCAGCGTGCCGGAGACGACGCCGACGCCCAGCTTTCCGGAGCCCTGGACGAACGATCCGCCGGCGGCCTCCAGGTCGACGGTCCTGCCGTCCGCGCCGACCGCCCTCACATCCTTGGGGGCGCCGTCCAGTGTGACGTGGCCGGTCCATTCGCCGTCCTCCCGCGTCAGGGTGGCGCCGTCCACGGTCCAGGAGGAGACCTCGAGGGCGTCGATGGCGTCGGAGATGGCTTTCGCCCGGGCGTCAAGCTCCTTGCCCGTCGCCGAGCCCGAGTCGAATCCGTCGGTCAGAAGCGCGTCCAGCCTTCCGTAGGAGTCCTCCGTGTAGTCCTGGGCCTTGAGGGCGCGGGCATTGGATGCGGCGCCGGAATACGCCTTCTCCTGATCGGACTTCCCGACAAGCGCCTTCTGCGCCCTGTCCAGCGCGGATGCGTCGGCCTTCTGCGTGTCCCCGTCCTTGTTCCGGTCCCTCCTGGCCTTGGCGTACGCATCGTCGAACGCGGACTTCTCGCCGGCCATGCCGGACCCGTAGGTCAGGCCGCGGGCGTTGAGGGCGTCCGCGGCCGCGATGGCGTCCTTCAGGCTTTGGCCGGTCTCGTACTCCGGGGCGTCCATGACCGTCCGAAGCGTGGCCGTGGCGTCGGCGTACCTGTCGTCCCCGGCCTTGTCGTCGGTGGCGGAGGCCACGTCGTTGCGGGCCGTGCCGACGGCGGCCGTCAGCCTGGTGTGGAAGCCGGCCGTGTACCGGGCATCCTTCGCCATGGCCTCCGCCTTGTCCACGGTGGCGGAGAACGTGGTCCGCTGCGTGGTGGTCAGGGCCGCCGTGGCTTTGGAGAGTGCGTCCGACAGGCCGTCCAGGGTGGCGTCGTCCACGTCTCCGCCCGCGGCCTGGGCGGCGGCCAGGGCCTCGTCGAACGCCTTGCGGGTGGTCCTGTCCCAGTCGCGTTCCTGCGAGCCCTTGGCCGTCGCGGTTCCGATGGCCGCGTCCAGATTGGCGCGGGAGACGCGCACGGTGGCGTCGATGGCCGCGTTGATGCGCCCGGCCGCGGCGGCGCGTTCCATATCGCCCGCCTTGTCCGTGGCCTTGCCGAGGCCTCCGTCCCGGTCCAGCTCCTCCTTCAGGGTGTTGCGGCTGTCCTGCGTGTACCTGCCGTCGGCGAGCCTCGCGTTCGCGGCCTTGACGGCCGCGGCGTACGCGTCCTGCTGGCGGGTGGTGAGGGCGTCCAACGACTTGACCAGCTGGTCGGCGGCCTTCTGCCGGGCGATGTCGTGGTCGACGGTGTCCTCATCGGACAGCGTGCCCTTGGCGGCCGTGTAGGCGTTGGTGGCGGCGGTGGTGTCCGTCCAGTCGCGGTGGCCGTCGGCCGTGACCATGTCGTCGTATCTGGCGATGGCCTCCCTGACGGCGGCGTGGGTCTTCGACTCGGCGTTCTTCTCCGCGGTCCTGAGGGCCCCGGTCAGTTCCGCGGCCCTGTCGTCGCCCGCCTTGTCGTCGGACGGGTCGGTTCCGGCCGCGTCGATGGCGTCCTTCAGCGCCTTGGCCGATTCGTCGGTCAGGCGGGTGCGGTCGATGGCGTCCGCCTTTCTCGCCTCGGCCTTCAGCTCCACACACTGGACGGTGGTCAGGGACTTGGTGGCGTCCTCCAGCGACTCCGCGGCCTTGACGCGTTCCACGTCGCCGGCCTTGGTGTCGTCGAACGGGCCTTTCGCGGCCTCGTACGCCTTGTCGAACGCGGCCTTGGAGTCCTTGTCCCAGTCGCGGTCCCGCGCGGCCTTCGCGTCGGCGGCCCTGACGGCCTTGTCCAGCCGCTCCACGGCCGGATAGGACAGCGCGTCGATGGCGGCGTTCAGGTCGCGTGCGGCGTCGGCGCGCACCGTGTCGTTGTCCGCGTTGTCGGCCAGCCTGTCGGCGGTCTTGGCGGAGCCGCGCGCCTCCTTGACGGACTCGCGCTCCGACTCGGTGAAGCGGCTCAGGTCGAGTGCGTTGCAGCGTGCGATGGCCGCCTTCAGGTCGGCGGTCGGCTGGGACTCAAGGTCGCCGGCGGCCTTGTCCACGCTGTCCTTCATGGATGCGAGCGCGGTCTTGTCATGGCTTTCGCCGACCAGCTTGTCCGCCTGTTCGAGGATGTCGTCGAGGGTGCCCTTCGAGTCGGCGGTCCAGACGCGGCCTCCGTCGCGCTTCGCCTTGGCGGCGGCGATGGAGTCGGACAGGTCGGCGCGGGCCTGAAGGTCCAGTCCGTTGACGGCGGCCGTGATGGCGTCGGCCTTCTCCTGGCGCCGCGCGTCGCCGGTCCGGTCGTCCGTGGCCTTGAGGGCGTCGGCGTCGTCAAGCGCGGACTTCAGGGCCTGCCAGGAGGCTTTGGTGTAGTCGGACTCCTTCAGTGTCCCGGCCTGGGCTCTGGCGTCGTCGAGGGCCTTCCCGGCGGCCGACTTGAGGCCGTCGGTGGCGGTCTCAAGGGCGGAGGCGGCGGTGGCCGCGTCCTGGTCGGAGGCGTCGTCCCCGACGGCCTTGGCGGCCGAGTACGCCTTGTCGAATGCGGCCTTGGAGTCCTTGTCCCAGTCGCGGTCCCGCGCGGTCTTCGCGTCGGCGGCCTTGATGGCGGCGGCGAGCCGCTCGTGGCCGGTCGGCTGGGTCTGGTTCTGCCCCTGGTCCCCGTCCGGGGCGGCCGTCTGGTCGGCGAAGGCGGGCGTGACCCCGACCCCCAGCAGTGTGGCGGCGGCCGCGGTGGCGGCGGTGGCCTTGATGATGGCGTTGCTCAAAATCCATCCTTTCGTCTTGTTCCCGTTTCCCCATGGGGCTATGCGCCGACGCATAAGCGCTCCACATGGATTGGTTCACGCAGGTGGAGGCGCTGCGCCGGGGCGGCATGCCGCTGGCGGACGCCGTGTACTCGAAGGAGAGGCTGGTGCGCGCGGAGGCCGCCCGCCACCCCGATCTGACGCCCAGGCAGGAGAGGGTGCTGTCGCGCGACCCGGAGCCGCTGGTGCGGGCGCTGATCGCCATGCGCCCGGGACTCGACCCGGACCTGGCGGACGCGCTCTCATACGATTCGGACGCGCATGTGCTGCGGGCGGTCGCGGCGAGGCTTGATCTGACGGACGGGCAGAGGGCGCGCCTCGCCCGTTCGGAGGACGCGGTCGTCCAGTCGCTCATCGGACGCGCGGACGCGGCCGCCTGGCTGGACGGCCTGCCGTTCGCGCCGGAGCCGGCGGAGGGGCGCAAGGGCCTGTTCCGATGATCGAGAAGGATGTCGAGCGGCGCCTGTGCGCGCTGGCCCGCAGGCATGGCGGCGTCGCGTTGAAATGGACGAGTCCGGGCACCATGGGAGTGCCCGACCGGCTGGTGTTCCTGCCCGGCGGACGCCTGTACCTGGTCGAGGTGAAACGGCCCGGCGGCAGGGCGCGCGAGAGCCAGAAGGCCGTCCACAGGCGTCTGGGACGCCTGGGATGGCCCGTGCATGTGGTGGACGACGCGGACGCGTTCTTCGCGTCACTTCCGGAGCCGCGGATCGAGGGAGAGAAGGCCGATGAGGAGCGCGGCGCCGCCGACGCCGACGATGACGCCGGGATGCGGCAGGGTGGAGATCCAGCCGGCGAGGACGGTGCCGAGGCGGGCGATGCCGAACAGGACGCCGACGCCCACGGCGGTGACGGCCGTCGTAAGGGCCGCCGTCGATAGGTAGTCGCCCCATCCGTGCCGCGGCTCCGGCTCCGGCTCCGACTCCTCGGGCGGCAGGACGGCCTTGGGCGTGGGCTCCACGTCCAGGTCGGAGTCGTCCGCCTCACTCTCGAATCTGCCCGCGCCCGGCATTCCGGCCGGCCTATGCGAGCGTCCGTTCTCGTCCCTCATCGCCGGACTCCAAGGCCGAAGCGGTCACGGAGCATGTTCGGGTGGTCGGAGGCCAGCCGCGGATCGGAGGAGACGATGCGATCGAACTCGTCGGCGTGGAAGTCCTGGTCGTACCTGCCGTCGCCCCGGTCGTAGGACACATGCCCGATGGCCAGGTCCGGGTGGGATTCGACGAACATGGCCCGGGCCTCGTCGCGCATGTACGAAGGCACCGACTTGGGGTCGATGACGCCATGGCCCCGCCCCCTCGGAGGCAATGGGGGCGTGGGGGAGGGCTTTGGGCGGAGGAATCCCCCGAGCCGGGCGAGGAGCGGATGGCGCGCGGCCCGTTCGCGTTCCATGCGTTTATCCTCGGCGCGGTCGGTGATGGACACGAGCCTGTGGAACGCCTCCGTGGAGTCGAGATCATCGTCGGAGCCGACGCCCGCCTTGGGTGCGAACCGGCCCGCTCCGGGGGCTCCCGATGGTTGATGATTGTTGCCGTTGCCGTCGTACATGATGGGCGTCTATACGCCGAGCAGGGCGGAGCACCAGCGCATGTCTGGCGGGCAGGTCAGACAGATGAGCGTCAGATTGTGCGTATGCGGCCCGCTGCCGCGCGGGTCGATGCGGAAGGCCACCAGCTGGGGGACGGGCGGTATGAGCCGTTCCGCGACTCCGACGCCGAGCACGGCGGTCAGCGACTCGGCCACGTTGTCCGGGTCGCCCAGGTAATGCGGGTCGGGGTATCCGACGGAGCAGACGACGGCCATGTCCGCGCCCATCGCCTTGTCGCCCCAGGCGGCCCTGGCGCGGCGCATGATGGCGGTCTGGCGGCGCTTGCGCTCCGCGTCCGTGCCCTTCATGTTGCTGGTGAGCCATTCGCGGTCGGGAATCTCCACATGCACGGCCGCGGCCTGGGCGCCGGGCACGCAGCGGAGCAGCCGGACGAGCGGATCCTCGCCCGCGGCCAATGGGATGACCCAGATGTTGATGGTCGCGCGGCCGCCCGGCAGCGGGCGCGGGTCGCGCAGATAGCAGGTCATGGTCCGGTGCGACGGGTCGTCGTCCGGCCAAAGCCCCATGTCGGTGCCCGCGTCGATGAGCGGCTTCAACGTCTCGCACGCCAGGACGGGCGACTCGCGCCGGCCGCCGACCGTGACGAGCATGAGGAAACGGTTCGTGAAGCCGGCGCCCTCCTCCTTCGCCTCGGCCCACACCTGGCGCCCGTAGGCGCGGAGGCGTCCGCGGTGGCGTTTGCGGACGAGCGGCGTCTCGTCTCCGACCGTGGTCATCCACAGGGCGTCGGACACGGTGAAGGATACGGCGTAGGGTCTTGACATGCCCCGCGGCTATGCGCCGTACTTGGCGGTGTGGCGTTCCAGCGCATCCAGCACGTCGGGGAGTCCGAAATCCAGATAGCCCTCGGCGTCCAGCCATCCGCCGCGCGTCACGTAGCGGAGGTCAAGGTGCTCCGGCCAGTCGCCGCATGTCTCGCATATGGCGGGCACGTATTCGCCGTAGTCGACGCCGACCACGGCGAGCGGCTCGGAGTCCGTGCCGTCGAACAGCTCCGGACTCTCCACGCGGAGCACACGCATCATCAGCATGTCGGTGGGGCCGTCGTGGATGGCCTTGAGGCAGGCGGCCCCAAGACGGCGGGCCGTGGCCTTGGCGTCGCCCGAGGGGACGGAGCCGGACATTGGCGTGCCGCCGTCCTTGACAAGACGCCAGCCGACGGCGTCGCCGTGCGGGCGGGCCGTGACGGGCACGTCGCCGAGGACGAACGCCACGGCGCCGCCCGCGACGTGGACCCCGTCCGCGTAGCCGAGCCGTCCGACCGCGTCGCGCAATTCCTCCGAATCCATGGTTGGCTCCTTTCGATTTCCTATTGCCGGGCCATGCGTCCTTGGCGCCGGGGACGCATGAGGCTTCCCGGAACGTCAACGCGTCCACACGGGATTCCTTAGCCCCGGAGCCGGCAACGCGAAGGACGGGGAGCCGGGTTCGACTGTTACCCGGGCGATGATCCGTCCTGCGCTCCGATACGGACGGGGCCGTTCCAGGGGTCCGCAAAGGCGCGGGCTTCGGGGCGGCCCCTTTTCCTTTCCGTCCTACCTCTGCGCGCCCTTGCGCAGGTTGCAGTCACGGCACAGCATCTGGCAGTTGTCCGGCACGGTGTGCCCGCCACGGCTCCACGGGACGATGTGGTCCGCATGCATGTCCGCCAGGCCGAACTCGCCGCCGCACACGGCGCACCGGTGCCCCTTGGGCTTCGTAGGCGGCGCGCTGGGTGCGCCGGTCGAACGCCCGGATGCTCAAGTGCCGTTCGTCGCCGTCGAGCAGATACCGGTAGACGCCGCTCTTGCGGGTCACGTCCTCGTCGGCCATCAGCTCTTGGATGCGGGCCTCAAGCGCGTCCGGGTCCAGGTCGGTGCGGTCCCGGTTCGCGTCGTACATGGGGCCCCACGGCAGGCCCTTCATCTCCCGCCGGTAGACGGGGGAACAGGGCCTGCGCCCAGTCGAGCACGCTGCGGAAGTAGCTCCACAGCGCCTGCGCGGTCGGGTCGTGCTGGTGCAGTCCCATGTAGTCCTCGACGCGCATGCCGTGCCGTGCGGCCGCCCAGCCGAGCACGGTCGACAGATAGTCCTGCCGGATGGCCGAGCCCTTCAGCCAGTCGCCGCCCACCTGGACCGCGGGGCCGCCCGGCTTGCTGAAGCGGGCGCGGGCGTCCGTGACCTATGGGCCCGCGTACACGGCGTTCAGCAGCTCCTGGTCGTTCAGCTGGACGCCGGCGATGTTGACGATGCGGAACCAGTCGAGCTTCTCCGACTCGGCGCCCGAGCACACGTACACGGTCAGCGGATAGCCGAGGATGCTCTCCTGTGTGTCGCGGGGCAGGTTGAAGAAGAACCGCCCATCGAGACTGTACTGCCCGGCCACGTAGGAGCAGGCGCTGATGGTGCGCTGCTGGCCGTCCATGACCTCGTAGCGCGGGCGCATGCCGGCCCCGCGGTCCACCCAGTACATGATGTTCAGCGGAAGCCCCTTGAGTATGGTGCGCACCACCTCGTCGCGCCGGTCGTCCCGGTAGACGAACTCGCGCTGGTAGGGCGGGCGCACGTCCAGGTCGCCGCCGTAGGCGGTCACGCCCCCGACCGCATCGTCCGCGTAGCCTTTGGATAGATCGCCCACTGTGACGGTGATGGGTTCGACGTTCAATTGGATGCCTCCTTGCGGCGGATGAGGATTCTCACGTAGGTCTTCCGTCCCTTGATGGTGCAGTCGTTCACGAGTCCGTTCGCCAGATTCGTGGCAATCGGATGATCGCGGTCTATCGGCTCGGTCTGCGGCGTATGGTGATGCGGGCGTACTTCGATTTGCCGTTGACCATCGTGTCCTTCGGATTGTTGAACAGCCCGGCTATCGCCGTCGCCGGACGAGTATACGAAAGTACGGTTGTACTCTCTCTCTCGGGTGAAGACCAGGTCGCGTCCGTCATCGCCCTTGCGGAACGCGACGATGTCGAACTGGTCCGGGTTGTACTTGTCCATGAACGTGATGGGCACGCCCATCACGCCGTAGTAATCCTCGGGGACGTCGGCCACCTTTGACACCTCGATGGCGTCGTAGTTGTCGTACTTCGGATAGTCGGACTCGTGGCCCTTGTAGCGGCGGTAGAGGAGCAGGTCCTCGTGGCGCTTGGTGATGTCCAGGTTGGTGTACCAACGACACAGGCCGTTGACCTTCTTGGTAGTCCCCTCGCCGGGGACGGTGAAGTCGGATGGTGAGGTGAAGCCCAGCCAGACTTTGTCGTCGCGCAGGAGCGGGAATATCTCCTTGTAGGTGACGGCGTTCTTATTGCCCAATACGACGAACCCCTTGCCATAATCCATCAGCGTCGCCACGTACTCCCTGAACAGGCTGAACGGCGGATTGGTCACGACGATGTCGGCCTCGTCGAGCAATTCGAGGCATTCACGGCTGCGGAAGTCCCCGGCGCCGTATTCGCCGTCCCCGTGGAGCTCGGCCACCTCGTTGCCCGGGGCGTTCAACAGCACTTTGACGTCCTCCATGTCGAAGCCGCCGTCGCCGGTCGTATCCTCCACGTGGGTGACGATGGCCTTGTAGGCGTGACGCGACGGCGCGTCCGGTTCGTCGCCGAACAGCGACGGCTGGTACTCGCCTCCGGCGATGGGCGAGCCGCAGTAGCTCGTCGCCATCAGCTTCTTCAGCCCCAGATGGTTGAAGTTCAGGGCGAAGTACCTGAAGAAGTTCGACTCGTAGGGGTCGTCGCAGTCGCAAAGCACGGTCCTGCCTTTGAAATGCTCCGAGTAATGCCTTAGCTCGTTCTCGATGTCCGGCATTCATGTGTAGAACTCGTCGTTTTTGGCCCTCTTGGCCGAAGTGAGATTCGCATTGCCCATGCCAAGGGCTATGCGTCGCGGCCCGGTTTCTCCAGCAGGAGCCGACGGAACGCCAGCCATCCATCGATGGCGCACTCGACGCGCGGCCAGCCGGCCGATCCGCTCAGCCCTCCATGAGACGCGCCAGCTGGGCCGCGTCCATGAGCGGGGAGCCGGAGCCGGCGGGACGCACCCCCGCGGACGCGGACGGGGCGGCCTTCGGCGCCGGACGCTCCGCAGGCTCCGCGGCGGGCTCCTGTGGCGCGCCGCCGGATGACGGCATCAGCGACAGGGACGTGTCCCACGCGTTCTTCAACGCCTGGAGGATCGGGTCCGACGCGATGGCCTTCGACTCGCCGATGGCGATGCGGTCGGTCAGCGTGTGCATGTACTCCGCGTCGATGGGGTCGTCGGCCGTGTGCTTGGCGATCGTATCGAAGTACCTGTCGCGGTCGCACCAGTCGGGCAGGCCGACCTTGTCGGCGAGCATGTGGCCGAACACCTCCGTGTCGACCATGCCGTCGCGTCCCGCCCAGTACGTCTTGAAGACGCAGCCGGTCATGCCGGCCAGTTCGGCGCGGCCCACGCCCTTCGAATTGCCGGAGTCGATGACGTTCGCGGGCACCGTCGGCATGCCGGCCAGGTCGTGGAACACGCCCTTCTCCAGCGACCCGGACGGGTTCGGGCCCATGGCGACGCGGTGGGTGAACAGGTCGCGGATGTTCGGCGGCAGGCCCGACGCCTGGCTGACGGTCTGGGAGGCGAGGATGAGCCTGTAGCCCATGAAGCGGGCCAGGCGCAGGATGCGGATGACGTCGTGGCGGATGAGGTACTCCGCGTACCCCTTGTACGCCTGCTGAAGCACGGGCGGCAGCGTCTTCTCCGGATTCGGCACCGTCTTGCACATCTGCGCCTCGTCCACAAGCGACGCGTACTCGTCGATGACGATGACGTGGATGGGGAATTTCCTCTTCGCCCAGTCGGGGATGTCGTACCATGACTGCCACGCGTTCTCGGCCCACGCCTTCGCGCGCTCGCCGTGCTCCATCTCCCAGACGAGGTGGTTCAGACAGCCGGCGGCCTGGACGATGGACTCGCAGCCCCAGTACTTCACCCACGGACGGCACCAGAAGTAGTCGGTCGACTTGGACTTCGTGTCGACGATGGTCAACTCGACGCCCTGCGCGATCTGCTCGGCGAGCACCACGTTCGTGAACACGGACTTGCCGGAGCCGCCCTCGCCGCCGATGAGGAGGAACGAGCCTTCCTTCCAGTCGATGGACGCCGGCTCGAACGGCAGACCGCCCGCGCGGGGCAACAGGACGCCGAACGGCGTGCGGCGCATGTTCTCCGGCGCGCCAAGCGTCTCCGGCGGCAGCGGATGGACGGGCTCGAAGTTGGCCGGCTCGCCGGCATGCACGTCGATGACGCCGGTCTTCGAGTCGGCCTCGAACCACCAGCCCGGATGTCCGACGAGCACGCACGCCTCCGCCATGGCCTTGTCGTGCTTCGACGGCTGGTAGATGATCTCCTTGTCGAGCCTGCACCTCCAGCCGCCGTCCTTGGCGCGGGCGACGCGCACCTGCCACGGCTTGATGCCGAGCTTGCTGGCGATGATGTTGCGGGCGCGCACCTGTTCCTTGGTGAGCCTCTCGAAGATGGCCTGGCCCTCGTAGGGATGGAACTCGACCATGTGGAAGCCGGGATACTGGCGGCTCCAGTAGTCGTCGACCTGCTCGCCCGCGCTGGGCTTGCACTGGCTGGCCAGCAGGTTGACGACCTTGCGGCGGTCGTCGCCGTTGACGCTCATGACCGTGCGGTCGGAGAGGATGGCGACGTGGTTGTCCGCGTCGATGGATTCCAGCTCGGCGCTCGCGGCCTCCGGATGGCTGGTCTTGAATTTGGCGATGAGCCCCTCCAGCGCCTTGCGGTGCCTGGCGTCCGACTCGGGATGGAAGGGGACGGAGCCGTCACGCGTTCTGACGGTCGCCGGATAGTTGCATTTGAATGTCGGCATGCCCGTCCCTATACGCGGGGAACAGGCCGTCGTCGGGCTCGTCGTCGGGCGCCTCGTCGAACGGGAACTCCATTCGTCCCCTCTCCGCCTCGAGGCCGAGCCAGACGCGGGCCGGGATCTCCAGCGTGCCGCCGCGCACGTTGGAGACGCTTCGGGCGCCCCAGTGTCCGTCGCGGATGGCCTCGGCGATGGCGCAGGCGGCCGGACCGGAGCGTCGTCCGTTGCGGGCGAGCGTGGAGCACCAGCCGTGGAGCGGGTCGCGCGAGAGCCCCTCGACCGGACCGTCCGCGGTCTGGGCCAGCGCCAGCGCCCAGACGTGCGGGTCCGCATTGGCGACGCGCAGGGCGCGGCTGAACGCCATGGCCTCCGCGCAGGCGTGGTCGGCGTCCGTATCGGCGGCGAGGATGCGGGCGAGCGCGGGCGTGGAGTCCGCGCCGCGCGCGTCGAGCCCCTGCGGCATGGGGCGGGTCCAATCCTCCGGGTCGGGGTTGGGCAGGGAGACGTCGACGTTGATGAAGCGGTAGGGCGGCTCCCATGTGTAGGTGGACAGGTCGACGGCGTTCATGAGGACGGAGTCCGCCACGGAGGACATGAGGAGGGCGGCGAGGCAGGTCTCCAGCGGTCCGGAGGGCTCCATGCCGTCGCGTGCGAGGCTGGTCGGCGCCAACGTGACGGCGCCGTGGGTGATGGTCATGCTCATGTCTTTTCCATATGCGTCCCGGCCCGCGAAACGGCTTCGGCCAAAGACCCCTAAAAGCCCGTGGGGCCGTCGGATTCCTTTTCCGGCCCCTAGTGGGCATTTTCGTGTTGTTCCGTTTTTGATTGGCTGTCTTTGCTTGGGTTCTTTGGTTGTCGTTCTGTTTATTGGTTCTTTTTCGTCTCTTCGTTCGGCTTCCGTTTTCCTATGATTTCTTTCGTCCTCTTCATTCTTCGTCTGGGGTGTTTTTCCGTTCGCGTTTCGTTTTCCTCCAGGTCGTTCGCTTTTCGTTTTCCGTCTTTTTTGATGATCTTCGTTCTCTCCTTGGTTTTCTTTTTCCTCTCCGCTCCGTTTTCCGTCTTCTCTTTTTTCTTTTTCCTCTTTTTCGGCGGTCTTCGTTTTCCTCCTGGTCCCCTTTGCGACTCCTTTTTCCCCTTTCCGTCGTCCGTTCTTGATTCCGCCTCCGTCCTTTCCGCCATCTCCGCATCACTCCATCGTGACGCGCCATCGGGCGGAGGCGCCGGAAGCGCGGCATGGCCGCGGCTGACGCCGTCGGCGTCCCGCAGAAGCCCGAAGGCGTTCGCTCGCCTTGCGTTCGTCTAGGCCAGCGGGAAGGCGGGCGTCCCCTCCGGAAGGCCCCGACCGTCGCTGGAGACGAGGATGCCCGCTACCTGAGGCGAGTCCATGCCGCCCTCCTAGTCCACATACCTGTCGAGCATGGAGTCGGTGCCGTTGCGTCCTATAATGGCGAAGACCTTGTCCGGGTCCCGGTCCAGCGTGAGCCGGATGGCGTATCGGATGCGTCTTGCGGTCTCCGGATCGACGCCATCGTCGTCGCCGGCGACGACGATGGCGTCGAAGACCCGGCGGCGCGTGTAGACCGCCTTGAGGTCCAGGTCGTCGTCGGAGCTTTGTCCGGCCTTACGGTCGAACCGCCCGCCGTCGGGGCGTCCCGCGGCCTTGTGGTTGTTGTCTTTGGGGTCCATCGTCTTCGTCGGACCTCCTAGCGCCTCAGCATGTCCCGCGCGTCGATGATGGCGGAGGCGAAACCCATGGCCCGATGGAGCGAGTCCCTGTCGTCGGTGGTTCGCATGCGGCTGATGGCAAGGTCCTCCATGATGCCGAGCTCGCGGTCGGCGCGTTCGGTCGGGGTTGCGGCGCCGATGACCGCGTCGTCGGCGAGCGCGCGGAGGCTGTCCGTTTTGTCGCCGGCGTCCAGGTCCTCCATGTATTCGGCGAGCGCGTCGTCGTCGAAGGCCATGTCGGTGAGCGTCGTTCCGGCGGGAATGTCGTCGGCGTGGATGGCGGCGTCGATGATGGCGTCCGCGTATTCGTAGCCAAGCTCGCGTCCTTTGTTCGTGTACCAGGCGTCGTCGCCCGTGGTGGCGTCGACGTCGCGTTGCGCCCGCTCGCGGCGGCCGACGAGCTTGGCGGCGGCGTCGAGCAGTGCGACCTCCGATGGCACCGCCAGGTCGTCGTCGGCGTTTTGTCCGGCCTTGGGCGCGTATTGTCCGCCGTCGGGGCGTCCGGCCGGCTGGTGATTGTAGCCGTTATTGTCCACTGCCATGACAGCCTCCTTTGTGTCTTTGGTCTTTCGATTGGCTATGCGCGGGCCCCCTAAAGTCCGATGGACAGGAGGATGACGTGCGCGGCCTCGAACAGCGCCCCCGCGGCCAGCGTGATGGCGAGGACGTTATGCAGGTAGTAGAGGGCGACGCAGATCCGCGCGCGGAGCCGGTGCCCGTTGGCGGCCTCGCTGACGCCGGTCTCGATGTACAGGCGCGCGCAGCCGAGGCAGAGCCTTGGGGCCGTCGCGCAGACGGCGAGCAGAAGAATATGGTCGGTCGGTGTCACATTCCTTCGCCTATGCGGGGATTGATCCGCCGCCATGGGCCGTACGCGTCGATGAGGCTTGCGGGGGCGACGGAGAGTCTGTGCGCGCCGTCCCGGTCGACGAGCCATGTCTCGAACGGGCAGTCCCCGTTGGAGTACAGTCCCCATGCCATGCCCTTCGGGGCGGGGACCGTCTCGGCGACGCCGAGGATGAGCTCGGTGCGTCCGTGGGGCGCGGCCAGGTAGAGGCGGCCCATGCGGTTGCGCCAGAGGCTTTGCGCCCTGTTCGGCTCCAGCAATCGTCCGGCCACCCTGCGTCTTGCATACCGTATTGTTCTGCGTTCCATGTCCGCGGGCATGCGTCCCGGACTAAAGAAGCCAGTCGTCGTGGTGTCCGGCGTGGAGGAACACGATGCCGCCCTTGTTGTCGCGCGTGTACAGGAGGGTGGGCGCCCCTTTGCCCGCGCCGATGCGGCTGCGCCAGATGGGATGGCCCCATTCCCCGAGCCTTGGGCCGGTGCCGCCGCGGCCGTTGTCCAACATATGCAGGTCGCGGGCCTTGCTGTCCGCGTCGAGTCCGGTGAGCGCCTCCATCATGGCCTTGGCGAGCGCCTTCGCGCCGACCATGGGCGGCAGGGGGAGCAGGCCGTCCGCGTATGACCACCGGTCGGGCAGGGGCTTGGAGTCCTTCTCGCCGGCGGGGACGCGTTCGGCCCAGACGGCGCGGACGAGCAGGTCGTAGAGGCGGGGGTCGTCGTCGGCGAACATGCCCTCGTAGTCGGGCGCCTTCGGGGCTCCGGCGTATGCCTCCAGCGCGTCGACGCGGGCCTGCAGTCCGACGGCGCGGGCGTGCCAGTCGACGGGCTTCGCCTTGGCGGGCGCGTGCCATGAGGCCCAGCCGGCGATGGAGTCCACCATGTCGAAGCCGGGCTTGATCCAGTAGGAGGTGCCGGTGGCGCGCCATGCGCGCACGGTGCCGTTCCATATGCCGAGGCCGCGGGGCTTGGCGATGGAGTTGAAGCCGTCCTCGCCGCCGCCGTCGAGCACGACCACGTCGACCCCGTCGCCGGCCCTGTCGGCGATGAGCGCGGGGTTGACGGTGGGGTGGCCGGTCCTTAGGGAGCATGACATGAGGACGACGGGGCGTCTTCGCCGCCTGCCGATCGCGTCCGACGCGAGCTTGCGTCCCTGGTCGTAGTCGGAGACGGTGCGGTACGCGCATTCGGCCCCGAGGTCGGAGTCGTCCCCCGCGCCGCGCTTCCGGTCGAATTGTCCGCCGTCGGGTCTGCCCGCGGCCTTGTGGCCGTTGCCTTTGGAATCCATGCTCATATCCATCCGCTATGCGTCCCGGCATAGCGATGCCGCATGAGCATCACCGACATCGCGGCAACCGGCTGGACCGCGTTCTGGAACAACATCTGCTCGGCGGGCACGCTGGGCATCGTCATCGCCATGGTCGTCGTCTGCCTGCTTCTGGGCTTCGCGTTCGGACGCACCATGGGCGCGTTCAACTTCGCCCTGCGCGCCGTGTCCGCCATCGTCGGAGTCGTGCTGATCATCGGCTTCCTTGGCGTGCTGGGCATCAGCATGAGCATGCTGAACCCGCTGATCAACTGGCTCCTCGAGATCGTGCACGCGCCCGTCTACCTGCCGGAGGCGTGACATGGCCGGCAAGGGAGGCAAGGGAGGCCCCTGGCGCGAGTTCCTTGACGGCATGGTCGTCTGGCTGCTGGTCTGCGTCTGCATCGTCGTATTGGTGTCGTCCGGCGCATGGAACGTCATCTCCGACAAGGTGGGCATCGGACACGCGGCGTCCACGAGCGACCTGACGAAGGCGCCCGACGGGGCGCGAAGGCGCGCGGACGCGAAGTCCATCACCGACCTGCTCGCCGGACTCACTGGCCATAAGGACACGACGCCGAAGACGGACGCCGGAACGACGACGACGCCGAAGACCGACGCGAAGTCCGATGCCGGGGCGAAGACGGACACGAAGGCCGCGACCGGTTCCTGGGGCTCCGACCCCGCCGTCTGGCAGGCCGGGCTCGACGCGACGAACACGATAGCCACGGCGAAGGCGCGGCCGGGCGGCTATGACAGGGAGAGGTACTTCGGCGGCTGGGCGTCCAACGGGTGCGGGTCCGCGACCACGCGCGACACCATCCTCGCCCGCGACCTGAAGGGCGCCGTCGAAAACCCCAGGTGCCAGGTCACGTCGGGCACGCTGACCGACCCGTACACCGGGCGGACAATCCAATTCAGGCGCGGCCGGAACACCAGCTCGGCCGTGCAGATCGACCATGTGGTCGCCCTGCTCGACGCGTGGGAGTCCGGCGCCCGCGACTGGGACCAGACGAAACGCGTCCAATACGCGAACAGCACGGACGTGCTGCTCGCCTCCGACGGGCCGGCGAACATGGCGAAGGGCTCCGGGCTCGACGTCAACGGCACGGCCCTGTACCGCTCGCAGAATTCGGGCGCGCCCGACGTCTGGATGCCCGACAACAAGGCGTACCGGTGCGACTACATGGCGAAGCGCGCGACGATCAAGTCGAAGTGGGGGCTGACGATGACGCCCCGCGAGAAGCAGCAGACCGTGTCCGTGCTCTCGCAGTGCGTGGCCGGAACCTACGGCAAGTGAGCCTTTCTTCGTCTCAGCATCCCACGCGTGACAGACGTCACCGGAAGGTGCTGCCCAAGTATCCGCGCACCAATTCCGATGGATCGGTTTGGACCAGCCGCCTGAGCTCCGGGTCGGCACGGACCATGTAGATGTTGGCCGCGGCCGCGCGGGCGCGGTACTGCTCGTCCGGTTGGTAGAGCATGGCGCGCAGGACGTTTCGGTCGGACACGCGGACGCGGCCCGCCTCGGGCGTGGGCGTCGTCAGCGCCGACCGTTGGGCTTCGGTCAGGTATGGGTTCTCCAGCAGCCGGTCGCGGCTCGCCCATGGCCTGCGTTGGCGGAACAGCCGGTCGGACACGGCCCGCTCGTAGCAGAGCCCGTCGGCGATGTCCGGGTCGTCGGTGATGGCTTGGGCCAGCCGGTCGGACGCGTCCGGGTCGTCGGCGCGCCAATGGTGGATTACGCCGGTCAGCGCGCCCGAGCCGATGTCCGGCACGGAGGCCATCAGCTCCTCGGCGTGGGCGTCGCACCAGTCGGGGTCGTCGAGAGTGCGGGCCTCGAGCGCCCCCGCCCCGTCCGACATGAAGAAGCGCACGCCCGGGTCGAGCGAGTCCAGGTACCTGGCCACGGCGATGGAGTCCTCTTCGTCGAGGTCCACGGGGACGGCGCCGACGTCCAGATCGTCGTCCGAGCCCTGGCCTGTTTTCCTGTCGAATTGTCCGCCGTCGGGTCTGCCCGCGGCCTTATGATTGTTGCCTTTCGCATCCGTCGCCATGATCCCGGCCTCCTTGTCCGTTTCGGGGAGGCTATGTGGGATGTTCCGAGAGAGCGGAGGACCAGACCTCCAAAACAATTCCGAAAACGCCGAAAAACAATTACCAATCAATTTCGGGCCGGAGACGGCTTCAATGCCCTGATGACGGGCAATAAGAGAGGATGCCGAATTGTCCCCTCTCTTGACTCTGGAGGACATCTTCACACTTCCATCACATTATGCGTTCCGTATGCACTTCATATGCAGCCGTATGCACCAATTATGCACTTTTTCGGTTCGAGCAAAAAGCCAATGAAGAGTAGGGCTGAGCGGACATCAGAGAAGCCGTATGCACTTTATGCACCAGTTTTCGGAGTTGGAGCTTTTTCAGGGCTTTTCCTTTAAGGGCAACTGCATACGGTGCATAAAAGCGCATACGCCCGACGATGAGATCCAGCCTTAGCCCTACTGCCCGTAGGCATTGAGGCGAATTCTGCCCGTCAAAACCAAAAGTGCATACGGAAGTGCGTACGGATTTTCGCCGATTTCGGACGAAAATGCCCGTCCGTGGAATTGTTTTGCCTTTGCCTGTTTTTGGCTCCGGCTGACGCGCAAGGCGTCTTCTGCCCTTGTACGCCATTCTTTGGCCTCTCTGACGGGCTTTCATCCTTTCAGGCAATGGTTGTGTTGGCACTTGATTGGAGCTGTGCCGCAGGGGCCGCCAAGGATTCGATTCCCAGACGGTGGCGGCGACTGAAATTAAAAACGGTCTGGAAATTGTTTTTGTCCGGCTTCGCGCCGTCCGTGGCGCGGATGCGCTCGATGGGCCATTCGGGGATGCCTTCGACATTCGATGCCCACTGCCCGTCCTCCGCGGTTCAATGGTCTACAAACAATCATCGGCCCCCTATTGCCGATCGGAATCCCCCTTTGAAGATGGAGTCGGGCAGTGGACAATCCAAGCCCTTCTTCACATTTCCATCACATTATGCGTTCCGTATGCACTTCATATGCAGCCGTATGCAGTCCGTATGCACTTTTTTGACTCAAGCAAAAAGCCAATGAAGAGTAGTGCTGAGCGAACATCATACGGAAGCCGTTGGAATCGGGTCTTAGCCCTACTGCCCGTAGGCATTGGAGCCTCTTCGGCCCGCGAAAACCGAAAGTGCATACGGCGGTGCATACGGATTTCTGGCCAAAAAGCCCCTATCGGCCCCCTATCGGGAAACGGCCGGCGGAATTGTCGGACGACGCATAGCCCCCGCGTCGGCGCGGACGCATGGAGCCCGCGTTTTTAGGACACGTAAGAAGAAGGCCATCATGGCGCAAGGCCGCGGGCAGGCCCGACGGCGGGCAATTCGACAGGAAGGTAGGCCAGGGCTCGAACGATGACCTTGTCCCGCCGGAGCCGTCGCCGGACGAGGCAAGCGGCTCCTACCTGGACTGGCTGGGCCGCATGGTCTAAACGGACGCGTCTCACGTTGGGACAGTCAACTACCGCGACGCTCGTCGTCGCGGTAGTTGACATCATGACGCTTGCCGGACTGCTCGGGGACGCATGCGCGGCATAACGATAAGGAGCCGATCATAGAAGACAGTGTTTTGTTCAGAAGATTCGCGGACGCCCTTGCCGGCAGGACGATACCACAGGACGCGGCAAGGGAGCTTGCCGTCCGCATGGAGGAGGACTTGGGTGTGCGCGACGGCGTGCTGCTGATGTCCGCCTATGGCATGGACGCCGGCAAGGCGTGGCGATTCAGCGCCGACCCGAAGGCGCATGAAAAGGAGGTCGTGGCCCTTATGGCGCCCGCGTTCGACGCGCCCAAGCCGCCCGTGCCCGCCCGTCACATCGAAGCCGCAGGCGCTTGCTATCGCCGCGTACACGCTGTGGTTCGTCGGACGGGACCTTCTGGTGGGTAGTCCGATGCGGGCCGCATTAGACCGCGACGAGGATAATTCGCTCGCCGCCATGGTGGAGGACGCCATCGAACGCGGTATCCACTCCGCATGCGTCAAAGGCTAGTTTTCCCGCCGCAGACGCTCCGAGATCTCGGTCGCCCATGGCGGCGGCGCGGCAAAGGGGCCGGGGCGTCAGCGGGCCGGCGCCCACGATGGCGACGGCGAATCGCGTAATAAAAATACAAGAAAGGACAAAGAAAATGACCACCGCAATCGACATCAACACCGGAAGACATATTTTCGTCAAGCTAGTCGCCATCCATGAGAGGGGACGGTCCGATATCCTCCGCATTGCCGACGCCATCACCGGCAAAGGCGCATGGATGAAGTCCGGCTACCAATGGTGTATCGACATGGAAGACAATGACTTCGATTACGTTGCCGAACGGGTGGAATGCGTGTACTGCACAGACGAAAAAGAATGGGAAGCCTCAGCAAACGCAAAGCTCGCAGAATACGGTCTTAAGCTCGGCAAATTCGACGAAGAAGCAGGGGACCGGTGGGAGCTGGTAGATGGAGATTAGCGCAGCCAGTCTTGAAAAAAAAAGGCTCTGTTAGACCAAGGTTGACCTAAGAGGATATATGACAGAAACCCGCTTGTTTAACTGTGCTGAAAAGTCAAACAAGCGGGTAAATGTCAGTCTACTTCAGGGACAGATCGACGATGGCGCTCAAATGTGCGAGTAGCTGCTCTTCCATCATGGACGCCTTGTGGTCGGGCCGGCCAGCCTGACGCACCTTGCGAGCGATGTTGCTCAATTCCGCTTCGATTTCCTCTTTTGGCCTGCCTTCTGAGAATAGCTTGAAGAACGACACCCAGTACTTCGCTTCGATACCCGCCATGAGCGTGTCCATGGATTCGTTCACCCAATCCGCCATGAGACCATCCACTCTGGCGATACGCCCAAAGTTGCCTCCTCCGTCTTGATTGGGAACATCAACATATTGCGTTCCCGGTTTGGGATACGGGGTGGTTTCCGGATGATGGATGCCACAGTCTCGTTTGGAGTTGTCTCCTCTGCGATGATTCCAGTAGTAAGTGCGCATGTCGGAGGCGAATTTCGCCTGTTCGACGTAGGGCTCGTAGACCACGGGCTTGCCGCTGAGAACGTTGGACAATCCCCAAGGAACACAGCAGATCAAGTCCCATTCAGTCACTGCGTCGGCTGATGCCTTGTATCGTAGAGATGGCTCGGATTCCTTGGAAAGCAGATACCACCCTTTCAGTTCGATGCCGATGAGCGGCGAATCGTCCTTGTTGGAGCCTACAAGCCTTACGTCCGGGAAGGATTCGGGATAGCGTCGGAATTCTTTGTCCGCCCATTTGCCTTGCGGGTCCCATATGCTGCGCAGGGAGTTCAACAGCATGACGGTCTGGGCCTCGATGGTGCCGCCGAGCAGTGTATTGATTGAGAATAGGTCATTGACCTCGATGCCTTCGACGTTGATGGGCGATGTGAAGTGCATCGGAAGGGCATACAATGCTCGGACTATGCCGTTGCGGAGTTCGGTCCGTTCGTCCCCGTCGGGAAGTTCGTAGTGTTCAGGTCGGTCCTTGCCGTCGTAATCGGTCATGCCTGCCTTCTTTCGAGGGTCATCGTGTCATTTGCGTTTTTCGTGTCATACTCCTCTTCGGCCTCCGCCAATCGTCCAAGGGCCAGGTTCTGGAATTCCTCGTCGATTTCCGCCGTATAGGCGATGCGACCGGTGAGCACGGCAGCGACGGATGCGGACGCCAGCCCGCCGAATGGCTCCCAGACCACATCCCCCTCATTGGATGCGGCGTGAATCTGACGGTCCATGAAATCCAGAGGCTTCTGGTTGAGATGCGCCGCTGATTGTTTGGAGGGTTTGTAGACTCGTGGCGCGCTGCGTTGCAGGGTCCCCTTGAGGCGTTCTCCGTCGTGAAGCGGTGGGCGTGACCACACATTAGTGAGTCCGTTGACATGGTTCCATACGGCACGGAGGGAGTCCCATTGTTCGGCCGTGATTTCGGTATGCCCGTCGATGGAGAAGTAAGGACGGCTGGTGGGCTTGCCGTTGTTCTTCGTGTATTCGGCCATGCGTTCGACCATTTCCCCGGGCGGCCAATACCATAGCCAGTCGGCGGTGAGGTACTTGCGGGTTGCAGCGTTCTTCACCCCGCACGCCTCGTTCGCACGGTAGAGGGGCAGTCCTGAGCGTTGCCATTCAGCCCGTAGCCATTGCTGCACTCCAAGCACGTTGCCGTCTTCCGCAGGAAGCGTCAGCTTGCGCCGGTACAAGGCTGAGACCTCGGTGACTACGGGGAACTGGCGGATGGTGTTGCCGTTCACGTTGCCTGCGATATGCGACAGCCCCTTGTCCCAAGTGACCAGTTGCACGTATTCCCAGCCGTTCGCCTCCAACAGCGGATGCACTGTGGCCCAGCCGACCTCGGTGTTCCAGAACCATAGCGAGGTCGAAGGTTTCGCTCGTTTCGACCATTGGGCCACATGGGGCGCATACCAGTCCACGAGTCCATCTGCACTCACGGTGTCACCTCGGAATCCTCGCACGCCATAGGCCCCATCGCTGACTATCAGGTCGGGGGCCTCCCAATCCGGATACGCATCGAGTACGTTTCCGCGATGCAGCGTATATCGGTCGCCACGCACGTCTTGAGGACGGAGGTCTTTGATGCGGATGACCTTATCTGCCATTCGAGGTTTCCTTCTTGACCTCGAACGGGAGTCCCTGTTCCCTGACCACGGCCTTGAGAAAGATCGTGACCGCGCCGGAGAGGGTGAGTCCGAGGTCTTCGAGCACTTGGCTGGATTCCTCTTTGAGCTGGGGCTCTATCCTCATGGTCGTGGTGGGTATGCTCGCCATACGCGCCTCCTTGTCCTATGTTTCGATGTTCTGACTGTACATCGTATGCACGATGTCATGCGGCTTTTTGCCAGTACTCCATGTACGGTGGTGTCATACGCTGGTAGTCGCGACGGCGGATGCGGTACAGGCCGTTGCCGAGCTGGCGGGCAAGCAATCGGTCGTCGCCGGTGTCGCCGCATCCGTCGGTGAACGCGACGAGCCATTGGAACCAGTCCAAGTAGGCTTGCAGGTACTTCGTGGACACGCCGTGGAAGCCGAACATGAAATCCTCCAAACGGGCGTGCAAGGTGTTCACCCTGTTGATCGCGTGACCGTCGGCGGAGGCTTGCGTGAGGTTCGCGCCCAGTTCGGCCAGCGGTTTCACGTAGGCGGGCGCACCGTCGGTCAGCACGTCGGTGCCGCGTCCGATGTGGACTTTCAACGCGCTCATGGCGCGATCCTTGGAGATGACGCCGCGCCCGCACACGGTCAGGAACGACCGGCCTGCGTCATCCACTCCGGTCGCCACGCATATCTGCTCCTTCGACAGACCGCGCTTCCTTAATGCCTTGGTGCGCTTGTGTGCCTTGCGGGGCATGACGAACACGGTCGATTTCGTGTGGTTGCCTTTGAAGCTCTCACGGAAGTACGTCTCGTCCAACTGCACGCACAACCCGGCCTCGGAACGCAGGACGGGAGTGTATCGGCGGATGCACTCGATGACCCGCTGGCGCATGAGGAACGCGGTCTTCAGGCATACTCCGCAACGCTGGGCGCATTTGCGCAGGCTCAGGCAATCCACGAAGCATTCGAGGAACCGCATCCACACGCCCGCTTTGAGCTTGCTCATGCCCATCACCCGGTTCGTGCGAACGCCGAACGTCCTGTTGCAGTTCATGCACTTCCAACGCTGGGAGCCGTCACGTCCACGCCCTTTGCGGATGATGCGGATGCTGCCGCAGCGCACGCACGCCTCCATCTGGTTCGGGTCGCTCGTCGCCGCGTCCAACGCGAACCCCTCGTACAGGGCGGCGCGCAACGCCTTGACGGCAAGGTCGCGCTCCTGCGGCGTCAGTTCGCCCAGTTCCTTCCTGACCCTATCGGCTATACGCGCCACCTTGCCCGTTCTCATACCACTATTGTAGCTACTCAGCAACTACAATACAAGTCAAAAAGTCAACCTTGGTCTAACAGAGCCAAAAAAAATGATCATGCCGCCTTCTATATATCCGAAAATGAGTAGAGAAACTTGACTTCCTCCCCCGCCTGAAGGCGGGGGATTCCTACTCCGCCAGCCCAATGGGAGTATCGTGGTTCGGTGGGTTCCCGCTTCACGGGCGATCGCGTC
>QWCV01001319.1_pt1 | contig 24633 bp, 27 predicted proteins | sample 1972621 | NCBI WGS metagenome assembly QWCV01 (sample SAMN09866699, study PRJNA288562) | Human gut metagenome isolate pre2_stool, whole genome shotgun sequencing... | isolation source: gut | host: Homo sapiens | place: USA: California | reverse complement strand
CTGTTACTAATAGGTCGAGGGCATAACCAAGGAATGGTGGATAGGAAAAAGCAGGATGACAGAAACGTGGACTTATATGTGGTTTTGAAGGTACATGAAGTATCTTGAATATTCCTCCTTAGCTCAGTCGGTAGAGCATGCGGCTGTTAACCGCAGTGTCGTTGGTTCAAGTCCAACAGGGGGAGTTTTCCTTTATAAGGAAAGAATGGCTCCGTGGTCAAGCGGTTAAGACATCGCCCTTTCACGGCGGTAACACGGGTTCGATTCCCGTCGGAGTCATTTAAGTTAATTGTAACTTAAGAATAAAACGCCAACGTGGCTCAATTGGCAGAGCAGCTGATTTGTAATCAGCAGGTTATCGGTTCGAGTCCGATCGTTGGCTTGTTCCTTTAAAGGGGACACTAAAATTGTGGACCTTTAGCTCAGCTGGTTAGAGCAATCGGCTCATAACCGATCGGTCCCGGGTTCGAGTCCCTGAAGGTCCACTTTAATAAAGGTAAACAATATGGCCCGGTGGCTCAGTTGGTTAGAGCGCCGCCCTGTCACGGCGGAGGTCGTGGGTTCGAGTCCCATCCGGGTCGCTTTTTAATTTAAATATTGTTATTTATTTGGGGTCTTAGCTCAGCTGGGAGAGCATCTGCCTTACAAGCAGAGGGTCATAGGTTCGAGCCCTATAGGCCCCATTCACACGTCTGTGTGAAATATGCCACAGTGGCGGAACTGGCAGACGCACAGGACTTAAAATCCTGCGGGACTTATCCTCCCGTACCGGTTCGATTCCGGTCTGTGGCAGGAGGTAAAAGTGAGAGAAACGTTGATTTTATAGCGTTTCTCTTATTTTTTTGCTTCAAAAGCTTGAACACTTCAGAGATGAGGGATTCTTAACACCTTCTTTATTGTATAATCTGAAAAATTAAATTATACTATAAGTATAGTGGATAAAGTGAGTGTTTAGGGGTATCGAAATGGACAAAAAACATAAATTTTTACTTTGTTACTTAATTATTCCTGTATGTTTTTTGATATTAATTATTGTAACTGGTTTGATAAGCGAACATTCTTTGATTGAAATTTATAACGACGGCTTAGGAATTACAGCGTTATATTACCTTTTTCTCAGTTTGTTTATTTACATCCGATGGAACCATTTTTTGAATAATTTTTAATTTGTATGTGGAGGAATAGAATGATTCATCTAGAAAAAATAAATGGCGAAAATGTCTGGGATATTTTAAAGTTAAATGTCTCAGATAGTCAGAAAAATTATGTTGCCAGCAATGATATTAGTATTATTGAAGCATATATCGCTATTACATCCAACGGATATGCTTTTCCATTTGGAATTTTTGAAGGTAATAATCCAGTCGGCTTTGTGATGATTGGTTATGACAAAGATGACTATTGGAAGGATGCACCTGCCATAGCAGACGGGAACTATAACCTCTGGAGATTAATGATAGATAAGAAATATCAAAATAGAGGATATGGGAAGCAGGCGGTAGAACTTGCTTTAAGATTTATCAGAACATTTCCCTGTGGTAAAGCTGATTTCTGTTGGCTGTCATATGAGCCCAAAAACGCGGTTGCCAAATCATTGTATGCTTCTTTTGGATTTATAGAGACCGGAGAAAAAGACGGAGAAGAACAGATTGCCGTATTAAAACTCTAAGACACCTTCCCATTTATCGTGGCGTTGAACATAGTGAAAAATCCAAAGTTGTGGAGTTCTAAATATGGAAAGGTAGTTGTGATGGATAAATATTTTAAAGCTGAGCAATTCCACAATAGATACATACAATTATATGAGCATTTTGTGGTAGTGACGCTTATAGACGGAACCACTCTTGAAGGTCTGTACAATGATGATTTTTATGAAGACGAGGCGATATTAATAAGTCTTATAAATAGTCCGAATGTAGCAATAGTTAAGATAGATGATATACAGAAAATGGAAGTATCTCCTTTGGACTGAACTTTATGGAGGTAGAGTTCATTATGAAAAAAATAAGTGAATTTTAGATAGTTGAAAAGAAACGCAAAGCAGGGAGAAAAATTCATGGAAGTATTTTTGAGTATATTAGTAGTATTGATTTTTTATCTTATACTGGTCATATTAATTTCATTGATACGGGCACTTTTTAGTATAAGAAAAGGGAAAAAATATGCTAAGGAAACCTTCCTGTTATTGACCGGAGTAATTACTGTTTTCTTTCTGAAAAGAGAGAGTAAATAGTCAACAGAAAAAATCCAGTTTATATAACGAGTATTTGAACGCTGCAGATATTCTTATTCGATTGTCATGGTAATCAGAATATTATCCAGATTTACTTCCTCTTCATCGTAAGGAGTATTCAGACTCAGATCGCGTGAATACGATATACCGCTGTCATTGGTGACAGGATAGAGGCGGTAGTATTGCTCTTCATCGGTATCTTCGATTTCAAATGTCTGAAAGCCGTTTAAAGTGCCCTGAAATCCATTAATTGCAAATTCATAACTGTTGATGTCTTCTGTATAGAAAGTTTCAGTATCATTTTCTTCTGCGACATAATTATCTTCGACAATTGCGGTGATCCTGTTTTCACTGCCCTCCAACCGGATATCTGCATAGTGCCCCTTCTCAGGAGAACATAAGAATTCGGTGAGCTTCTCCCAGGTGTGCTGCTCCGTATTGGAATGGTAGATATTGAATACAACCTCCTCATAATCAATGTTGCTCAGATCATAGCCCAGATTTCCATGGTATTCAAGTTTCCTGGAAGAACATCCTGACGGGGAGAAAAGCAGTATTAAAACCAGAGCTGATATAATCCCATGCTTTGTCCTTCTTTTCATAGATTTCCCTCCTGTTTTGTATTATAAAAGCGGAAAATCAATCATTGTTATTTAATTTTAGTATACTACAAAAAATTTTTTTGTATAGTATTAAGGAAAATCTTAGAAATGTTTTAAATTTTATCCATAAAAAGGTCATAATCATTTGCTATACTTCGTATTGTACAAAGTAGATCATAAATATGTAGATGGCAGAGTATTGATAAGGAGGTATTTTTTTGTTAGTTGGTTTTTTAAAAACAGGAAAAGATGGAAATGTCTGTATATTATCAGCTCTGAACGGTGAGGGAAGAAGCATTATCAAACCGGGACAGTATCTATATATTAATGTTGCAAGAGGCTGGATTCCGGTTGAGCTGAAATATTCAGACAGAGAAAAACAGTTCTATTTTGAACATCTGCCAAACCTTCCGGTAAATGGAAGGATGGCTTTGGTAAAATAAGAAAAATGAATAAGATTCTTGTATGAAATCAGCAAGTCATGATACAATAAAGTGTAAGACAATGCTGGTTTTGACAGGATAGCCACAAAAGCTAAGAACAGACAGCCGGCTGAAACAACAGCCGGCTGTTGTGCTGATTGTCTTTGCAAAGAAGCGCAGTAAGAGTTCATGCACACACCCTCTGAAGGAGAAAATACAGATTTAATCAACATAGCAGGGGTCAGGCAGAAGAAAGGGCAGGGGAATTGTGGAAGAGAAAAAAAAGAAAAGAATCTTATCTCCGGATGATATAAAGGAAGAAGAGGCGAGACTTCTGGAAGATGTCGAAGATGAGGAGACACAGGAAACCGAGGCAGAAACAGTGGACTCTAAAATGTACGGAGACAGTGCAGGAGATTCGATCCGAATGTATCTGAATGAGATCAACAGGATCCCGCTATTGACTCCGGATGAAGAGCAGGAGCTTGCAAGACAGATTGCCGAGGGTGATCTTGAGGCGAAGAAAAAGATGGAAGAGGCAAATCTTCGCCTTGTGGTTTCGATTGCCAAAAAGTATGTGGGACACGGGCTTCAGCTGATGGATTTGATTCAGGAAGGAAATATCGGGTTGATGAGAGCGGTGGAGAAGTTTGATTATCAGAAAGGCTACCGTTTTTCAACGTATGCCTCCTGGTGGATCAAACAGTCCATGATTCGGGCGATTGCGGATCAGTCCAGAACGATTCGTGTGCCGGTACATATGTCTGAAAATATTACAAAAGTCAGGAGAGCTTCCAAGGAGCTTATGACGGAGCTTGGAAGAGAAGCCACACCAGCCGAGATAGCGGCAAAGCTTGGCGACAAGACGGAAGAAGAGGTACGAGATATTCTGGCATATGCCAGAACTCCGGTTTCATTGGAAACGCCGGTAGGAGAAGAAGAGGACAGCAGTCTTGAGAATTTTATCGAAGACAGCAATGCACAGCAGCCTGAGACTGCGGCAATTTCTACGATAGTAGGTGAAGAAATTGAAGAGCTGTTGAAGATTCTGCCGGAACGTGAGCAGGAGGTTATCCGTATGCGTTTTGGCATGAATAGTGAACGTGTCTATACATTGGAGGAAGTTGGACAGAAAATGCATCTGACAAGAGAGAGAATCCGTCAGATAGAAAGTAAAGCACTCAGAAGACTGAGGCAAAGAATGAGAGAGAAAGGACAAAATGAATATTTTGAATAAATATTTACTGTAACCAGGTGAGAAACAATGAAGAATGACTTGTTAACAATTGGCGGGCTGACAGTGCACGGTTATGGACTGATGATAGGAATTGGATTTATTGCGGCTTATCTGATGACAGAGTTCCGGGCCAGAAAATATCGAATGAATACGGATATCGTATTTACACTTTTTATAAGCTCGGTAGTTTTTGGGCTGCTTGGAGCAAAAGTACTATATTATCTGACAATTCTGGATCGGGTTATCAAAGATCCGGGTGTAATCTTAGATGAAATGGAAGGCTTTGTGGTCTACGGAGGAATTATTGGAGGAGTTCTGGCAGGATATGTAGTCTGCAGAATCAAAAAAGAAAAATTCTGGCAGTATTTTGATCTGATTGCGCCGGCAATCGCTCTGGCCCAGGGATTTGGAAGGATTGGATGTCTGCTTGCGGGGTGCTGTTATGGAAAAGAGACGGATTCACCGCTTTCCATTACATTCCACACATCCGATTTTGCACCAAATGATGTGGCGCTGATACCGACGCAGATTTATTCCAGTATTCTGGATTTCCTGAATTGTATTGTGCTTTGTCTGATTGCAAGGTATGCGAAGAAAGAAAGAACAGTTTCAGGATGTTACCTTATTTTCTACAGTACAGGACGCTTTATTCTGGAGTTTTTCCGGGGAGACCTGGAGAGAGGAAGCGTTGGAGTGCTTTCCACATCGCAGTTTATCTCTATTTTCATTTTTGCAGCCGGGATAGTAGTGCTGCTTACAGGAAAGAAAAAAGCATTAGTAATGAAATAGTAGGTTTTTGTTTCGGAACAGGCAGCAGTCAAAGGAGTAACAATTACAAACGGCAGTAAGGTAGAGCCGCTTGTATTGCTGAAACATTTTAGACCGAACTGTCCGGATGTTCCGCAGATGACAGAAGAATAAAGAACAGCCCAGAATACCGGAAATCTGTATTCTGGGCTTTCTTGATCTATGGTAACCGATGGGAAAGAACAGAGAAAGGAAGGAGACAGACGGATGAAATATTTGATAGGAATCGATAATGGCGGGACATTTTCCAAGACAGCCTTGTTTGATGAGAAGGGAAAGCAGCTTGCGTCAGCAACTGTTCCGACACAGACACTGACGCCGAAACCGGGATATGCGCAACGGGATATGAATGAGCTTTGGAAAGTAAATGCGAAATCAATCAAAAGGGCGATAGAGGAAAGTGGAGTGGATCCGGAAAAGATCGCCGGAGTATCATTTTCCGGACACGGGAAAGGGCTGTATCTGGTCGGAGCAGACCGGACTTTCGGCTGGAATTCCGGTGGCAGCGGGCATGTTTGATGTCAATGCCTGCGGCATTGCATCCGGACTCTGCAGTGAAAAGGAGCTTTGCATGATTGCGGGAACATGGAGCATCAATGAATTTATCCGTAGGGAGCCGGTCACGAATGGCACGGTATCTTTGAATTCCATGTTTTGCATTCCTGGATATTTTCTGGTGGAAGAAAGCAGTCCGACATCCGCGGGAAATATGGAGTGGTTTATACAGAACCTGATGAATTATGAAAAGAGAGAGGCAGAAGAAAAACAGGGATCAGTTTACGATGTGACGAACGACTGGGTCGCTTCCATTGAACCGTGGGACTGCAATGTGATTTTTCTTCCGTTCCTGAATGGCTCCAATGCTAATCCGCTGGCCAGGGGATCCTTCGTAGGACTGACAGCATATCATACGAAGAAACATATGCTTCGGGCTGTCTATGAGGGAATTGTCTTTTCGCACGCATTACATGTAAAGAAACTTTTGAAAAACAGGGAGTGTCCGAAAACGATCCGGCTTTCCGGAGGGGCGGCAAAATCGGATGTCTGGGTTCAGATGTTTGCCGATGTGCTTCAGATACCGATTGATGTGATCGAGGACAAAGAACTTGGAGCCCAGGGGACAGGACCGTGAAGAAGTTTTCGGAGGAAAAATGTAAAGAAATAGAGGGAAAATTCAGTAAAAAAGATTAAAAAAATCTGAGTTTTGTGGTAGAATAAAAAACATAACATAAGAGAGGAGAGCTTAGAAGATGGCAGATAAAAGTTTAAATTTCTTAGTATGTTGTGCAAATGGGGCAGGTTCTAGTTTGATGGCTCAGATGGCACTGGAAAAGGTATTAAAGAAACATGGAATTGAGCCGGGAAAAGTACATCATTGCCCGATTTCAGAAGGCAGAGAGACTGCTCCGCAGTATGATGTGGTGATCTGTGCTCAGCACTTTGCAGATATGTTTACGGAAGCAGAAAAGCAGGGAGCAAAACTCATTGCCCTGCAGAACGTAATATCTGCGTCTGAGATTGAGGCGAAACTGAAAGAAGCAGGAATTCTTGAATAAGGATATTTAGGAGAGGATGCCGGAAGGAAGAACATTATATTTATAAAAGGAGAGTAGCGGTATGGAGAAATATGCAGGAAAATCTATCTTTCGAAAGGTAGCCATCGGCAAAGTGTTTTTCTATGAGAAAAATACGGCAGTGGTAAAGAGGACGAAAATCGATGATCCAAAAGCGGAGCTGGAGCGTTTTGAACAGGCTAAAGAAACCGCAAAAGCACAGCTTCAGGGCCTGTACGAAAAAGCACTGCATGAGGTCGGTGATTCAGGCGCGGCAATTTTTGAAGTACACATGATGATGATAGATGATCTGGATTATAACGGATCCATCCAAAATATGATTGAATCACAAAGTGTTAATGCGGAATACGCAGTGGCAATGACAGGAGATAACTTCTCCACAATGTTTGCAGAGATGGATGACGATTATATGAAAGCCCGTGCGGCCGACGTAAAAGATATTTCCGAGCGTCTGGTTTCTGTATTATCCGGATATGACAATGATATGGGGAATCTGGAAGAGCCTGTGATTCTTGTGGCAGACGATCTTGCACCAAGTGAAACTGTTCAGATGGATAAGTCCAAACTTCTCGCATTTGTAACAGAGCATGGATCATCCAACTCCCATACGGCGATTCTGGCAAGAACAATGAATATTCCGGCAATTATCGGTATCCCGATAAAGAAAGAGTGGCATGGCCATATGGCAATTGTGGACGGATATGCGGGATGCGTTATCATTGATCCTGATGAAGAGGAAATTGCAAAAGCCAAAAAAGCGGTGGTTGAAGAAGAAGAAAAACAGAAACTTCTCAAGACATTAAAAGGACAGAAGACGATTACAAAAGATGGAAAAGAAATTCATCTGTATGCAAACATCGGAAGTGTAGCGGATACAGCATCTGTTCTGATGAACGACGCGGAAGGAATCGGTCTGTTCAGAAGTGAATTCCTCTATCTGGAATCCGACACATATCCGACAGAGACAGAGCAGTTTAATGCATACAAGACTGTTGCGGAAAACATGGCCGGAAAGAAAGTGATTATCCGGACACTGGATATCGGTGCTGACAAACAGGTGGATTATTTTGAACTGGATAAAGAGGAAAATCCGGCTCTCGGATACCGCGCAATCCGTATCTGTCTGACGAGAGAAGAAGTATTTAAAACACAGCTCAGAGCACTATTGCGGGCGAGCGCATACGGAAATATTTCCATCATGTTCCCGATGATTATTTCTGTTGATGAAGTAAGGAAGATTAAACAGATTCTGGAAGAAGTAAAAGAAGAACTTCGAGAGTCCGGAATTCCATTCAAAGATGTTGAAATCGGTGTCATGATCGAGACACCTGCGGCTGTCATGATCAGTGAACAGCTTGCCCAGGAGGTTGATTTCTTCAGTATTGGAACAAACGACCTGACCCAGTATACACTGGCAATCGACCGTCAGAATCCAAAACTGGATGAGTTCTATGATGCACATCATCCGGCAGTGCTTCGCATGATTCAGATGACAATCGAGAATGGACACAAAGGAGGCGCGTGGGTCGGCATCTGCGGCGAGCTTGGAGCAGATCTGGAACTGACAGAGACATTCCTCAGAATGGGAGTGGACGAGCTTTCCGTTTCCCCGACATTTGTACTTCCGGTAAGAAACAGAGTAAGAGAGCTGGATCTTTCAGCAGAATAAAAAACGTATAAAAGGCAGCAGCCATCCGGAAATGGAAGGCTGCTGTCTTTATTTGCTCATATGGCGTTTCTCTTTCAGATAAATCAGGGCTGCTTTCATCTGCTCCTCGCTGAGGGAAAGTTTTCCTTTTACCGTACTGACAAGATGTTCCTCTTTCAATTTCTGGATGGTACGGTTAAGTGTTTTGACGGAGATACCGATCTCCTCATAGAGCTGCTGCCGTGTCTTTGGAATCATGCCGGAAGATTTATGTTCTTCAGCAAGATATTTGACAAGATAATCAAGGAGAAGATACTGTGGAGGATAAAAGAGTTTGCTGCCCCGGTTATAAGAGGAGCGGTACAGTTTGTAGGCGACTTTTCTGGAAACAAGACGGAGAAAATGAATGTCATTTTCGATCCAGTCTTCAAAATCTTTTCTGGAAAAATAAAGGACGGTACATTCGGTCAATGTTTCAATCGTCACGGAAGTGCGTTCTTTTTCAGCAAGGATGGTGACTTCCCCTACAAAATCGATGGGATCGTTCCGCTCGATCATGTAGACGTTGCCGTTTTCAAATTCGTTAATTACACGGTGGGAGCCTTCACAGACAATTCCGAAGTATTCCAGTGGTTCATCTTTCTGATGGATAATTGTTCCCGGTGGATAGGTATGTATCCAATAACGCTCGTTTAGTTTGTCAGGCATGTATTTCAGATAATCATTCAGTTCCGGTACACGGACACGCAGTTCTTCCAGCGTCATGTTTCTACCTCTTTCAACTTTTTTTTACAGTATACTACAAAAAAATCTCCAAAACATCCCATTTGTCCTTTTTTAGAAAAAAAGTCTGTGCTAATATGTCCGGGTAGAAAAAAAGAGGAGGAATGAGAGAGATGAAAAAAGAAGCTTTTCAATATCCGTCACTAAAAGCGAGAATGAAAAACGAGTATCGTATCATTCTTGCGGCATTTGTAATTATTTTAATTGCTGATTCAATCGGGCAGATTGAAATCCCGCTTGGACCGGGAAAATTGATTTTATTTCCGATTTTTTATGCCCTGATTCTGGGAGTCCTGTCAGGACCGGAAGTTCTGAAGTTCTTCAGGAAAAAAGAGGTCAAGGCGGCATCTAAGCTTGTGATCGTGGCGATCTGCCCGTTTATTGCAAAGCTTGGAATTAATGCGGGAGCAAGTATTGAAGTGGTGCTTTCCGCTGGACCGGCCCTGCTCTTACAGGAGATCGGAAACCTGGGAACCATTTTCCTTGCCCTTCCGTTTGCATTGCTGCTTGGCCTGAAAAGAGAAGCGATCGGAGCAACACATTCTATCAACAGGGAATCAAACCTCGCACTGATTACCGATATTTTCGGACCGGACTCACCGGAGGCGAGAGGAAGTCTTTCCATCTATGTGGTAGGAGGCATGGTAGGTACGATCTATTTTGGATTTCTCACTACTATGACAGCGGCAGCAGGAATTTTCCATCCATACGCCCTTGGAATGGCATCCGGAGTCGGAGCCGGAATTCTGATGGCAAGTGCGACGGCGAGTATCACGGCTATTTATCCGGATATGGCGGCAGAACTTTCTGCTCTTGCAAGTACAAGTGAGACACTGTCCGGCCTGACGGGAATCTATGTTGCTATTTTTATCGGAATCCCGCTCTGCCAGAAACTGTATACCTGGCTGGAGCCGAAATTTGCAAAACTCAGGCACGAGCCGAGTGAAGTGTTGACACGAAAAGCGGAAGAAAAAGTGGAGGAAGCATAAATGAGATATATCGAATGGATTGTCATGTTTGTAGTCGCAGGCCTTGGAATCGGCCTTGCAAATTTTGTGGGATTTGATGTGAACTTTATGGATTCGCTGCCGGGAATTCTGATTCTTCTTGGAATCTCTCTCGTGGCTGTTCTGGTAAGCAAAATTGTGCCGTTAAAGCTTCCGATTATTGCCTACTGCTCGATTATCGGACTTCTGGTTGCGTGTCCGATATGCCCGGTGAGAGAGGGAGTCATTGAGGCGGTCAACAAAATCAATTTCACGGCACCGCTTACTATGGTTGGAGCTTTTGCAGGGATCTCGATCAGCGATCAGATCAAATCGTTTCTGAAACAGGGATGGAAAATGATTATTGTTGGAATCCTTGTTATGACGGGAACATTTTTTGGTTCCGCGCTGATTGCTCAGGTCGTTCTGTCACTTACGAATGCAATCTGACAGGAGGAGAAAAATTATGAAAAAGGAAAAGATCGATCTTCTTCTTACGAATGTGGATTTTCTGGATGAGAACTGGGAGATGGTCTATGGAAAGGAGATCGCCGTCAATGACGGTGTGATCACAGATATCCGGGAGCAGGGAACTTCCGGGGATCACTATGAGTCAGAAGAAACAGTAGACTGCCGTGGAAAGGTGTTTCTGCCGGGGCTGATTGATGCACATATGCATACCGGACAGCAGCTTTTGAGAGGACGTGTACTGGATGAAATGCCGATGATCTGGAAACGGATCATGTTGCCGTTTGAAAGTACACTGAATGAGGAAAAGATGCGGCTGAGCGCATCGCTTGCCGCGCTGGATATGATTCGAAGTGGGACATGCGGATTTATCGATGCGGGAAGCTACTATATGGAAGCGGCAGCGGAGGTCTATGAGAAGAGCGGGCTTCGCGGAGCGCTGTCAATGTCGACGATGGATGAAGACGGACTTCCGGAATCGATTGCCATGACGGCGGAAGAAGCGGTTCAAAGAACGGATGACCTTTATGAGCGTTTTCATGGAAAGGGCAATCTGAAAGTTTTCTATTCTCTCCGTTCTCTCATTTCCTGTTCGGAAGAGCTGATTGAGATGGCGGCTGAGCGGGCAAAAGAAAAGAAGACAACGATTCAGGCACATATGAACGAATATCCGGGGGAAATCAATCCGTACCTTTCCAGGTATCAGAAACGGCCCTATGAATTCCTGGAAGAGAAAGGCGTGCTGGGACCGTGGTTCCTGGGGGCGCACAGTCTGCTTCTGTCGGAAGAGGAAAAGGAACTGATCCGGGAGAGAGGTGTCAGAATCTGTCACTGCCCGTTCAGTAATTGTGGAAAAGCGGTTCCGGATACTCCGTCACTTTTGAAAAAGGGTATCCCGGTAGGACTTGGAACCGACGGGGCGGCTCATGGAGGTCTGAGCATCTGGAATGAAATGAAAATCTTCCGGTCTGTGATGAATGTGACGCACGGGGCGCCTCTTGCAGAACCTGCAGTCATGCCTGCAAAGAAGATTCTGGATATAGCGGTAAAAGGAGGCGCAGCCTGCCTTGGAGAAGAACCGGCTACAATTGCTGTTGGAAAACGGGCGGATCTGATCGGAATTGATATGGATGCACCGCACCTCTGGATTCATGGGAAAATCTCCAATACACTGCTGGAAAGTGTTGGGGCAGGAGATGTGAAAGACATGATTGTTGGCGGAAGATTTCTGATGAGAAACCGTGAGATTCTTACTTTGGATGAAGAAAAAATACGAAGCGGGGCACTTGCTTTTGAAAAAGGAGAATCAAGATGGAGTATCTGATTATTGTCATTGCGAACATTCTGATCGGAGGCATGATCGGGCTGACAGGGATTGCGGGATTCCTGCTTCCGATGCTGTATTCCGGATTTCTGGGAATGTCGACCATGCAGGGACTTGCGCTTAGCTTTTTTGCCTTTCTGATTTCGGGAGTGCTGGGGGCGTACAATTATTACCGGGCGAAAAATCTGGATCTGAAACTGGCGGTCTGGATCAGTATTGGAAGCTTCATCGGCGCCATCGGGGGAGTAAGACTCAACCTTCTGATTGAAGAAGGGATGGTAAAGAAGATTCTGTATCTTGTGGTACTGCTCTCCGGACTTTCCATTCTGCTCAGGAAAGAGCCGGGGGAGGAGAAAGAAAAAGACCAGACAGAACAGAAGATTCCTCCTGTGTTCTGGCTGATCTTTGGAGCGGTGACCGGCCTGATCTGTGCCCTTTCCGGGGCAGGGGGACCGATCCTTGTCATGCCGCTTCTTGTTGTGTTGAAAGTTCCGGTCAGAACAGCGGTCGGCATTGCGCTGTTTGACTCGATTTTTATTGCGATTCCGTCCAGCATCGGCTATGCGATGGGATGCCGTATGCAGGATTTGATCCTGCTGCTTCCATTGAGCCTGATCAGCCACGGAATCGGTGTATGGGCCGGCAGCAGAAATTCCGAGCTGATCCGGCCGGACATACTGAAAAAAGGGGTGGCAGTCTTTTCTGTACTGCTTGCTATTTTTAAACTGATCACCGGTTAGCGGGATTCACCCCGGTAACGGTTCAGGCAGGCATGGATTTCCTGAAGTCTTGGAATGGCATAGCCGCCTGGAATATAAGAATTTCTGAAGAACCCGGAATAGCCGTTCTGTTTTAATTCCTGATAAAGCAGATCTGCGATTTCCGGGATTGTCTTTTTCCCGTCTGAATAGTGATCTTTTGCATATCCAAGGAGCAGGGCAAGGGAAGCAGTCTGCTCGGAATCTTTGATCTGTTCTACATACCGTAGATCGACTTCCTCTTTCCCGATGGAAAATACATCTTTGGAACGCTGACGGATTTTTCCATCCCGCCGGTCTGCCTGTTTTTTGGAAGGCCGGGCGAAGATCCGCTTTGCCGAAGGCATCCGGAACGGAGCCGGTGAGGACGGAGAGAGCGGATAATCTTTGCAGAGTGTTTTGACTTTTTCGGTAATATCTACCGGGTGATAACAGTCCATCTGGATAACTGTATCGGCAATGTGGAAGAAGGCGCCGGAACTTCCGGCCACAAGGATGGTGGAGATACCGGCCTTTTCATAAAGATCCCGAGCACGCTCCAGAAACGGTGTGATCGGTTCCTTTTCCCGGCTGATCACCTGCTGCATAAACGTATCCCGTACCATGAAGTTGGTGGCGGATGTATCTTCATCGATCAGGAAAAGACGGCTTTCGGCCTCAATGCTCTCCACAGTCCCGGCCGCCTGGGAAGTACTGCCGCTTGCGTCCAAAGTAGAGAACGAAGTAGTGTCCCGGCCGTTTGGCAGGTCGTTGATAAACAGGGAAATATCTACGTTTTTGATGATCCGCCCGTCTTCGGAACGGAGTTTTACCGCACTTTCATCAGTGATGACATATTCCCGGCCATCCCCCGCGATATGCGGGTAGACTCCGGTTTCAAGCGCCTTTAAAAGCGTGGACTTTCCGTGATAGCCACCGCCCACAATGAGCGTGATCCCGCGTGGAATCCCCATGCCGGAGAGACTTCCCCTGTGAGGAAGATGTAAGGTAACCCGAAGGGATTCCGGGGAAGAAAAGGCAACCCCGTCTTTCATCGGAAGATCGGAAACGCCGCTCTGGCGCGGCAGAATGGATCCGTCTGCCACAAAAGCGGCAAGACCAAGACGCTTGATTTCTTTTCGGATAAACGTCTGATCTTCCGCAAGCTCAAAGGTTTCGGTCAGTTTCTTCTTATCGCAGGTCCGGTAAAGGCATCCACGTTCCACACAGGCCGGGAGAAAATCAAACAGGATCTTCTCAAGCTCGGTGGCATTGATGGTACGGCCGTTTGCCGGAAAGCCGATGTGGAAACGTAAAATCAGTGTACTGTCTTTGGAAGAGCAGATTTCACATGCGGTCCGGGCAAGAATTTCCTGTCCGCAGCTGCTCACGGAGAGAAGTCCGCTCTTTCCGGAGCCCTTTGCCTGGAAACTGAACTTCCGGATCTGGGAAGCAAACCGTCTCAGGAGATGGTCTTCAAAGGCGGTTTTAGTTTCCGGTGTCTGGTACAGATCCTTTGGAAACCGATGGACGGCAAAAGGAATCCGGATGGTCACATGGGAAGGGGAAGCGAACGGATCCCCCTGCACATGATCGATGCTGAGGGTGTACTCGCCAAAGTCGTAGACTCCCTTCAAGGATTTATAGGCCGGATAACTTTTCCGGTGTATGGATAAAAGCTGTTTTTTTAAATCAGATGCATGGTTCATAAATTCAAACTCCTTTCCGTTTGATTATAGCAAAAAAAAGGGGAATGTGGCATAATAAATACAGGGTGCCTTTTGGAAAAGAAATGGAAGAGGCACCGCCATGGAGACAAAACAGGACAAAAGACGAGAAAGGAGTCTGTGGAATGTTGATCAGAAAGCATGTATATTTTTACGGTAGGGTACAGGGAGTTGGATTTCGCTGGCGGGCAATGCAGGCAGCAAAGGATCTGCATCTGACCGGCTGGGTGAGGAACATGTACAACGGCAATGTGGAAATGGAAGTGCAGGGAAACGGAGTCATGATTGAGCGTCTGTTTCAGGAACTGAATTCCGACAGATTTATCCGGATAGAAAAGACAGAGATTCTCCAGATCCCGACCGTGGAGGGAGAAAGTGAATTCTCTGTACGGGGATAAGATATGAGAAAGCGTTATACGACCAGCCGGTTGATTTTTCGTATGGCCGATCCTGCATTTGCCCGGATGACTGCGGAATTTTTTTCGGAGAACCGGGAGCTTTTCGAAAAGTGCGAGGAAAGACGGACGGAGGAATTTTTTCTTCCGGAGTTTCAGGAGATCTGGCTGGATATTCAAAGAGAAAAAGCAAAAAAAGGAGAATGGTATTCCTTTTACCTTTTTGAAAAGGGGAAACCCCACAAGGTGGTCGGGACATTGAGCCTCAGCCAGATTCAGTACGGAAGTCTCTGTTCCGGCGTGATCGGCTACCGGATTGACCGGTTACGTCAGGGAGAAGGATTTGGAACCGAGGCTGTCCGGGAAGGGACAAGGATCGGTTTTGAGGAGCTTCGTCTTCACAGGATGGAGGCTGACGTGATGCCCGAAAACCATGCTTCCCTGCGGGTGCTGGAGAAGTGCGGCTATGAAAAGGAAGGGTATTTCCGGGAATATTTAAAGATTAACGGGGAGTGGGAAGACCATATTCACATGGCTGCCATACGTACGGAAGAAAGAACAAAAAAACAGGAAATTGCTGTTGTAAATCAAAGTAAGATTGCTATAATATAGAAGTAAATGTCAGAGCAGATAAGAGAGGAAAAACATATGGGGAAACAAGGAATTGTAAAAGAAGGGCTGCTGATAACATTTGCGATGCTGATTGTTTCGGCAGGTGTATACTTTTTTATGGTGCCGAGCAAGATCGTTGTGGGAAGTGTATCCGGTCTGGCGATGGTACTCGCTGAGCTTCTGCATATGCAGATGTCTACAATTACCTTTATTTTGAACGTGGTACTGCTGATTGCAGGATTTATCTTTATCGGAAAAGAATTTGGAGCAAAGACGATTTATACCTCGCTTCTTCTTCCGGTATTTTTATGGGTATTTGAGCAGATTGTTCCGGTGACGGAATCCCTTACAGGCAACAGCGTATATGATCTGGTAGCATATATTCTGATTATCGCACTTGGACAGGCAATTTTGTTCAATGCAAATGCCTCATCAGGCGGACTGGATGTCGTTGCCAAGATTATCAGCAAGTACACACATGCGGAGATTGGAAAGGCGGTGACGGTCAGCGGGCTGGTTACTGCATTTACATCCATTTTTGTGTATGATGTGGGAACACTGATTGTCAGCATACTGGGTACTTATGCCAACGGAATCGCGGTGGATTACTTTATTGATGGATTCAATAAGAGGAAGAAGATCTGTATTCTCTCTGATGAATATGAGGAAATACAAAGATACATCATGCAGGAATTGAAGCGCGGCGTAACCATTTATAAAGCGCGCGGCGGCTATGACGGGCAGGAGAAGACAGAACTTGTCACGATTATGACGCCAAATGAATATAAGCAGCTGTTAAATTATCTACACAAGTCGGAATTTCAGGCATTTATGACAGTATATAATGTCAGCCAGGTAATCGGCAAATGGAATATCAATGTGGATAAAAAGAAAAAAGCAGAATAAAGAGAAAGGAAGAGTGAAACATGCATTGTACTAGAAAAGTAACAGATGGAATTCATTGGGTAGGAGCAAATGACAGAAGGATTGCCAAGTTTGAAAATATGTTCCCGGTTCCAAGAGGAGTTTCCTACAATTCTTATGTGATTCTGGATGAGAAAACAGCACTGATGGATACAGCAGACAGCTCAGTTGCAGAGAGATTTATGGAAAATGTGGAAGCGGTTCTGGATGGACGGACACTCGATTATCTTGTTGTTCAGCACATGGAACCGGATCACTGTGCAAATATTGTGGCAATCATTGAGAAATATCCGGAAGTTACTGTTGTCGGAAATGCAAAAACCATGCAGATGATCGGACAGTTTTACTCCGGAACAAAGGCAGAAAACACCCTCCTCGTAAAAGAAGGAGACAAGCTGTCTTTAGGAGAGCATGAGCTGAATTTTGTGACTGCACCGATGGTACACTGGCCGGAAGTTATGGTTACATACGAATCAAAGGAGAAAATTCTGTTCTCTGCAGATGCGTTTGGAACATTCGGTGCATTAAATGGAACACTCTTTGATGATGAGATCTTCTTTGACGCCGTCTGGATGGAGGACGCAAGGAGATATTATACAAATATTGTCGGTAAATACGGCCCGCAGGTACAGGCACTCCTGAAAAAGGCAGCCGGACTTGATATCGCCATGATCTGTCCGCTTCACGGACCGGTATGGAGAAATGATCTGGAACTTCTCTTAGAGAAATACGACCAGTGGAGCAGATATGAAGCAGAAGAAGACGGCGTCCTCATTGTTTACGGATCCATGTATGGAAATACAGAAAACGCGGCAGAAGTTCTGGCAGCAGAGATTGCGGAGCAGGGAATGAAAAACATCAAGATGTACGATGCTTCCGTGACGGACTGCTCTTATCTGATCGCAGAAGCATTCCGGTACAACCGAATCGTTGTGGCAGCCCCGACTTACAATGCAGGTCTGTTCGCGCCGATAGAGCATTTTCTCAATGACATGAAAGCACTCAATGTACAGAATAAGAAAATTGCCCTTCTGGAAAACGGCACCTGGGCTCCAATGGCAGGCAAACACATGAGAGCTATCGTTGAGTCTATGAAAAACATGGAAATCGTAGAGCCTGTAATCAGCATCAAATCTGCACTTCAGCCGGTACAGATGGAGGAGGTCAGAACGTTCGTAGGAGAACTTCTGAAATAGAAACAGAGGCGAAGGTAAAATATAGATAAAAATAAGACTGAAATGTAAAAAAAGTGTTGACAAATACGAAAACATCGTGTAGAATTATTTTTGTTGCTGAGGACAACAGATAACCAAAGCAACAAAGACAATTCTACATTGTGTGGGTTTAGCTCAGCTGGATAGAGCGTTTGGCTACGGACCAAAAGGTCGGGGGTTCGAATCCTCTAACCCACGTATAAAAGAGTTCTGATTAATCAGAACTCTTTTTTTCATTGTAAAACATTGGGGACGTGTTCCGATGCACAGGTACACGACGTAAATGAGCAAAAAATGCTCGAAACCCGCGTAAAATAAGGCAAAAACGGGATTGTCAAATTTTTTTCATCGGGGACAGGTTCCGAAACGCCGGAACACGTCCCCAAAATATTATTTTTTGCACATTCGGATCATCTGCCAGCTGTGTTTTGGGAAGAGGGCGGTGAGTTTTCCGGAATCGAGTGCTGCGTTTTGGCCGGAGACTGGTGTAACTTCCAGAGGGTGATCTTCTGTGTTGACTGCTTTTAAATTTTCGTGTGTGAGAATCTTGTGGTCAACGATCCGGTATTCAGTAAACTGGCGCAGATCACAGGAAATTTCGAGATCTTCTTCCAGGCTTTTGTTCACTGCAAAGAGTGTAAGTTCGTCGTTTTCCTGATTCCATATGAGTACAGAATCCAGGTAAGAAGCATCGCCATATGTTCTGCTTTCATATACAGGGGCTTCCACAATGGTATTCATGACTGTACCACGGCCGTATCGGCTTGTGTAGAAAAATGGATAGAAAATGGTTTGTCTCCATGCACCGGTATCAGATGTCATGATTGGGGAGATGACATTAACCAACTGGGCCAGACAGGCAATTTTTACACGATCTGCGTGGCGGAGTAAAGTAATAAGCATGCTTCCAACGAGCAATGCGTCTTCAAAATTGTAAATATCCTCCAGCTGATGCGGGGCTTTGCTCCATTTTGGAAGTTTTGCGTCGGCGTCATTGGAGTGGTACCAGACATTCCACTCGTCAAAGGAAAGATTGATCTGTTTATTCGTTCGCTTTTTGGCTTTGACGCAGTCGCAAATTGAGATTACAGATGAAATAAATTGATCCATGCCTACGCTGCTGGCGAGGAAATCTGCAGTGTCACCATTTGCGTTCCCATAATATTGATGCAGGGACAGATAATCTACCTGATCATAGCACAGATCCAGCACGATTTCTTCCCAGGAGCCAAAGGTCGGCATTTCAAGATTGGAACTTCCGCAGGCAACGGTTTCAATAGAAGGATCTAGCATTTTCATCATTCGTCCGGTTTCTTCGGCGGTACGTCCATATTCCACAGCTGTCTTGTGACCGATCTGCCATGGCCCGTCCATTTCATTTCCCAGGCACCAGAGTTTGATATGATGAGGCTTTTCGTACCCATGCTTTTTTCGAAGATCGCTGTAATATGTGCCACTTTCAAAATTACAATATTCCAGAAGATTTTTGGCATCTTCAGGACCTCTTGTTCCCAGATTGACTGCCATCATAACTTCCGTATCCGCTTTCTGTGCCCAGGTCACGAATTCATTTAGTCCAAACGCATTTGTCTCGATGACCTGCCATGCCGGATCCGGCCGGGCTGGACGCAGATCCTTCGGACCTACACCGTCTTCCCAGTGATAACCGGATACAAAATTTCCGCCAGGATACCGCACGACAGGAACCTGAAGTTCACGAACCAGTTCCAACACATCGGTACGCATTCCGTCTGTATCTGCAAAAGGACTCCCGGGCTGATAGATTCCCTCATATACAGCACGTCCAAGATGCTCAATAAAAGATCCAAAGATCCGTTTGTCGACGTCCCCGATAAGAAAATGCCTGTCCACAATAATTTCTGCTTTTTTCATTTAAAATCCTCCTCGTCCTTTTTATGCAATAGTTACGATTTCTTTCAGTAATGTTTCTGTTGAATTTTTTAGAAAATTGGAAATATAGAGCATTATAAGAACAGTATAGCATAAAAACACATAGACTAATACGGATTTCAATTCAAAGGTACACGACGTAAAAGGCTAAAAAATCCCCAAAGCCCGCATAAAATAAGGGGAAAATTGAATTATCAGATTTTTTTCATCGGGGACGGGTTCCGGTGTATCGGAACACGTCCCCGATAATATATAATTATTCACTAAAACTTCCCACACCAATACGGTGTGTTGAACCTTGAAAATTCAATATTTCAGCCAATAAAAAAGGCATAAACCTGTTCCGTTTGGTATAATGGAATTGACTAGAAACCATTTTTACAAAGGAGATTTATGCCATGTCCAGTATACCACAAAACCATTGCGATGAGAACGAGTTAATTGATTGCGTTCAAAGATTTTTTTCCAGGCATCATGTCAGCAAGCTTCTTGCCAGATGTAATGGGATGAAAGAAAAAGGCGTTTCACCTGTTTCTCTCCTTCGTTACACAGAGACTGCTGTGACAATTTATAATGCCGTCCTTCCAAAGCAGAAGATCCTGCATACAGAATGGTTTTATGCGGACTGTATTGCGGATTACTATCATGTACCGGTCTTTTCGGAAGAACACTGGAAGATTATGGAAAACTATATCCGGGAGTATGTAAAACGCGGCGGCAATATGATTCTTACACCGCTTTTTACACCGGCGCTTGATACGGCTGTCGGGCATGAGCGGACGACAACACAGCTCCTCGATATTGAAGTGAAATCAGGAGAGTATCACTTTGGGTTTGAAAAACTGAAACGCTGGGTCGATCTTTGCAGAAGCTGCGGCATTCAGTATTTTGAGATGAGCCATCTTTTCTCCCAGTGGGGAGCCGCATATGCGCCAAAAGTGGTTGCACTCAAAGATGGAAAAGAGGAGAAAATCTTTGGATGGCATACACCGGCATCAGGAAAGTATACAGACTTTCTGCATGTGCTGCTTCCGCAGCTTACGGGAAAGCTGAAAGAATGGGGGATCGCTGAGGTAACCTGGTTTCATCTGTCCGACGAACCACGAGAGGAAGATCTGGATAGTTACCGTGCGGCGAGAGAATCTATTGAAGACCTGCTGGACGGATTTCATACGATGGACGCACTTTCAGACTATAAATTTTATGAACACGGACTCGTTGAGCAGCCGGTTCCGGCAAATGATGCGATTCAAGAATTCCTGAACCACGGAGTAGAAAATCTGTGGACTTATTATTGTGTGTCGCAGTCTTATGAGGTGAGTAACCGGTTTATGGCAATGCCGTCTCTCCGTAACCGGATTTACGGGCTGCAGCTTTATAAATACCGGATTGCCGGAATTCTGCACTGGGGTTATAATTTTTATAACAGTCAGTATTCTTTGGAAAAACTGAATCCGTATCAGGTGACAGACGCAGGGGGATGTTTTGCGGCGGGAGATCCGTTCCTTGTTTATCCGGGAACAGACGGGTATCCCGAGGAATCCATTCGCATGATGGTGCTGGAAGAGGCGCTTCAGGATCTGCGCGCATGTGAACTTCTTGAATCTCTGGCAGGACGTGAAACTGTCATGGAATGCATAGAGGAGAATCTGGCAGAGCCTCTGACATTTACATGTTTCCCGAAAACAGACTATTATCTGATTGCTCTGAGGAACCGGATTAACCGAGAAATCGCAAAACGGATTTAGTCCATAACTATAGATAAAGATGATAAACTGATAGACAAACCTTATTTTACACTCCGAAGTGTACCGACGTATAATAGACGTACTATGAAGTTTGTTTGGGAGGAGGCAGCGGAGCGTTTATGGAGAAGAGGCAGATTTTCTGTGGGATTTGTTCGACCGGGTGTCCGATGGATGTTTATGTGGAGGATGGAAAGGTTGTTTCCGTTGAGGGCCGTGTGGAGGATGGAAAGAGCCGGGGACTTTGTTCTAAGGGAGCGGCGTCAAAGCACTACCTTTATAATGAGGAGCGGATCCTGTATCCGATGAAGCGCGTCGGGGAGAGGGGAAGCGGAGAGTTTGAGCGGATTTCCTGGGAAGAAGCGTATGATCTGATTGTGGAGAATCTGAACCGGGTGAAGGAGCAGTACGGGGCAAAATCTGTGGTATTTTATGCGGGTTACCCAAAGTGGTACAGGCCTGCGCTTCTGCGCTTCGCAAATGCGTTTGAAAGTCCGAATTTCTGTACGGAATCGAGTACCTGCTTTCAGGCTTCGGATCTGGCGTGGAAGTCGGTTTACGGAAACGGGATCTGTTTTCCGGATCTGGCCCATACGAAGACGCTTTTGCTTTGGACGAGCAATCTGTTCCATTCTAATACACCGATGGGAAAGATGTACCGGAGTTTAAAGGAGCGGGGTGTGAAGATCATTGCGGTGGATCCGCGTAATACAGTGACTGTGAAGGAGGCGGATATTCATCTGAAGATCACGCCGGGGACGGATGGAGCGCTTGCCCTTGCGATGGCCCATGTGATTATTGAGGAGAATCTTTACGACAAAGAGTTCGTGGAAAAGTATGTACATGGGTTTGAGGAATATAAGAATTATGTTCGGAAGTTTCCACCGGAGAAGGTACAGGAGATTACCGAGGCGGACGCGGATCTGATCAGGGAGGCGGCAAGGCTCTATGCCGGCAACAAGCCTTCGGGAATCCAGTTTTCGGTTTCTACGATTGTCCATCATATCAATGGTTTTCAGAACTACCGGGCGGTGTTCTGTCTGATTGCGCTGACGGGAAATTATGATATAGAGGGAGGAAACCGCTCGAGGCCGGGGCCTGCATCACCGTGCAACGAGTTTGGAAAAGTCATTCGTTATAACGAAGAAGAGGCCATCGGGGAGAAGGATTTTCCGGTGTGGTTCGATCTGCCTTGTCAGGAGGCCCAGTGCACAAGACTTGCGGACTATATCCTGGAGGAGGATCCGTATCCTTTGAAGGCAGTCTTTGCCATGGGACTGAATCACCGGATGTGGCCGCAGCCGGAGCATCTGCAGAAAGCACTTGGAACGCTGGATTTCTATGTCAACACAGAGCTGTTCTGGTCGGATTCTTCTAAAATGGCAGACCTGGTACTGCCTGCCTGCACCACATTTGAACGTGAGGAGGTCAAGGCGCTTCGGGGAGGAATGTTTGCGCTGAATCAGCGGGCGGTGGAGCCTGTCGGAGAAGCGAAGAATGACATTGAAATTATTATTGAACTGGCACGGAGAATGCAGTTGAAAGATAAAGTGCTGACTGGAGGCTACGAATCCTACATGAATTATATTCTGGAACCGTCGGGGCTGACGCTGGAGGATCTCCGCAGCCATCCGGCCGGAATGAGAGGGAAAGTAATTTTTCCGCCGAGGGAACGGACTTACGAGGATGAGCCGTTTCATACGCCGTCCGGGAAGGTGGAATTTTCCTCACTGGTACTTGAGAAATATAAGGAAAGCAGAGGATATGATCCGCTGCCTGTCTACAAGGATTTCCGGGAACAGGATCAGGTGGACCGGAAGGAGTATCCGCTGATTTTAAATACCGGATCCAGAAAACCGCAGTTTTTCCATGCGAGAATGTACCGGCTTCCGTGGCTTTCTGGTCTGGAAACGAACCCGATGGTGGAGATTCATCCGGATGACGGAAAGACTTACGGAATCGCAGACGGAGATCCGGTGAAAGTGACCTCTCCGGCCGGAGAAATGAAGGGAACTGCTGTGTATTCCATTACTGGAAATCCGGGTATAGTTTATATTTATCATGGAAATAAAAAAGGGGAAGCGAACAATCTGATTGACCGGAACTATCTTGATCCCTATACTGGTTTCCCGGGATATAAAAGCTATTTCTGTAAAATAGAAAAGCAGGCGGAGGTGACAGAAAATGCCGTATCGACTGAAGTTTAATGCCGCAGGATGCGTCGGATGTTATGCGTGCCATACGGCATGTCTGGACGCACATCATGGTGCAGAAGAGATTCATGCAAGAAGTTTTCGGACGATCCGGAAGGTGACAGATGAGGAGAAGGGATTTTCTTATGAGATCTGTCCGGGCTGCACTCATTGCGGAGCATGCGCAGAGGTATGTCCGTCAGGTGCGCTTTACCGGGATCAGGAATACGGATGGATTCTGGTCGACAAGGAGAAGTGCATCGGCTGCGGAGCATGTGAAAAGGCATGTCCGGATCATGTGATTTTTCTGGATGAAAATAAAAAAGCAGCGAAATGTGACGGCTGCATTGAGCGGCTGAAAGAAGGGCGGGAGCCGGCGTGTGTGTCCGTCTGCTGTCTGGATGTGATTACACTGGAGAGAGAATAGATGAGCAAACAGAGAACCGATCTGGCCGGATACATTCTGGCGGGAGGAAGAGGAAAAAGGATGGGCGGACGGCAGAAACTCTATCTGCAGTATCAAGGTAAGTATCTGTCCCTCTGGACAATGGAAATACTCCGGTCTCTGGAGAATTTTTATATTTCGGTGGCTGAGATTCCAGAAGAGACTGTGGGGAGTGCCGGATGGATAACGGATTTCTATGAGGAAGCAGGACCGCTTGGAGGGATCATGAGCGGTCTTTTGCTGTGCCCTCAGGATGCTCTGTTTGTTGTACCGTGCGATACCTTTGGCCTTGATGAGGAGATGGCAGAAACGCTGATCCGGGAATATGAGAGGAGTGGACGTCCGGTATTTTACCGGACAGAAAAAGGGCCGGAACCGTTCCCGGGTATCTATACAAAAGCAATGATTCCCGTTATGGAACGGCAGCGCACAGCGGGAAATTACAGAATGAAGAGCCTGTTTGAGACAGAAGAAGCGAAGGAATATACGTTTCTCGACGGGACAAAACAGCTGAAAAAGCTCGTCAATCTGAATACAGAGCAGGAATATCGAAGACTTCAAAGGAGGAACGATGGACGGGAAAACAGTGACAGTGAATGAAGCACAGGAACTGATAAAAAAAGTGGCTGTAAGGGAAGAAAAAACAG
>QWCV01001318.1_pt1 | contig 24635 bp, 24 predicted proteins | sample 1972621 | NCBI WGS metagenome assembly QWCV01 (sample SAMN09866699, study PRJNA288562) | Human gut metagenome isolate pre2_stool, whole genome shotgun sequencing... | isolation source: gut | host: Homo sapiens | place: USA: California | reverse complement strand
AAAATTCAAAATGGTTCCGGGTGCATCGCACCAGGAACCATTTTGTCTACAGTCTGAGCCTGCGTCTCAATTAATTGAGACGCAGGCTTTAATAAAATTTATCAGAATCTATATGATAAGAGGTAGGATCTTCGTATTCTTTTAAATGCCGGTATAATGTTCTACGGCTCATTCCTAACATTATACTGACTTCCTCCGCTGTATGCTCCTTTAATAATTGTTTGACCTCTCCATAGGTGTAGCCTTTCTCGTTTACTTTGTAGTTTTTTCGCCTGCCTGCATTTCGTGTCTGCTGATTTCTGATTTTATCTTTATCATACTTAATGGATAAATAAAGATCATTTGATTTGGGTTCTATGGAAAAATTAACTCCAGATGTTTCTAATAATTCATTTAATTCATTTACTTTTTCTCCATACAGTTCTAAAAAATATTCACTTACGCGTATTGATATATAGTCGTGCATATAATCCCTCCCTTGATTGACATTATTAATTATGACACAATTATATCACACCATAATATATTGTGTCAATATTAAATGTGGCGCAGAAAAAAATAAAAATATAAAACTATAAATATATAGAAATATATTAATAGTTTTATATTTTTATATATCGTAAAAAGGATAGTAGCAGTTAAAGAATCATTTAGCTTTTAATAACTCATCAAGACTAACATTTAAGTAGTTGGCTATTGCGACTAATTCAGAAGCATATACGTTAGCCAGGTCATGTTCTAATTTATAATACCTCTGTTTATTTATATTGCAACCTTGCAGCTGCAGATCGAGAACAATCGAGGAGGCTTTTACCTTTTTCTCAATACGGATCCGCCTAATATTGGCACCGACAGGTATACGGTTATCCGAACGTATTTTAATCTCTTCCATCATATAGTTAATACTCCTTGCAAATGATACAGCAATGGTATACGATATTATAAAAAGTTTGGTATCCGTATAGCTTACAAAAATCGCGGGGGGCGGAAAATGAAGAAGCTATTGTTGCTCGTCTTTGTAATGAGTTTTTGTTTTGGATTTTTTTTATATGAGAGGCCAGAGCCTAAACCTGATTACTGTATATGGAGTAGTTTCTCCAATAATTCCTCCGATTATAGATCTACTGACTTACATATTTTGCTATACTCTGATATAAGCATAGACGATGATCTGTATGAGGAAATTAGAAAAAACCATAATAATATGAATGGCAATCCGGATAGACTAATTATCCATGTGTATAGTAATATAGATGATCTGCAAAAAGGCAATGAAGTGGGAGAGAAGGAATTTAACGTAAAAGAATAATGTTTATAATACAAAAAGGCGGAAGTTTAATTAGCTCCGCCTCATTTTATATATTTCTCATACCACCGTGGTTGCCGGTGGTATCGCTCCTCGGTTTCTTGAATTACCTCTGCCGTATAGAAACCGCAGATTTTTGGGCCATCCCGGCATATTCCTTTTTTTTGATCGTAGTGGGGACAGGAATTAATGTCTGGTGCCAATGTGCATATTGTTGCCATATAATCATCTCCTTTTTTATAATTATACCGCACGTATGTTCTGGATAAAAGAGCCATATTTTACCTTTTAACCACTATTGCGGTTAAAGATTAATCTGTAAAGAAATATTTATATTAAAATATTTTTATGGTTTTATATAAAAAGCAGACGGGAGCTTTCAAGTGGATGCGACGACTAATTATACGCTGCAACGTCTGGTACTGGCTACAGGAGGCGACGACCTGTGCGTGTAGGTAGCTTTTATTCGATGTATAGGGCTATACCATTCAGACAATCCGACCCCAAATGCGCTAAGAATTAGAAAAAGTAGAGATCTGACTTAACTTTTTATAATTAAACATTGAAAAAGGCACATCATAATGAGTGCCTTTTTTGTTCTATTCATCTACCTATAAGATATGTTCTTACTTCAAAAATTAATGAATCTGCTTCTTCTATAGCCTTTTTCATCTCAGCCTTAGTTCTTTTTCCGATGCAGGCATGGGCTAAAATATAATTTGCTTTTACAAGTTTATCTGCCATTACATTACACTGCATTGCTAAATTATTTGTTACATCGTATTTGATATTTTCCATTGTTACCCCCAGTATAGATTTTGATTTCCTTTTGCCTTCACTATACCCTATTATTGGGGTAATGTCAATTGATTGTTAATAATATTTTATCTTTTCCTCTTCTGATGGAATTATCTCAATGATATCTCCTGGTTGCAGTCGCGCCATTAAACAGATTTTATTTAGGGTTTCTAACGTGATAGATTTTCCTTCTCCAATATTAGTTATAGTCTGTTTAGAAAGTAAATTGTCTTGCTGGAGGCGCGTTTGATTAAAACCATATTTTTTCATTGCCTCAAATACATTTATTTTATACTTTATCAAAAAAATCACCTCTCTTTCTATATTTAGAATATCATAATGGTTCGATTTGTCAATATAAAATACCCTAATAATAGGATAATTTATATTGACAATACCCTAATATTAGGGTATAATCAAGCCAAGAATTAAGAGAACAGATAAATAACAGACAACAGGAAAGGAGATTTGAAATGCAACGAGAACAATTAATATTAAAGGCTGTGTTATTACTCAGGACGGTAAATAGGTATTCTTCAAAAGAAGAGCAGCTTGTAATGATGGATAAGTATTACTCCACCGAACAGTTAGAAGATTACATTGAGCACTTCCACGATCCTAAACCCGAAAATTCTTTTGAGGAGTTGGAGGTAGCCATGGATGATTATATTACCGAGGACAAAGATTACACACCATCATGCACGTATCATGATTACGGCCCGAGTAACCCGTGGGATGCGCCAGGAATGTGCATCAGTGATTTTATTTAGGCAATATTAACTGACCGGCGGCGGATCGGCTCCGGATCGGCTCCGGCCCGGGAATAGGCCGGGAGAATATTATAAAAAAGAGCCGGGGATTTGCCCTGGCTCTCTGCTGTCTAAAAATATTAGTGTTTCAATCCACTCCATAAAAAATGTAATAAAAGATAAATTTTCTTACATAAATCCATTTATTTCCATATGTTTACTATATATGGAAATTTAAAAAATGTCAATAATCTTATTCGGATACTTTTTCAAAAACTTATTATAAAAGGAGCCTTGTAAATACAAGCATTGTAAGGCTTTTTTGTTCAAAATTAATTTAATATTTATCATTAAAGTGAAAGTAAAATTAGATTTTAAAATTGAATCATATTATAAAGATTATCTTTATCGGTTTGCGTTATGCCAATGTAACGTAATGTTACCTCGGCGGATGAGTGATTGTAAACTTGCATAATTAAGGCTATATTGTGAGTTTTATTATACGCATCATATCCCCAGGTTTTTCTAAGGGAATGACTGTTAAAGTTATCCAAGTGCAGGGCCTGGCCGGCATCTTGAAGTATGCGCTGCGCCTGTGTAGTACTGATATGCTTTTTCCCCCTCCCCTTGCGACTGGCAAAAAGATAATCGTCATACTGTAAATTGTAATCCTTAATATAATCCTTTAAAGTGGATTTTAATGCTGTGTTAATTGCGATATGCTTTTCTTTTCCCGTCTTTTGTTCTTTAAGAGCTATGTATTCCCGGAAGTACCCACTTTGATGAAAAAAATCGCATACCCGAAGAGGTACTATATCGCTGATTCTTAGAGCCGTATTTAACTGAGTTTTAGCCATTACATAATCTCTCATGTTTTTTCCCTTTAAATATGCAAATAATTCTTGCAATTTCTTCTTATCGCGGATCGGCTCTGTGGTTTTATTCATCTTAAAAAGTCTCCCTATTGAATGTAATATAAAAATATAAAAAATGCTATTTTATTACATTCGTTTCTTATCTCATGGTTAATCAATCAATTTTAGCAGAAAAAAACCTAGATTACAAGAGGGTTTCCGACACATCCGGTAGGCTGCCACGAATGTAATATAATTTATCTTATATTACATTGATTAATTTTTTTGATTGGAGGGGTGATATGGAGCCAAATGTCGCCAGGATCATGAGCAGTGAGGAGTTAGAAATAGCACGGCTAAAAGCCAAAGCTAATAAACTGATTGACGTAAATCAGCAGCTGGTTAGGGAAAAAGCGCAGCTGCAGGAAACCATCCAGCGATTACAAAGAGTTTCAAATGCAGAGATAGAGTCTGGAGCGTCTGAGGAAGATAAGTTTACCTTTATCTACATAACGCGCATATTGGTTTTTTTGGCTGAATTACAAAAATCAGCCCTGTGGTTGGACTATAAAAATAATACGGCCAACACCAAAGAGTACTACCGGGTAGATAAGCGAGACTTCGAGAACATTTTAGCTGCCTATACGGATGATAAGGTCACAGCCAGAAACTTTATTCGCTATATGGTATGTCTAGGGATCATGAAGTCCAATGACAAAGAAATATTCTCCGTGATAGTTAATGGTAAGAGTAAGCGGGTATATATGATTCGGAAAACTGCTGTAGATCTACCAGGAGTTGAAAAAATATGAAAGGTAGCACATATATCGATGAATTCTTAGGTATTGTGGGTTTCTTATCACATTCTCAGAAAGTGCCGATCGACAAAGGCTACATATTGGTGAGCAGAAAAATACTGGATAATATGCTGAATCGTAATTCATACGATACTGTGGAGCAAAAGCTACGAATCTGGAAGCGGCTGCATTGGATCGACGCCGATCCGGATCGTTACACGAAGAAAATTTCGCGTAACGGGAAGCGTACCAGGGTGGTGAAAATTGATATGGACGTATACTACACCCTGGCATTTTTATTCAGCAAGGAACCGGGGCAGTAACACAAAATTAATATGCAAAAATGCCCCACCGTGTAGAGCTGATATTTACGCGTTTCTTCTATATTATATACCCACCTCGATAATGGGCTAGATAACGTAGTTATCTAGCCAGTAGGGGGAGCGGGGAAAGCGGTGAGAGGTATGGGAGCGCAGTACGTAGTACGGAGCGGATCGGGCCGGTAGGCATACCGGGGGGCCAGTGCTAGGGGTTTTACGACACAATCGGATAAAAAAATGAAATATAAAAATATAAAAATATAAAAATAGTTTTATATAAAAATATTATTATATAAAACTGATTTTATAGAAAACAATAAAACAATGGAGGGGATAGGATGAAAAAAATATGTCCGAGATGCGGGAAAGAGAGAATAGATCCTTTTGGTATATCACGCATGGATCAATTAAATATCTGTAGTATTTGCTGTTCAAAAGAGGCTTTAGACCTGGCTGTTAAAAAGGGGAGAATGTTATCTGATGAGGCAGATCAAATAATGTGTTGCATAGAAGAGGCATATAAAACCCACCTGGATTAGATCCAGATGGGGAGATGTGGATGGAGGGGGGGAACCTTCCATCCACTTAATTGTAGCATACTGCTAAATATTACGCAAGTTTTAATTACCTACACGGGGAGAAAAAATGACGCTGAGTACATTTCGGTACGAGTTTCGACGAAGGTATGGAGTTAAATTTAAAAATTGTATTTTGTTTCGTAATGGGGAGTTGTACAACCTGGATACGGAAGAGAGTATACGCTTTAAAAATTTGGACGCGGCCTTAGATTATGAGATTGAAGGAAAAACTATTAGGAAATTTATTGATGAAATGTCTATGGAAGACTTGAAACTTACGTTAGATGGTGGCCGTGGAGCAAGTGGGGAGTTAGGGCAATCTACTTTCAAATTTCAAGACGCCGCGTCATCGAATGGCGGAAATGATAAAAGGGATCTAAATAGTCGCGCCAATACACAAATTAAGGAAAAAAGTGTAGCTGCAGCATTGAAGATTTTCCGTAAAATGCACCTTGATCCTGAGAGGGAACATGCATTTTCGGTTGATGAAAATGGCTACGTCCATAATTATGTTCATGGAGATGCTCATTCCGTTGCTATTATGGGCGGAAGAGGTGAGATGATTTTTCATAATCATCCCAGTGGTGGAACATTTTCAAAGTCAGATATGTTATCCACTTCGCTTTCGGCAGAAAAAGGAATCGTAGCAAGCTGTGTTAGCGGCGATCATATTTTCGTAAAAACTCATAAGTTTCGTGCAAATGAGTTCGTAAAGGCTGTTAATAGAGCTAAGATGCAAGGTCTTAATTACGATGATGCCGTGGGGAAATGGCTGACAGCCAATCAAAAAAAATACGGATATCATTACGAATTTAAGAAGGCCGATTAAAATACAAAAATATAAAAATATTTTTATATAAAAATTGGTTTATATAAAACAAGGAGTAAAGATCAAAATCTATTTTTGAGTATATTGCTCCTAAATATCATATCACATTGATGGAATGGAAACATGACCATGTGCATGTGCTTTTCCGGGCACATCCTAAATCTGGAATCAGCAAATTCATCAATGCCTGTAAAAGTGCAGGCGGCACACTGCTTTCTGTAATAAAACAATACATAGAATCGCAGGGGGAAAAACGATGAACAAAGCCTTTGTGTTTCGAATCTACCCAAACAAAGAACAGAGAATCCTGCTGGTCAAAACATTTGGCTGTGTCAGGTTCATCTGGAATAAGATGTTATCAGACAAAAAAGACTACTATGAAACGACAGGCAGATCCTTAAGGACAACTCCCGCAAAGTACAAGAAAGAATATCCTTTTCTCTGTGAAGTGGACAGTCTGGCACTTGCCAATGAACAGCTGTCCTTGGAGAAAGCCTATAAAAATTTCTGGAACGGAAAAGGCAAAGTGGGATTTCCGGGATTCAAAAGCAGACACAAGGACAGGAATTCCTACACAACAAATTACGTGAACGGAAATATAGAAATAGCAGACAACAAAATCAAACTGCCAAAACTTAAATGGGTGAGAATAAAACAGCACAGGGATATCCCTGAAGATTACAGGCTGAAATCCTGTACGGTATCACAGGACCCGGATGGAAAGTATTATATTTCTGTTTTGTTTGCATACGAAGAAACGGCCACGCAGCAAAAGATAGAAAAAGTAACAGGCCTGGATTTTTCCATGAAAGAGTTATATGTCGATGACCAGGGCCGGATACCTGAATATCCGGGATTTTACCGTAAGGCACAGGAAAAACTGGCGAGGGAGCAAAGAAAGCTGTCTAAATGTGAAAAGGGAAGTAATAATCAGGCCAGACAACGAAAAACAGTTGCCAAACTCCACAAAAAAATATCGAACCAGAGAAAAGATTTTCTCCACAAGCAGAGCCGGCAGATAACCAATGCTTACGATGCAGTTGTGGTGGAAAATCTTAATATGAACGATATGTCTATGGCATTACGGTTTGGAAAATCTGTTCATGATAATGGCTGGGGGATGTTTATCCGGTTTCTGCAGTACAAGCTGACAGAGGCAGGAAAACAGCTTGTAAAAGTAGACAAGTGGTTTCCGTCAAGCAAGACGTGTTGTGTGTGTGGAAAGAAAAAAGAGGAACTTGCCCTGTCAGAACGAGTGTATATATGCGAGTGCGGGAACATTATGGACAGAGACCAGAATGCAGCAATAAACATAAGGCAGGAGGGGATAAGGATCTTAGGCATAGCGTGAAAAAATATATGAACCGTGGGACACACGGGGGTAGCTTGTTGATACTGTCGGGATTACCCGGCTTGAGCAGGAAGCCCCCACTTCAAGAGAAAATCATCTAGTGAATGATTTTCTCAAAGTGGTGGGAGTATGTCACAAAAATTCAGTATAACCCCGCAGATAGATTTAAAGGAGTTAAATCTTATGAAAAAAGCGAAAAAAATATGGAATCTTTATAGGGAAGGAGAGTTACAGGGGCTTTTCACGTCCGCGGAAATTTCAGATCTAACAGGGATGCACAAAAATAATGTTTCAAATTATGCCGAGCTGGGATCCCTATATAAAGGAATCTATCGTATTGAGAAAGCGGATGAGTCACTGGCAAACGAATGGGCGACAGTGACGGAGGGAATTACTGCTGGGGCAAGGCGGTAAGATGAGCGGATCAGCGCATATGGCAATGGGCGTTTTTATTGGGGCCATGGTGGTATATGTGGCCCGGCCAAAAGTGGTTGAGTCGGCGGTAATCTTTGGTATTACAACAACGGCAATTTTACTTCCAGATATTGATGAGCCACGTAGCAAGATAGGAAGAAGATATCCTGTAATATCCTTTATTATTCATTTCCTTTGTGGCCATCGTTATTTAATACATTCACCATTTTTATTAGCTATTCTATATTACTTACTTAATTCCAATTTACAGGGGATCAGCTTTGTGGCTGGATATGGGGGGCATTTATTGCAGGATCTATTTACAGCCGGCGGGCTTGCGCTTCTCTACCCATTTAGTCGGCGTAGAATCAGCTTATCTCCATTTCGTACTGGAGGTATTACAGATTGGCTTATGACTGGTGTGCTTATGATAATAATTTTTAAAATAGTAACGGAGAGGTGGTAGAAATGTGTATAGATTGGAAAATGGTTTCCAAAAGAATATATCAGCAGCGAAAAAAAATGAGGATGTCCCGAGAGGAAGTCGCGGAGAAAATAGGAAGAGTGCCGAGCTATTATGGCGATATTGAGCGTGGAACTTGCGGGATGTCGGTGGATACGCTGGTTGCGTTATCAAATACACTTCATCTTTCAGTCGATTATATTTTGTATGGAGCTGCGGAAGAGACAGATATATACGAGCAAATTTGCCGATCGCTGAAAAATTATGATATCAGGATACAGAATAGGGCTCTTTCTTTGATGGATTTCTATTTAAAACAGGAGGTTAAGACAGGATGAAAAAAAGATCTCTCCGGACAGTGCTTGCAGCAGCATTGATTGTATCATGCTTATCGCAGAGTACAAGTTATGGAGCCTGGATTGAGAATAACAGTGCCTGGCAGTACCAAGAGGGGGAGGAGACAGTAAAAGGCTGGGGGTTAATAGAAAATGAGTGGTATTTCTTTGGCCCTTATGGGGATATGGTAACTGGTTGGCAAAAAGTTGCGGACAAATGGTACTTTTTCAATCCTATATCCAATGGTACGAAAGGTAAGATGCTTACGGGGTGGCAATGGATTGATGGATATTGCTATTACTTTACAGAAATGAAGGATGCTTCCCATGTTGAAGGGGAAATGTGGAGCGGTGAGGTAACGCCAGATGGATATATAGTAGATGGATCTGGCCGTTGGACGGATGCACAGGGAATTGTACAGTTCTTAGAAGGAAAAGGAATTTTGACATTTAAACAGAGCCACGCACAGAGCCGTTTTAGTAGTGGAGGATCGGGGGGAGGGGGCGGTACGAATAGTCATCCGGATAATCCAGAACCAGAGCCAGAACCAAGACCGGATATAAAACCAGAACCGGATGTAAAACCAGAGCCAGAGCCGGCAACGCCATCCGAAGCCAAGAAATTGTATACTTACACAATTCGATATATGGATATTATTGACCGCACTATGTTGTATATGGTTACAGGACAGGCAGAAGAAAATGAACGGATCGAAATTGATCAGATTAATATTGAGGGCTATACAATTCATGGCGGGCAGAAGGAAAGTTTTTCTGTTTCGACCGATGGACTAACAGTTAATATTTATTATGATCCAATCACACCGGCCTCGCCATCGGAGGCAGTCAAAATCGATTGGAGTATCTATTTTATAGAGCAGGACAATCCGGATAATCAAATCTTTAAGGCTCAGACTGGAAAAACAGAAGAGGGAAGAGAAATTATCATTGATTTTCCGGAAACTATATTAGGTACTGACGGTTATTATTACTATGCACTTGTCAGTAGCCCTTATGCAATTACTGTGTCGGGGACAGGCCGACAGAAATATTACATAGAGTACGAGCGAGGTGACAAAGAGGTAGAAGAGGATCCGGAACATGAGGCGGCGGAAAAATTAAAAGACTGGCAGCGTATTGCAGCGTTGGCGGATGAGAAAATAACTGGATATAGAATACCAGAAGAACAGTACCAATCATTGATTTCTGGTGATCTATATGCCAGTAATGAACGAATTAAAAATATGGTGTCAATGGTACAGGATGCCGATCCGCATGAAATCTATATTATTGGACTGAACCATATTCCTAACACACTTATTATCGGGCAGACCTTTCCGGACGTTATAAATATATCGTCATTAGAAATGGGGAGTTTGGATATAGGGGGCCAAAAATATACTATGCTACGTATTGGATTTACGAGATCATATGATAAAAAAACGTGTGTACATGACTATGAATTAACTGATTATGTTCCCTGCAGCTGCACCGCTCCGGGCTATGGCAGTGTGCAGTGTAGAAAATGTGGAAGTACAGAATCGATAATATTGCCATCGTCTGGCCATACAGACCTAAACCATGATGGTATATGCGAGGTGTGTTTTAAGCAGATCGAGGGAAATGATCCAGAGCCAGTACATTACAATATCGGGGATGTACAGGCCCGAAGGATTAAAGGCAAGATATATTTGTTCAGGTGCATTGATGAAGATTATGGAAAAAAAGCATTATTTCTCTGTGATAGCACGATTCGCTCTGATATAGATAGCTCTGCAGCAACGGTGAAGAAACTTACTTTTGGCAGTAACAATAACTATAAATACTCATACATTAGAACCTGGCTGAATGACAATGCGGATGATCTCTTTGGTGCAGAAGCTACTCTAATCGGAACAAATGTTGCTTACCAGGGAGCTACGGGAGATGGAAGCTATGAGCAATTTAATGAAAATGAATTGATTGCTTTAGAAAAGCCGTTTCAATTGTTGGAAGATGAAATATTTATTTTGTCTGTGGAAGAGGCTATACAATACCGGGAGTATCTATGGAGATTTGGAGGAAGTGAGGAAAATAATCAGGAAACACAGTACTCAGCGTATTCCCGTGGCTATTATCTCCGTACTCCTCAATATAAGGGCGAAAATGGCTTTGAGTATGGGCCTGGTATCTATGTTGTTGACTTTTCCGGGAGTATTCATCCTGTATCGGTGAGCAGCACTGATAATATCGGCATTAGGCCGGTAATAGCCATTAGGCAGCAGTAAAGGTAATCCAGAGGAGGAAGTAAATGGACAACTATATCATTACCTTGTTAATACAAAAAAAAGAGGATAATTGCAAAAATATTAATGAGGTGAAGCTGGAAGTAATGGATGCGCTTCATGAGGAAGGCACATATGAACCGTTGGATGTGTATGCTACTACTCAGATCGAAAAGGCATATGTAGCAGGAAGATCTCTGATGGAAGGAAAAAGGGAACATATTTTCAAACTAATTACGGCACTATAGGAAGGAAAAAAATATGAAAAAAGTATGGAAAAAGGTATTGGCCTTCGGCCTGTGTGGTGTTCTGATATTTTCTGTAATGCCACCTCTGCCAGTTATGGCTAAGAATGTACAAAGAAATATTGCCACAAATTCAAATGCCGAAAAAAATGAAGATACGCCGGTTGCTACAAAATCAAATGCGGATACAGCGAACAAGGCTACACTCTCTAATTCTTTACGAGCTGTAAATTCTTTGGGGGATATTTGGGACGACTGGAGCGGAAAAACAAGCTTTGAATTTTTGAATGGAACCCAGGGAGACGGTTCTGAAAAGAAGCCATTTTTAATTAAAAATCGGGAACAGCTCATGGGACTCTCAGAGCTTGCAGCAATGGGGATGATGATTCCCGATGCCGGCGGAGCTGATTATCCGGGTGATTATTCTGGCTGCTTCTTTGCACTGGGCGGAAATATAGACATGCAGGGAGTTGATTGGATACCGATAGGTTTCTATGGCGACTCTTCGGAGTCGGCTGGGCCGATCGTAAATGCATTTCAAGGTGATTTCGACGGCAACGGCTACACAATTCGAAATTTAAAGCTAAATAAATTTGTTAATTATAATCACGTTGGCTTATTTGGGGCTATTAGTAATTCGCTTATTCATGATCTGATTGTTATTCCTGATGTAACAGAAATCAAAGGGAACGACAGAGTAGGATCTATAGTAGGATATGCAGTTGATTCTAAGATCCTAAATGTAAAAGTGAAAAATGCTGCATTGAATACTACTGGAATTACTGGCGGTATTGCTGGCGAGGTAAGCAATACGGTAATAGAAAATGCGATCTGTGACAATGTAATAATTGATGCCTCCAATGGAGCAGAAATTATATATATAGGAGGGATTGTAGGGATTGCCTCAGATTCTGCCGTTGTAGATTGTGAGGTTACGACAGGAAGCGGGAATACGGCTAGAATACAAGGTACCGGCTTTACCGGCGGAATTATTGGATATCAAAACTCAGCAGATATTTATAACGTGTATGTAAAGGGAACAATCGGAGGGTATCACTCAACGGCAATTGGAGGGATTACAGGAAAATACGTATCCGGAAAGCTTAAAGTGGCACGTTTTGAAGGCACGATTGGTAATTCGCAGCTAGGATCGATGGCGAGAGAAGGTACTTTTATCGGTACAAGGCAAGGTGCAGCCACTAATTTTGATTATATCGATGATGTAGCGTACCTATTTGCTGATTCTGAAAGCAAAATCAGCGCAAATGTGTGCGGATCAGAGATCCCGGATGATAATGATTATACTTACGATGCTCATATTGGATATTGGCATAATAGCGATCTTTACTTTACTTTAATGCAGGGCGGTACGAGTAAAAATATAACAGATCAGTATTTTTACGAGATATTAGAAGAGGGGATCCTTTCTATTATGGACGAGGAGGGGAATGGTCAGTATAGGGTTGACCATTTTGCGCCAAATTCAGTCGGCCGTCCGGTACGTGGCTATCTGGTTATCGTGAACCAGATTGATACAATTGCCAATGGACAGAATTTTTATGACATTGCCACATTGACGGCAAAAGGGGCATCCCAATATGCGAAAACCCTCGATAAAGAACATAGGGGGGCAGTAGCTGCAGGGGCGGTTGTCAATGTGAGTACAGCACCAAATAATACCGATACAGAAAAATTCCAAATGGAGGGAACCCCATACTATACAAATGCAGATGGGGCGAAAAAAGATACCACATATTCTGAGGCCAGCCATTGTTATACCTTTAAGATGCCGGAAGAAGATGTTGTGATCGATGCCATATACAAAAAGGTTGCTGTATCTATTCAGGTTCAGCCGGATACATACAATTTTGCAGTGACGCAAACAAGAACTGGGAACCGAAAATATCCGACTAAAATAACGGAAGTTAAAAACAAGGAAGGGAAGTTGATAGCCCGTTATATCAACGGCAGCTTAGATCAAGGGATGGAAGTACAGCCAGTAATGATCCAGGCGGTGATCGATGCAAACAACGATGTGTATGATAATCGCGTAAAATGGAGTATTGACGACGCGGATCTGATTACCCTTGCTCAAAATGATGATGAAGGATCAGATGGATATACTGCAAAATCTGCCAGCGTTACATTAAATCTTAATTCCAGATTCTTTGAGGATATTATTACAGATCTGGAGGGTAAACAGGCAGAAGAAAACTATCAATATAAGATTCCGAATACGATTTACGGCGCGGGCCATCAAAACGGAGGCATTGCGATCCTGACGGCAGCTACGCGGCCATCAACATCCTTTGAAGGGAAACCCTGTACAGCAAATTGCCGCATTAATGTAACGTTCCAGATAATTGATAATACGCTTGTGGCGGCAGAAGGTGCAGTATTAGATAAAATGACTTTGGAATATACCGTGACTCGTAGATTAACTGGAGATCGGTTATCCCCGCAGGAGTCTATTACTGTAACAGCTCCTCAGTCTTTAACTGCAACGTTTCTCCCGGATTACTTCTCAAAAGAGGAAGTGACCTGGAAGAGCAGCGATCCAGCCGTAATTGGAGTAAGCCAAGATAATGTAGCATATAGGGAGGCATCTGTATCCGCCTACAAGGATGCCAAATGGATTAAAGATATTATTGCGACAGATAATGGTGTTATATCAAATGACAGGTATGCGAGTGTATCTGGACATGGAGAGAGGCAAGCAATTATAAGCGTGGAAGGTAAGGACAAGCTGGGAAATCGTGCAACGGCCGATTGCCAAGTGACTGTACGGTACGTAACAGAGGATCAGACTGTTATAAAACCGGAAGCTGTCGAATTAGATCAAGCTACGCTAACATATGAGCTGTCATATGATAAGGCTGGAGATATTCGGTCGGAGACGATCAAAAAGAATGGGTTTGAACCGAAAAAGTTATCAGCTGTAGTATTGCCATATATAGAAGATACAGAGAGCCATCGGCCATATGATCGGACTGTAAAATGGAGTTCATCGGATCCAGCGGTACTATCTGTTGATGCTACCGGAAATCTTACGGTAATTGATGAGGCTCCATGGATGCAGGAAGCTATGGCGCAAGCTCCATATCAGGCGGCAAAAGAGATCTTTGTGACAGCTACGACAGCCGACGGAAAAAAGATTGCTTCATGTAAGGTTAATTTACAGTTCCAAGTAAATTGTATTGAAGTAGATCGAGAAAAGGAAAGTTATCGGATTGTACTTACGAAAAGTGGACGCCGATCGGCGCCGATCCTTACCTACACAGGCCAGGAATCAAAAAAATTAAAGGCGGCCATATATCCGGAAAGCTCGGATCTTAATTATGTAGTATGGATCTCGAAGGATCCGGAAGTAATAACGGTAGCAGCGGATGGCACCATAACGCCGGTGTTATTAGATGAAAATAATGAGTTAAAAGCTCAGTGGATAAAAGAAATATTACAGGAGTACCCCTACAGTGGCACAAAAACTGTAGAGGTGACGGCATCAACAACAGATGGAAAGATGAGTGATAGTGTAATAATCGATCTGGAATTTGTGGTAATTGACAATACATATTCTTCTGGGGGATCAGGCGGCGGATCCACCGGTGGCGGTGGAGGCGGCGGATCCACTGGTGTAACCCCGACAGGTAAAACTCAGAGTACGGGAGCACCGGCCGGCTCTGTAACTGGCAGTTGGACTCAGGCTGCTAATGGTAAGTGGCTCTTTGCTGCAGGTCGAACGTACGCTGATGAATGGGCTTATATTAATAATCCGTATGCGTCTGCAGGACAGCCGGCGGCATCCTGGTTCCGGTTTGACCCGGATGGATTTATGGTAGTTGGTTGGTACACGGACAATGATGGAAATATCTATTATTTGAATCCGATATCCGATGGGACTCAGGGACAGATGCTTACAGGCTGGCAGTATATTGATGGGGCCTGGTATTATTTTAATCCGGAGTCAGATGGAACAAGAGGGAAACTTCTAACAAATACCATAATCGGGGGATACCAGCTGAACGAGAAAGGCCAGTGGGTTGAAGAAGAGATTGTAACAACAAAATAAAAGAATCGGGTACCGTGTACATTGAAAACTTAATATTGACCGATAGTAAATAGTGCTGGCTGGGAGGGAACCCAGCCAGCAAGAAATTAATTACAAACAAATAAAAGTATGTTATACTAAAATTGGGTAGCCAATCTGCGGGTGGTTTTCCACTTCCTTTGCCTTACATCTGAATTTTACATAAGGATGAAAGGAGGTGGTGCGTGTGAGTACATATGAAGAATTAACATTAATTGTTAATGTTGCAATGTTGATTATTGCAATTTTAGTATATACAAACAGCAAAGGTACAAAAAAATAACCACCCCGCCTACCAAGCCGATGGTTATTTTTCCCTAGGAATTGGAAAGCCACTCTGTGGAGTTGGCTACCTTTTGTACCTTTAGATTAGCACATATTTTAAAAAAAGTCAAATTCGTATGCTGCCGGTGATATCGCAGGTAGCGTTATTAAAATTGGTGGATTGTCAAGCCAAAATGAGTATGCTATACTTTTAGCGGGTAGTTAATCTGCTGGGTGGTTTTCCATCTACTTTTCTCATTTTAGTAATTGAGGAGAGGAGGTGGTATCCATGAGTACATATGAGGAACTGACATTGATTGTCAATGTGGCAATGCTAGTAGTAGCTATACTTGTATATACAAATGGAAAAGGTACAAAAAAATAACCACCCCGCCAACCAAGCTGATGGTTATTTTTAAATAATTATTAGACGGAAGCCACTCTGTGGAGTTGACTACCTTTTGTACCTTTAGGATATCATAATTTAAATAAAAAGTCAAATTAAGCTACCGGTGAAGTTACAGGTAGCTTTTATTTTCATTTTTTCGGAACGAGTAAGAAATTTGCTGATAATTTTAAGCAGGGAGTCTTGCATAATTCCCTTAGAAAGAATATAATAAACGTAAGAAAATACGTTTTAAGAAAGAAGGGATAACTATATTTGTTGTAAGTAATCGTGATCTTCAGGTCAAGCTAAAAGAAATTCGTGAAAAAGTAAATAAGGGGGATGATGCAATACATCATAGCAGAGGTTCAGATGATTTAGTGATTACTTCTTTAAAACGGTATAATCAAATGATCGATATTTTATTTAAGGAACACAAAAGTGCTAAAGAAGTTTTAGAAGAAGAGCAGGATAATAAAAAATTATTAGAAAAATATGTTGCTCTATCAATGAGATTACAAGAAGAAAATTTAAAAGAAGGACCAGATTTTGTAAAACAAAAAGATTTAAGTAATGAATGGTCAAAGATAAAAAAAGAAATTCTTAAACGAATGGAAACTTAGGATTTTAGGGTAAAGGGATGATCAGATGGAGCGGAAATACTATGAAAAATGAATTTATATCGAGGAAGAAAAATTTTCAAGGCACGGAGGGATACATGGTTTCACAGATGATACAGGGAAAGCCAACGTGTGAACAGTTTGTTCCTGCAGATAACTATGAAGAATTCTGCAAATCAATAAATACAATACCTAGAGCCATGACTGTAAAAGCTGAAATTTTAATGTGTACAACAAAAGCTGAAAAGATTGAATGTTGTAGAACATATTTTAACCAGATTCTGGAGGAGAAAGATCCTCAGCGCACATTGCAGTTAGTTGATCTAATGAATGTTATGGAGCGCGAATTTGAAACGTTTCGTATCTATCCAACAGAGGAGTTCATGGCCAGAGAGGAAGTCAAATTGTACTATGAAATATCTATGGCCAGAGATTTATAAACACCGATAGAGCAGAGGTGAGAACCAGGAGACCTTTGGCGTATCACCGGCGAGGGATTAGTAATCCACCAGTTTCACCGGTTATGAGAGAATCCAAAATCAAAAATTCAGAAATTACTACAAAAGACTATCGGATTCCACCTGGTAGTCTTTTATTAATTTGTCGAAAACTGTCAATATTTGTAGAATAAAAAGGAAAGCGCAGACAAAGTCTTTATGCTATACTTGTTTTAAATAATAGGTAGGGATTGAAAAACAAACTGGGGGTTTTTGCATGGCAGTATGTTGTATTATAACTGGAGGGCTTTTCTTGGCATTTGGAATATATTTGTGGTTTTGGTTAGATAAGCGACATTTTTATCGAAGAAATGTTGCTGGATTGGAGGAATTTCATTCTTACTTCGATATGTGGAAAAAGACAATTAAAGAGTATTTTGTGAAATCGATAAGTGGCTTTTCATTATTTTTAGGAGTAGGATTAATAATTATGGGAATTGCGGCAGCAATATTTATTTAGGAAGGAAGAGGAAGATGAAAAAGTATATGTCTTTGATAGCAATAACGGCAGTAATGGTCGCGGGAGCAAGCATGAATTGTTATGCTGCAGGTTGGCAGCATAACCAAAATGGCTGGTGGTGGCAGAATGAGGATGCCAGCTGGCCGGCGGCATCATGGCAATGGCTTGATGGAAATGGGGATGGCATTGCAGAGTGTTATTACTTCGACAGCACCGGATACATGCTGGCCGGAACAGTGACTCCGGATGGATTCCAGGTAGACTCAGAAGGTCGCTGGATCGTAAATGGCATGATTCAGACAAAAAATGTAGGTGGTCAGTCTGGCGGAATGGGATCGGTTGGATCAGGAGGAGTCGGGAGCACGGGTGGCACAACCGGGAGTGGAAATAACCCTTATCAGGGAAATCGAACAGTGACGGGACGTTATGATATTACAAGCAGCGGAGAAGCTTTGGAGGACGCATATTACACGCCGCTTGACCATACAGACGTAACAGCAATTAATGATCCTGATAAATATTGTGAACTTATGAATCTATATATTAACGGAGATGATAGTCTGGGCTCAGGTGATAACTGGCGTGTGGATTGGAGTAAACCTGTATCGGAAAGCGGGCAATCAAATATATATTATTACTATAACTCATTTGGAGATAGTAGGAATCAAGCAGGGAGTTTTTATAAAACTGTTAAAGTAAGTAAGTCTAGGCCCTTTGAAGCACACCAAGGAAGTGCGATATTCGAGATAAGAGTATACGCATTTGAAGATGGTTATATGTTAGTAAATACCACGAGGAACGGTATATATTTTAACGAACGAGGTGAGGCAGTTGTAAATAATGCGGTAGTAAAACATACAAACTATTGTTATTATGGAGATGTGCACTGGCATACCACTTTAAGAGATAAAAAAGAGTTTTATTGGGATGATCCTATAATATATGAGGGGTATCCGATTTTTTATCATAATCGTTACATGAATGGTGGAAGTGATAAAAATGAACGCCCTTCAATAATAGGTTATGGTTTTGGCGATTGTTGTGGTGATATCTATGATTTTGAAGATTAATTAAAAATATTTTTAAGCTATCGGTTGATTTCTACCGATAGCTTTTTTTGTATGAGAGGGAAACTATGAAGAAAATAGAAATAACAAATCGTTCGGATGCCACAGAACAATTTGCCTGTATATTGGTAGCCGAAGCATTTGGAAAAGATGAATACATCTACCAAAATATCAAGATATTACGGACTAAAAACACGGAAGATCAGGAGAATTATAAGTTGATTAATATTTGATACTAATGAAGGCGCTGTAATTTGCGAGGCGCGGAACTGATAAGGGAATGGTGAAAAATGATAAGAGTAAAGCTAAAGAAGATTACAGCACTGTTGCTATCTGGAATTATGATTGCGTCATCTCTGGCTACACCGGCTTATGCCATATATAGTTACTATTCTATGGATGCTCTGACTGATGTGGATAAAGCTATTAAGGATTGGACCTGGTCGGCAGATGCAGAGGACCGGGCAAAAAAAATTCCTTTAACACCAACCGGTTTATCTCAACAGCAGACGGCTATCATGGGAGGCTACACAACCAAGTTCTGGTTTCAAGATGAAAAGGCTAAAACGGTGACAATTAATCATAATGAAAAAGAGATTGAAATAGATTTTTCGAAGTTCAATCACCGATATTATTCGTGTGCAGACAGTCATAATACGGGCTGGTTCGCACCGATCGGAAGCCAATTGGTCTTTAAGAAGATGTATTTTCCAACTACAAATAATAATGATTATCCAGAATTTATTCAAAATGCACCAGTTGACATGGACGAAAAGAAATTTATTTTGTTAATGATATCCATGTTAAGCGCGGCATACGAAACACCTAGCGCGTCAGATTTAAAGGATTCTGATAGATCTTCTATGTACTATTATCTGCTATGGCTGTCCATATGGGCCAATGATATATATGCGGATAACGGAGTTTTTCATGGTTTAAGTCCAGAGGAGGATTGGGAGTATGTACGAAATATGGTACTCATCGGTTATCCTGATCGCCTGAATCCTGACGCATGGGGGAGTACCGCTATTTATGACGCGTTTCGTGATGGTGGCCCAGCTCAAAAATACTTTTATAATTGCTGGAAAGCTGCAAAATTCTTATCAACATTTGATTACAGCGATATAGGTACTTCATTACCTTTGTCTGAGCCGACCATGGGCGACGATGGAATGTATCACATGACTTTTGATTATTCGGGGCTTGATGAGTATTCAAAAGAGGTCTATCGCCGTCTAATTGCTGATAATCTGGCGGCCGGCTGGGAATATGATAATGATGGTAGCCGCATTGATTTTAAGTCTGCGGATGGCAAATCAGATGATAATGCTATTGCGGTATTGCATCTGCAGGGAACCAGCGAAGAGGATCATTTTTATAATTGCGGTTTTGGAATCGGAGGTTTGGCCGGTTTCCAAGGCTGTAGCAAGGGCAGAGGACCTACACCTGACTGGGGGAATACACAGACTTACTTTTCGGCGGTATCGGAACCTCTTGAAATATTGGTAGGCGGAGGCAGAATAACCGGTGGTGAAGGTGGCTGGAATGTGCAGGTGGACAGATATGAGCACTCCGAAACATGGGAAGCCCACTATAATATACAGCTCCGAAAATATGATTCCGAGACAGGCCAGCCTCTTGCCGGCTCTAAATGGGACATTTTAGAAGCCTTCGATGCCAGCCAGTTAGACAGCACAGATCTGGAATCAGCAGACAATTGGGCGAACGCGAAAGGGAGCCAATTCCTCCGGTGGGACGGTTGGGACTATGGCGATGGAAACCCGGATGGCAATATTGCGAATGATCCCTGTACCTGGGATATCAATGTGACCAATTCAGATGGTTTACTGATGCTGGGAGACAACGAAGAAAATGCAACAAATAAAGTGGCGCATACTGATGTGAAATCATATACCTACACGAAAGGGTATTGTGGCGGCCACCCGGATCCAGATATAGAGGAAAGTGGAGATCCGGAAGTGGATGCTGAGATCGAAGCAGCTGCACAGGAGGCATGGGAAGCCGAAGTAAATAAATGTGAAGAATTAGCGGCCAAAGGAGGTTTTTTTCATTCTATTGATCCTGGGACTGCACAAGAAGATCTGGAGGCAGATCGAAATGAGTATTATAAGCAGTTTATTTCACTGAGGTATGATTATTCAGCAGTGGAATTAAACCCGCGCCCAGGCTATACCATTCATGGGGGGCATAAAGATGATATACCGATAGAAATAAAAACAGTTACTTCTTCCGAGTATAAAGATTCTAATAATACACCTACGTCATTAAAAGAAAGTACTCAGATGCGGATGAAGATGCTGCAGCCCATTTTACCCCAAGCGGATCTGGGAGGAGAGCGGACAAATTATGTAGCAGATGGGAATACCAATGTTGCAACGCCAGCTCATGCATCGGCTTCCACGGCTGATTATGAAGTGGAAGAAATGGAGGATATCGAGCAGGAGGACAGCGAAGAGGCAACTCCATCCAATGCTACCGCCTCTAATGCGAAGAGAAAAAATAGATTATTGAGCCAGCTAAAAGACTTGTTTGAAGCCCCGAAAAAGCTGATTGAAAAAAATACAGTTTCGCTGTATGCATCTGCAGACGATGATGATAATGATAGTCTCGATGGAAATTTTAAGCCTTCCGAAGTCCCTACTATATCGCCAATAGATGGAAGCATTGTAGACCATACATTTGTGGTATACGACCATCGAACTGAGGGAGAAATACATATCAATAAACGAGATCTGTACCTAAAAGATGGAGAAAATGATAATTATGATGCGTATGGAGATGCCGTGGGGGATGGAACCTTAGAGGGGGCTGTATATGGGCTATTTGCGCTCCAGAACATTACTCATCCGGATGGACATACTGGGACTGTGTATCAGAAGGACGACCTTGTTGCTGTAGCAACAACAGATCGGAACGGTGATGCTTCTTTCATGGCTTACACAGAAGCTCCGGGAATGACTTGGAACTATAATTCCGGAATGATCGAAAAACGTCCAGGCGATATCCATGGCCCCGATAATCTGTACAGGGATCAGGCTGCCGCTGATGCGGTCAATGATATCGAAAACTATATCGGCCATGATTCCGATGGTAGAGTGATCCAACTAATTGACTCTGTTGCTGGAGACGGGTCAGCGTACCAGAAACACTCCTCTAATCAGGCCGGTATTGATGGAGTAATGGGTACATATGCCACCTATCCGATATCTAATAATGAGGAAGAAAATGGGAACTGCTGGATTGGACGTCCACTGATCGTTGAAGAGGGAGGAACAACCTATTATATAAAAGAACTTGCCAGATCCGAGGGATACGAGCTTTCTGTCAATGGGAAAACAAATCTCATTACAAATGGTCAGAATAACTTTGAGGGAGAATTTAAGGCAGCCGATGTAACAATAGGGGCAATCACCCTTGATTTGACGAATAATGGCAACTATTTTGATATAACAGCACAGAATGTAGAACACGATATTACTTTGCAAGGAAATGACTTTCCGGCCGGGGCGGCCTTTTCGATATCTACAATCGAAAAGGTTCCAGAAAAAATAACGGTACCTGTGTATAGCATAATTAAAAAACCAGTTATTGCAACTACAGGAGCATTTGTTTTCCGCGACGGTCAGAAGGTACCGGCGAGTATTGGAGATACTGTTTCATTTGCCAGCGGGCAGACCTACACAGTAAATGCGGTATCGGCCAAGACAGATAAAACGATTGGGGCCAAACCGCTAAATTATCACACACTGGGGACACCAACTGTAACCGATCTTCACTCCGGGGGATCTGCAGCCGCTTTCCAGAGTTTATACAATACAGAACTTGAAAATCTGGGATATAAAGAGCCAGGAACAGATGCGCCATGGATAAGAGTGAAATTATCAGGAACAACAGATACAGAGAGAATCACGGCAATTACAACGGCCATATTGAATTATGACTTACAGTATTTTAATGCGCTGCGGATCACGGATATGGAGCAATCAGGCGGCAGCCTATATGCAGTTATGCAATACGAATGGCAGCTGTATGGTGATAGCCGTGATAATAGCATTTATGTACCAGACAAAGACCGGCTGTATATGAAGAAAGACAGCGGTAATGGATATTTTGTTTATGCCAGATATGATGATGTGGCTTCAAATCCTGCAGTTATATCCTTCCAAATGAAAAATGGCTTTCTGGAACGGGCGACATTGAAGGATCAGGAGGTTAGCGGCCTCAATGTAACGTATCCTGAACAGCTTCCGGAAATGTATACTCTGGTAACAGCACAGACGCCTTCATATTGGGTGTATGCAGCTGGTGAGCAGCAAATCGATGATGCTGGGGAATTAAAATATACAGAAGAGACAAAAGTGGAATATGTGCAGCAAGATGGTTTTAAAGAGGTCGAAAGGACAATAGAGCTTACCTCGCTATATGACGCAGCACAGAAAACTTATACCATTACGCTTCCGAAGGAAGCCTTTGATAATGATAATGCGGAGAAGATTAAACTTAAAGTCTCTGATGATGGAAGCGGAGCCTATTCTGTGAAACAGGCGTATGTAAAACAGAGTTATTTTACTTATCTTCCTCTAAGTCAGAATGATGATTCCTATGTCATGTACATAACACTTACGCGGCCAGCAGCGGATCAGCCATGGCAGGATGGAAATACGAGAGTAGATAAAGTAGGTGTATTGCAACGTCCGATCCAGCAGAAAGTAAAAATCGTAAAGGATATCTCCATAAATGAGGACGGAAAATATGAAGATAATACGTTTGCTGGTTCTGGTCATGAGGATGGTTTTACCCAGAATGGAGGCGGCACAGAAGATAATGCAGCTTACCGGCCAAACTTCCGCTTTAAAATCTATTTAAAATCTAATTTGGAGCATTTATACAGAGATGAGGAAGGAAAAATTGACTGGCAGGATCGAAATGGAAATATCATAGATATTGCAGCGTATCGCGCGGCTTATCCGGAAAAAGTACAAAAGATATATTCGAAGGTACCACACCTGACGGATCCGTTGGTAAGGCGATCAAACGATGCAGCTATCGCAAATACTGAGTTATACAGTTATACGTCGGGCAAAATAAATGATAATCAGAATAATGGTTATACGTCAGTGTTGGAAACTACCATGCAAACTGTACAGGAGCCAGGCGGAGACGAAAGAACGATTGCACGTTACAACTACAGCAAATTCTTTCATGCAATTAATGTCGCCAATCAAGATAAATGGGACAAAGTGAATGATAGAAGCACATCATTTAAACCATTTGCTATCATAAAATCTTTACTATTTGGTAAAGATGGGGCTGAAAACGCATATCCAGCCGGGCATAATAACGCTGAGATCCGGAATGAGATTAACACCTCAGATGCCGCGAAGGAAAATGCAACACGATCTGACCATGTGAGGCAATTTGCAATTTCCTGGTATCTGGATGACGAAGTAAAAAAACTTGTGAAAGAAAACAATGCCGGGGAAACGGAGGGAGCAACGGGCAGTGAAAGCTACCAGGACGAAATATATGATATAGCTCTCTTTCAGGCCATTATGAAAGCAGAAAACTACTTGAAGCCATTCTTTACATACGATTTGGATGAAATTTATTCAATCGAGTGGGATGGAGAGGCGGATGGTGGTAAAGATGGCGACAAAACGACCCTAAGTGCAGATCAGGAAGATGCGGCAGCTGAATACTGTTATGGTGTATCTGAATATCTTCCCTACGGATCCTATGTAACTGTCGAACAGCAGCCAGCCGAGAAGGATCTGGACGATTTCTACAATAAACATTATAAAATCGATGAACCAAAAGAAATTGAACTTCCAGCTGTGTATGAAGGTGGAAAGGCTGGGGCCGATACAACTCCGGAGCAGTTAAGTAACCATTACAAATATAAAGAGAGTGAGCCGGTCGCAAAATTAACAG
>QWCV01001313.1_pt1 | contig 24695 bp, 32 predicted proteins | sample 1972621 | NCBI WGS metagenome assembly QWCV01 (sample SAMN09866699, study PRJNA288562) | Human gut metagenome isolate pre2_stool, whole genome shotgun sequencing... | isolation source: gut | host: Homo sapiens | place: USA: California | reverse complement strand
ATTGTCACTTCATAGATACCGTCTTCGGTGAAAATCCTTGTTTTCTGGGTACCCCCCGTCCTGGGGGGTACCTCTTGGATAAAGGAAAATTCTTTCTCCTTCAGGTATGGGTTGCGTTCAATGAGCTTTTCTACCTGTTTCTTGTCCGAATATTCCAGGCAAGCCGCCAGTTGGGAGATTGTCATAAACATATCGCTCCCATTGGAGTAGATGTCGGTCTCTACTTGTCCGAAATGTTCGGACTTGACAAGGATCAACTCGTTCATGCCTGAACCGCTCCTTCCCGCAAGCCAGCCTCCACATATTTCTGAATGTCGTCATAGATGGAAGAGAGCGTTCGCTGGATCGCGTACAGAGCGTTTGAATAGGCATCTGCTCTGTCAGACTCCTCAACCATCGCGGTTTGCACGGCCCCTAAAAGGTCTGTGTTGCACTTGAGCATAAAGTTTGCTGTTTCGATGCCGGCCAGATAAGAAAACTTGCAGTCTCTGCTGATTTGATTTTCCATTTTGCCAAAAACTCCTTTTAGTACTTGCAAACCAAAAGGATTTCGTGCATAATAGATTTGCAGAAACCTCTTTTGGTTTTTGGGAAAGAGTGCTGGTGAGATTTCCAGGTCGCAGCCAGCACTCTTATTTTTTTTGCAATCCGGCGTACAACGTGTCAATACCATCCCGAATGACTTGCGCTTTCGTTTTCCCCGTTTTCGAACAAATTTCAACAAGTTTTTCCTCAGTTTCCTTGTCATAACGGAACTTTAACATACGGTCTTTGGGATTTTCGGTAAGCCGGGTGCCTTTTTTTATACCCATGTATTCACCTCAACTTTCTTGTGGGTACAAACATAATATAGCGTACCCACAAACAAAAGTCAAGCCTTTTTTGAAAAAAGATCAAGGCAGCCGATTGCCTCAGTTGCAGAGAAAGCGGCTACCCCGATCTTTCTGCAGGGTCAGCAGTTATAGTAAATCATTATGGAGAGGATTCTAACGGTCTTTCCAAGCAGCGCAAATCCGCTGGGCCCGTTGTGCCTGGACGATGCCGTAGAAAATCTCTCGGAGTTTGGGGTCCTGGGCGATCACGTGCAGTTTTGTGACAGACTCGGCTTCCCGGCAGGTGGCCCCACCCCGGCGCATTCTCTCCCGCATCCGGTTTTGGCGGGCCGTGAGGTTGACGCCGGCTTTTTCTTCCAGTATGCGATAGATTTCTCCACGGAATTTCTGGTGATTGAGGCCGTAGGTGTGGATGGTTTCGTTGATGGCGGCATTGATCTTCGTTTGCCAGTCATCTTTCGTGAAAGCAGGGACGGCAAAGACGCTGGCGGCCTCACTGATCGTTTTCTCTGCCTGCTCTGTGCGCCGGGCCAGTTCGGAAAGCTGGCGCTCGTGGTCCAGATTGACTTGGGCCTGGGCGGCGAACATCTCGGCGGGGGAGAGGGGCTTCATCTGGTATTGCCCGGTTTTCCGAAGAGCGGGGAGGACCTCGGAGGTGACCCATTTGCGGAAGGGTTTGGCTTCCGGTTTGTCGCTGCGAAGAATGACAGAGTAGAGACCAGATTCGTTGACAATGGCAGTCTCCTGTGATCTCCCCATCCCGTCGATGACCTGGGCCTGCCCCACCTCATCTTCGTCTAAGCGTTTTGACACAGTAACATGATCCCGTATTCCGATTGCTGAGCAAACATCTTTCAGAACAAACCACGTCTCTCCGTCAATCTGTACGGTACGGACCTCTTTGTCTTGATAATCAAAGACCTGGAGATCATTCATGCTGACACCTCCAAGGCTTTTCCACGGGGTTCCTCGTCAAGCCTCAAAATAGCTCTGTCCATGCGGTCTAACAGGCTGGAGAGGTAATCGTTCAGCGCGAAGCTGGCGTTTACCATGTGCTCTAAGGTGGTTTCCCCCGCGTCCGCCCCGTCCAACATAGCGGTCAGGATGCTTCCTACACCGGTAAAATCTCGGAAGAGGGTTTCCATTTCTCGGATAAAGGTTTCGTATTGTGTTTCCATTTTAATTCTCCTTGATTTTCACCCCGGGAGAAGTTATAATGGATTTAACATCTCCTTGAGGTGTTGTGTAAAAGAGTTTCGGTCGTTCTTTCCACGGAGGGCCGAAACTCTCACTTTATTTCGTCCTGTAGTTTTGTGATCCCGCGTCGTATAGCTTCTGCTTTAGAGACATTCTTTTCCTGCGTGTATTTATCAAGAATCGCTTCGCTATTGGCATCAAGCCGGACATGAATTGGCTTTCCTTTGGGATTATCTGTTGGACGACCGGTTCTGGGGGACATTGCTTCACCTCCGTTTTGTAGCCCAAAAGTAACATAACAAATTGGGCTACAAAAGTCAAGTCTTTCTGCTGGATTTCTCAAAACATTTTTCAAAAAGGGGGCCGGAACCAAGGTTTGTTGCTTGGTTTCGGCCCCTTTGCGGTGGTTTTCAGTTTTGGGGGCCGGGGGCTTTGTCGCTGATCTGTTTACCGCATTCCGGGCAGTAGATAAGTACCATGGGTGGGTATCCCTATTCCACTTAGTTATAAATCCCCAAAATCATAATCATCCTGGTCAGGGGCCCAGTGGAAGGAGGTGATGGAAGAGTCATAATAGTCCTCAAGAATTCCGATAAACTTACTGGGCTCGTAGTTCATCCATGTCAGAGCATAGATGGAGTGATACCCTACTTGGAGGTTTGGATATTTATAATATCCAGAATAGAAGCCACCAGCCAACTTTTTATCCGGGAAGTTTTCGGAAGCTAATTGGTAAATTTCTTGCTGGTACTGGCGTAGAGCGGCAATGGCTTGAGACTTTTCTTCTTGGTTCAAATTAATAGAATATTGAAGCTCGTAGAATAAGGTCGCTGCACGGTCCATATCAGACATAATCCACCAGTCATAGAGATTGTAAGAACTATTGTTCACCTTGATGTTGGTCGTTACATCGTAGGTTCCAAGAGGAGTTTCTACTTGGCCATAGTAGGTGTTGATGTAGTCAACGAGATCATCTACTGAGGAAAAAGAAGGTTCCTCAATGAAATCATCATAGGCTACTTCTACGATGTAATAAGTGTAATTGGAGATACCGGCGGTGACTGTTACGTCTCCCTTTTGGTAAACAGTAGCATATCCTCCAGGCTGACTATAACTGTCAACAATCTGAAATTCCTCTTTCCTCATAAGGTCTTGCCAGTCAGAAAGGCTATTGAGGGCAAACCAGCTTGTGTGGTAGGTATAAGTATGGGAATTTTTTGTGGCAGTCTCGGTGCAATTCGACGCATTGACAACAACCCCAAAATCAGGAACGGTAGGGTCCTTTTCATAGTAAGTGATTGCGGTTCCAAGAGAAAAGGACTGGCGAAGAGATTCGTCCACCATACGGCTGACAAAGGCGGAAGCCTCGCTGCGGCGAAGGTTTTTATCCGGTAGGAAGGTCCCTTCTTCGTCATAGCCTCCTAAAATACCTGCCCGGTAAAGGGTATAGATTCCGTCATAGTAGGGGGAACTTGGCAACACATCCGGGATAGAACCGTCTTGGATCTGGTTCTTTTCTGCGAGAACACCGGCAGGAAATGCGCGGGAGAATATGTCGGCAAACTGAGCGCGTGTGACCGGCATGTTGTAGTTTTCGTATTCCTGAGTGATGATACCGCTACCTTCTGCATAGTCAACATAGCATTGATACCACGGCTTTCCTTGCGTAAAAGATTCTCCGCCAAAGCGGTAAATACTGTTAAGACGTGCGGCCATAGTAATGGCTTCAGCCAAAGTTACATTGCCGTTTGCATTGAAAAAGTTTTCTGAAGAACCTTTGATAATACCGATTTCATAGGAAAATTTTACGTTGTCATAGTACCAGTTATTAGGAGAAACATCGGTAAACTTTCCATCTTGATAAACATTAATTTTTTGGAAGTTCTCCAATCCTGGGGAAGATGCAAGTGCGACAGTGGAAAGTGAAAATAGAATTGCTATGGATAAGATAGCTGAAAAGGTTTTAGAATATAGTTTTCTTCTCATAGTGATTGCCTCTCTTTTCTCTATAATTATATATATCTTTATGATGAATGAAAAATGAGGAAAAGTCAAGGTGAAAAAGGCTTGAGTGGATGGGGGGGCAGGTTGTGAGGTAGTCTCTCAGTGTCCACTAAATGTCGCTTTCGGTTTGTTTTTGGTAATTTTATGGGGTGGTAATTATGGAGTGGAAATGATACACTAACCATGGAGGAAACATCACAAAAAGTATATTAGGAGCAATGGAGGGGAGGTACCCAAAATGGCGGATGTGTTTGATGTGGCTGAATTTTTCATTCAAGTCGCGAATCAAAGCGAAGATGACCAGATGACAAACTTAAAGCTAAATAAGCTATTGTACTATGCGCAAGGGGCTTACCTCGCCAGGACAGGAAAACCCTTGTTTGAAAATCGCATTGAAGCATGGGACTTAGGCCCTGTTGTTCCAGAGGTTTACCACAAATATAAAGTTTGTGGTAAAAACCCAATTGCTTCCGAAGGAGACAGTGTAAATCTTTCCTCCCTTGAGGAAGAGGAACGCGAGGTCCTATTTGATGTCATGCGGGATTTTGGCCAGTATACTGGGGCAAGGCTTGTGAACCTCACGCACCAACCAGACGCACCGTGGAGCAAGGCCAAAGAGGCTGGAGAGAAACTGATTGCCCGAGAAACGATCCGGGCTTACTTCCTGATGAATCCGGTAAAAAGGTTTGGGGAGAACCTCAAGCCCCCGGCTGTCGATGCTCTCCCAGCTGACTGGTACGACCCTGACGAAGACGCGGAGTGGGAGGCATATCTGTGAAAAAGTGGGATATTTATATGGCAGATGTCCCGTTTGAAGATTTGTCTCAATCGAAGGTACGCCCTGTGCTTATTCTTGAAGATGCTGTTGTTTTCATAAGTTGCCTAAAAATGACAAGTCACGCCCCCAGGGAGGGGGAATATCTTTTGCGGAGATGGAAAGAAGCTGGATTAAGAAAACCGACAACAGTTCGATTGTCAAAGCGATTAAAGCTGCAACAGAGAGATATCCGTAAATGGATCGGTACTTTGCATCCGATTGATATCATCGAGATTGAGCGAATCTTGACTGTATAAAAGGAAGGGATGAAGAAAGGTTTTTCGGCAGGGAGAGCTGCTGCTGGCGGGATATTGCTTGGCCCCCTGGGTGTTTTGGCAGGCGCCGCTGGAGGGAACGAGATAGAACGGGTTTGCTTGAATTGCGGGTATCGTTTCTGATATTAGAAGGGGCCCAAGCTGAGCATTACAACTCAACTTGGGCCCTTTTTTTGAACTTTTCGCAGTTCTCTTCAATTGTTTCATTTTGCAAGCCTGGAGAATTTGATATAGAATAGATTTATCAAGCCCTTGGGTTTGGTGTATAAGGCAATCGGGCTACTTTCCTACGGTCTCCTGGTTGCCTTACTTTTTGATCTTATCGTACCGATCCTGAATTCCTTGGCGAACTACTTCTGAACGGGTTAGACCTTCGGCCTTACAACATGCATCGAGCTTGTTTAATGACTCGATGTCCATTTTTGTATCCGTCTTTTGTGGCTGTGTAGGTGACAATAAAATCACTGAGTAACATGGCACCACAGCTGTTTTCGGCATCTACCCAGCCAGTGATCATGTACTCGCCGTTGCCAAGATGAGTGGTCTGCATATCGAAGTGATTTTATTTTCGCCATGATTTACTGTGTGACAAACTCCGCGCCGCGTTCTGTTTTTACCTCGAGCGATGTAACATTCAGATATAAATTTAGGTAGTATCCTTCTTCGACTAATTCAGGAGTGCCAGTCACTCTGATCCAGTCATTTTCATTGGGATACTCCCCGTCGTATTTTAGCATGAAGCCTCCCCAGCCGTCATTGCCGCAGCATCCGGGACCATTGCGGTACACAACCGGAGCGGTTTTGCCGCCGTCCCATGAGTAGAACAACGCATACATTCCCTCCACGATGATTGTTTTGTCCTTATAGTTATCAAAGTTGAAGTACATATCGTTGATCTGCGTTAAAAACATCTTTTCCCCTATTTCCAGCACATCGCCCTTAGCCGACTCCACCGTTGGATCTGTCGCCAGTGTGCCGGATAAATCACTATCAGGCGTAGGGGACTGGCTTTCTGGTACGCTGGAAGAAGGTTTTTCCAAGGCGCTGGTTTCAGGATCAGCAGATTCGATCTTTAAGGAAGGCTCTTGGCTGTTTGAATCAAGAGGCGCAACATTGAACTCTGTTTTGCCGCCGCTATTACCGCAGGCAGACAGAAGTATGCAGATCACTAAAGCAGGCACAATGCTTTTCCATATTTTACGCATGTCCAACTACTCCTTTCACGCTTTGTATGATCCAATAGAGGAAGAAGACAATGATGTTGCATAAGACAATGCTTGCGCCTGTGGGAGTGGCATATACATAGGAAATTGTAAGACCAACCCATAAACACAGTACGGATATAATAGCGGAATTGATAATCACAGCTTTGAACCTTTTGCATAACCGCATTGAGGTAAGGGCAGGAAATACAATTAAGCTGGTAATCAAGAGCGCGCCCATCATCCGCATTCCCAAGACAATAATCAATGCTGTCAGCAGGGCTATCAACATATTATACAGCCCCGCATTCGTGCCAGTTGCCTTTGCAAAGGATTCGTCAAATGTGACCGCAAAAATCCGGTTATAGAATAAAATAAATAGCACTAATACGATAACAGACAGAACAACACTTAAATTCACATCACTTTGCGACATGCTCAGAATACTTCCGAACAAATAGTTGCACACATCCGTATTCATTCCTGTTGTAACAGATATAACCATTACTCCCACAGCTAACGCCCCCGTTGAAATCAGGGCAATCGCTGCATCGCCTTTAATCTTACTGCTTTCACTGATTCGAAGCAGCAGAAAAGCGGCTAACACCACAATAGGAATAGAAACCGTCAGCGGAGCCATATTCAGTGCCGTTGCCAAAGCAAGTGCGCTGAATCCGACATGGGAAAGCCCATCCCCGATCATAGAATACCTTTTCAGAACGAGACTTACTCCCAACAGGGAGGAGCAAAGGGCAACAATCGTTCCCACAAGGATTGCGCGAACCATAAATGGATAGGAAAACATCTCTTTTAACAGGTCAAGCATGGGAAACACCCCCTATAAAATGGCTGCCCACTTCACTGTTCAGATATTCCTCCGTTGTTCCGAAGAAAAGCTGGGAATGGCGCAAGTGCAAAATGTGCTTTGCGTATTGGACTGCCGCATGGATGTCATGGGATACCATGACAACAGTTATCCCCATATCTTCATTGATCTGCCGGATCAGTTCGTATAAACTCTGTGTCACCACAGGATCTAACCCGGCAACAGGTTCATCCAATAAAATTACTTTCTTTGTGGCGCACAAGGCTCTGGCCAACAGTACTCTTTGTTGCTGGCCGCCGGACAACTCACGATAGCAACAGTTTTTTAAATTTTCAATTCCCATCTTCCGAAGATTTTCATTTGTAATCTTCTTTTCCTTTTTGGTATAAAAAGGCTTCACCCCCAATCGGTTTAAGCAGCCGGAAAGGACAACCTCATAAACGCTTGCAGGGAAATCTTTCTGTACTGTCGTCTGTTGCGGCAAGTAGCCAATCTCTTTCGTCAAAAGACCGTTTCCCAAACGGATTGTACCTGAGGACGGTTTCTTCAAACGCAAAAGACCTTTTATCAGTGTGCTTTTTCCTGCGCCGTTTTCACCAACGATGCAAAGATAGTCATTCTGCTCTACGGAAAAATTCAAATTCTTTACGGATGGAACGCCGTCATAAACAAAAGATATATTCTTGCATGTAATTAAATCCATTGTATTCCTGTAACCTCCTTTTCAAAAAGCAGCGATGGTTTGACACAACCACCGCCGCTTTTTCCGTTAGTTTAAGGCAGCGCGCAAGCTATCTACATTTTCTGTCATTATAGACAGGTAGGTAGCCCCGTCCTCCATTTGATCTTTTGTCACATTATGGCAGGAATACAAGGTCATCTTTTTTGCTCCGGTAGCCTCACAGATAGAATCCGCGATTTTACCATTGGAAAGTTCAATTGTGAACACCACTGGAATCTGTTCTTCCTTCACCTTATCAGTCAAAAACGCAACTGTTGCGGCGCTGGCCTCAGTTTCCGTCGAGCAGCCAGTAAATGCGGCATAATAGTTAAGACCATACTCGTCGGCAAAATACCGGAACGGGAAACGGTCGCCAAACAAAATCGTTTTTCGCTTTGCGCTGTCTACAATTTCACGGAAAGAGGCGTCCAGCTGTTCCAACTTTTCTTTGTAATCGGCACTGTTGGCTTCATAGGCATCCGCGTTCTTCTGGTCCTTATCGCAGACAAGGGCCGTAATTTTATTCACAATTTCAATCGCATTTTTCGGAGAAGTCCACACATGTTCATCTGTTTCTTCTTCGTGCTCATGAGAATGCCCCGCAACAGCTTCTTTGATTTCTTCCGAAGGCGCATTGGCCGCATAGAAAGTGGGAGCCCAATTTTCTTCATCTATCAAAGCGTCAATATTTTCATTGCCATAGCGCAGATGGAAATGAGCGATTTCTTCTTCGTGTTCCTCGTGTTCTTCTTCATGGACGTCTGCGCCGGTACCATGGTCATTGAAAGCCAGGTAAACGGGTACACCGGAAGCAGGGTCTTTAGACTGAAATGTGTACCATACGCTGGTTACATCCCCATCATCATCTTTTACCGGCTGAAAACCCAGGTATTCATACTCCGCAGATACAGTCTCGGAGGAAGTCTGGAAGGAAACAGTATTGTGCTTAATGGAGAGCGTATTGTAATCCGATTTTCTTTTTTCCAGAAATTCCTGCTTCATTTCAGCAAAGGATTTCTCGTGTTCCTCTGCTTCCTCTGTGATATACTCGTCCAGCGTTCCATCTTCAAAATATGGGAGTACTGACTGAAAATCCCCTGCAAAATCAGAAAGCGGGCGGTCTTTTATCTCACTTTCCACAATTTCTCCGTGATCGTGGTCATGCTCGTGTTCCATCCCTTCAACGATTTCTTCATTAACGGTGGGAACACAATCAATCAGGCGCAGGATGTCCGGCTTTTGATCGCCCATAGAGTTCAGAATATCATCCACCCATACATCGTTCTCGCCTCCGGTGTAGATGAACAAATCGCAGTTCTGAATAGTCTTAATGTCCTGTGGGGTCGGCTCATAGGAATGGCTTTCCGCGCCGGGTTTCAACAGCATTGTAATGTCTGCTTTGTCGCCTACAATCTGGCGGGTAAAATCATATTGGGGGAAAATCGTGGTTACAACGGACAGCTTCTCCGAATCACCGGCATCAGCCGGTTTATCGGAAGTGCCACAGGCGGACAGGCAGACAAGAGCCAGTACCGCCATCAACAGAATTGAAATATATTTTTTCATGGAATTGAATCCTCCATAAATTCGCGTATTTTCTTAAAAATGGGCGCAAAAATACAAGGGATAACCTTCCCGATTGAAAATGGGCATAGTATTCCCTTGTATCAAAGGATTCTATTTAATTGTTCATTCTTACTTTCTGGCTGATAAGGGAAACGACAGGCACAAACAAAGGGAGGCAAAGAAATGCCACAATCAGCGGAAACTGAGGCACAAATGCCCCGGTTGTTTCAGCCGAGCCGGTTCCGATCTGCTTTAATGTCTGTTCGGCCTGATGAATGCAGGCGCAAACAAGGCAGCCCTCTCCTGTGCAGTCGTGATGGGCCTCTTTTGCGATGAAAAGGAGAGAAAAGAAAGCGACAACCACAAAGGCCGCACAGGTAAAACCAGCAAGAAGTCTTTGTTTTCTTGTATCCATACTTTTCCCTCCTTCACAAAATTATTTTGCCTATCAGCAGTCTGTTTTACGGTATTCACTGAAAATCCCGTAAAACACTGTTCGCAGGACATCTACGTTGTTCCAGTATATGCTGCCCCAAATGAGAGACTTCATCACACTGAACATGGATCAGCCTGCCGCATTTCTCGTATTTGTAATGGTAGCAATTGATGGTTCGCAGTCATCCTGTTCTCCAACATATACCCCCTGCTTTACCATGCGCTCTAAATGACGATATACCGTCATCATTCCCACTGAGATACTTTCCTTTTCGAAATGATCGCAAATGTCATTGACCGTAACATGGCTGCCGGGGACGGATTTCATGAAGGTAAGCAATTCGGCCATCTGCTTTGTTTGATATTGTCATCTGCGTACCAATGAATTGCTACCTCTCTTCAAATTGATAATTATTTTTACTTTATCACAAGGATAGTGTATTGTCAAGAACTCAATACGAGCTTTTGCAAATAGGCAAACCTGCAAACATGTAAATGTTTGCGATTTTGGCGGGTTTCCTATCCGCCAAAACACTTGTTGAGGGATAGTCCCTCGAGCCCACAAGATCGTCACCTTCGGTAGCAGCTATGCGTCCTGCGGACGCTGGTGGAGAAGATCAACGCGAAACTTCGGGGGTGGGGAGGAAGAATACCCCTATGCGGAACTGCGGGAGTTTTTCCGCCTTTGCCAGAAGACGCCGGTGCGTTTGACCTTTGGGCAGATTGAGGAGATTTTAGGAGACGAGTTGGAATGGGAAGCCTATTTTTTCGAAGCTTTTTGGTATGACTGCGTCCCGGGGAAAACGTCGGCCATGTGGCGGGAGAAAGGATTCCCTTTCCACATGCTCAAGCCTTCTGCCTCTGGACACTGCATCGCGGAAGCCTGGCTGAGCCAGGGATACCGGATCAAAGCGCTGCATCTGCGGGAAGATCGGGTTGTTTTCCGCCGGGCCATTCATCATCAGTCCGGACTGCTTGTCCCCCGGGATTTGCTGGAAAAGAAACTGCCCGACGCGGCGGTGCAAGAGTGCAATAATTTTTTCAGGTATGTGCGGAAAAAATACGGCTTTTAACACTCTCCATGGATGAATTCATGAGTTTCCGTTGCCCATTTTTGGGGATGAGGGGACGGGATGAAGATTCCTGTTTATTAAGCGCAGGTTTTCCTTTTGGTCAGAGATTGGACAGAGTACCATTGCCTAAGACAATGGCGTTGGACTGGCTGCCCAGGACCAGGACGGTCACTTGTCTGCCCACCTCTAAGCCCTCCGCCGAGCTGACATAGGGGAGGGCAAGCTGGGTCTGGTCAAAGGGGCGTTGGACCGTTATGGTGCCGCCGGAGGCCGCCTGGGTGACCTGAGCACGGTAGTAGCTGACGCCGGAAGACAGGAGAGATTTTATCTTGGGCTCAAAATAGGACCAGAGATTGTCCGCCAGGACCTGCATGTCCTGGTCGGGGTTGGTGACAGGGGACGTTTTTTTCTGGCTCAAGGGAAATACACCCCCTTCTCCAGCTGCAGAGATTCCGCCAAGGTGAGGGAAGAGGTCTCAGCTTCCCCCAGGCAGAGACCCACGGTGATCTTGCGGTTGTGTAGCCAGGCATAGAGCTGCAAGCGGCCAGCTTCGGGGCTCTCCGCTTGAATGACTGCCGTGGTGGTCTCGCCCCAAGGGGTGGAGACCCGGTAGCGGTAGACGGTTTGGACGACGTTTTTGCGGAACATATTTTTCCTGCTCCCTTCTTTCGTTTTCTCCATCATACCTTGATTTTTTCGTTGTAAGACCACCTAAAAGGAGTTTTAGGAAAATTATCTGCCGGGGAGCTTTGACAATTCTCACAGATAAAGCTGGGAGGAATCAATTTCTCAAGTGGGTCAACTGTTTTTCCCGGGGGTAGCTGCATTCCCCGGAAGCAGTAACCAGCTTGCTCAGAAGGCTTGGATCAGGTTCACAACGGGGGCGACTCGTTTGTCCAAAGGACGGGCAGTGTTTCTCCTATGCTTCGCTTCGCTTTTGTTAGCTTTGGTTGGCTTTCATTTGGTTTTCTTTGCTTTCGTTTGCTTTTGCCTGCACGCCTTTCTTTTTATAACAGATTATATATTATATATATTAGGAATTAGTAGGTACTTTTCTATTGAGGTAGAAACTTATAATTAATTCATATTACAGAGTAGAAACTAAGTAAATAGTACCTACTTTTGTATACAACATAATAATATAATACTTTACAAGTGCGGAGCAATGGACGCTTTTCTACTTTTAGAGTTAGGGGGTGTGGGGGGAAGAGACCTTTTCTTCTTTGTCCCTTTCCCTCCTCCTTTCTTCTGTATCTGAGGGATGTTGAGAGGGAGCCTCTGTAAGGCGTCTGGCGGCCTTTCTGGGCGTACCTATTGGCAGGGTGCTAAAGAGATATTCCCAAGGGGGTTGAAAGCGCAGAGAAAGCAGACAGAGGGACTGTGAGCGTGAGTACCTGGTTGCTCTGGTTCCCCTGTTCTGCAAGCATGGATTGTGCTGGTGATCCTGTTCTGTGTTGGTTCCAGATGGGTTCCATGTTGGTTCCAACTGGGTTCCATGGAGGGGCCCCGGATAGAGAGGCGGGGCTGGCGCGAGGCAGCGAGGGCGGGGGAGACCTGGTGGGTCGGTGGCCGCTAAACCGTGCGTGCAATGGGGAAAAGGAACAAAGTTTAACCGTGCATTTTAGACAAAGTGTACATTGTTAAACCGTGCAATTCGATATATAATAAACTTGGAGGTGTTATTGTGCCACTGACAGATGCAAAGCGTGCGGCGAATAACCGATGGGACGCAAAAAATATGTGTGTACTTGGTTGTAAAGTGCGGCGCGAATATGCCGAACAGGTAAAAGAGGAAGCGAAGCGGCGCGGAACTACGGTAAACGCAATCTTTACAAAAGCGCTGCGGGAGTTTATGGAGGAGGTGGAGAATCGATGAGCAACAAGGAAAAAGTGATTGAGCTGCTGGACAGTGTACCGGATTATAAAATGGGCTATGTGTTGGCTTATGTGCAAGGAATCACTGCCGATGAGGAAGCGGACGATCTTTTCTGCGAGCGGATGCTTGAAAACTATGAAAATGACCCAGATCCCGAAAAGGATAAGGGCTATTCCTTGGAGGATTGCAAGCGGGAATGGGGCCTTGAGTGATGTATCGTATTATTATTAAGAAAAAGGCGAAGAAATTTATAGATGGCCTTCCCGCAAATGAACGCCGGCGGGTGGTTGCTGCCATTGAGCAACTGCCAAACGGAGAGGACATAAAGAAACTAAAGGGCCATGACAAGCTGCTTCGACTTCGAGTTGGTAATTATCGTATTATCTATACTGTGGATAACGGAGAGTTGATTGTATACGTGATTGACGTGGGAAACAGAGGGCAGATATATAACAGGTATTGAAGTGGGGTCAGGGAGTAATGTCCCTGACCTTTTTTGTTGCCTTAGCTGGTCCAGTGTCTCCACCGGAGAGGCCGGCAATGCTCCCGGCTGCGCTTTAGGGGTACCGGCGCCCTATACGCTGCTTATTTGCTTACTTATGCCGGTTTCATGTATTCCCCGCCTTGCGGCGGTCTCTGGGGCTCCTGGCCTTCACTCCAGCCGCTAAAAAACTTTGGCGGCTGGGTCAGGGTCAGAAAAATTTTTCTTCTAATAGGCAGTGGGATTACCCCGCAATGGAGCGCAGCCCCTGAAGATTGCTTTCTGTGTTACGGTTATACCAACACCCTTTTTTGCGATGCCAGCGCCAGCCAGCGGCCTTTAAGGCTTCGCGGACGGCTTCGGAGGGTTTCGATGGGAAATATACTTCGATGCCGTTAAAGTCAGGGTTGATCTCGACGCGGAGCGCCGTGGCGGTGGGAGCCTGGGTGCTTTGGCTGGGGGCGCTCTCGGTGTGCGCTTTTTCCTTGGAGGTGAGCCGGGCGGTTTTGGGAACAAATTTTACAGAGCGGGCGTTGTCCTGTAAACATCCAAAGTAATAGAAATTAACATCAAAATAGTCGATCATCCCGTCACAGTCTTCATAATTGAATGACTTTACAAAACCGTCTACTGCTTCGGCGGTGGCGCGGATCTGTTCAGCGGGGATTTTGTACCATGCGCCGTGCTCATCCCAAATGCGGGAAATTTCGGCAAGGGCTTCCTCATCGCTCCAGCAGGTGAGAGACCAAATGTTATTCCGGTTTGCTTTGTGGATGATCTCGGAAATGTCTTCGACGGTCAGAGCGTCCAGAGACTTGTATACCTCGCAGGGGGCTTCTTTCATATCGACAAGAAGTTCCTGGCACATACTCGCATATTTTGTACGCACGCTGAATTTATAAGTAGGGAAGTTTTCCTTGATAAACTTCCGAACAAGAACAGCGATTTCTTTCAAACTTAAATTGGGGTCATAATTGGTCCCCTTCCAGCCGTTGGCGGTGTAGAATTCGCTGCGATATTCTGCGGCGGTCTCGCTGCTGCGGGTCTGGGTGGCTTTGTCTTGTGCCATGCGGAACACGGGGAAAAGTGCCTCGAATTCAGCGTTGATTGCCTGCATGGCTTCGACGGTTCCTCCAACGTCGGGGTGGTGGATCATGGCCAAACGGCGATACTCTTTCTTGAGTTCGTCCAGGGTCTTGCACTCGATAAAGTATTTCATCATGTTAACCTCCCGGCCTATGGCCTTGCATTCCCCTGCCGATTGTGTTACACTGAGGGCGACATGTGGCAGGCCATGCCGCCCTGTGTTTTGCTTTAGGCTCCCTGTGCTTTGGAAGGTTGCGGGGAGCCTATTCTTTTACTGTTTGGGAATCGCTTCCCGGATAATCCGGGCCGCGTCCTGCGCGTCCTTGGCCGTAGCCTCTACCAGTTTTGCCAGGGTTTCAAGATAGGATGCTAACTCGGTCTGGGTCATGCTATCAATCTCCATTTCCTTTACCTCCTGCCCGGTTGAATTATCAGGGGTTTCCCTCCTGACACAATCATAATAACATAGATACGCGTATATATCAATATGGATTTTTTGACAAAAACAGATACGCGTATTTGTGCAAATGGAATATATACGCTTATATAATAGCATGATATAATATTTACAGGTGATAGACTATGGAGAAAAAAAGCCAATATAAGGGATTTACGCCAGCGCAAGCAAAAGCGCACAAAAAATATATGGCGGATTTTGTAGAGTTGCGGGCCCGTGTGACATATGCTGAACGCGATAGCATACAAGCCCACGCCGCTGCCCGTGGTGAGTCCGTAAACGGGTTTATCAAGCGGGCTATTCAGGAAACGATGGAGCGGGATGAAACAAGCCGCCGGTTGGGACTGAACCCGGTCTCAGGCGAAAGGCTGGAACAGGATAGCACCCGGCCCAAATAGTATAAAAAAGAAAGCCCTCGGGAAATCCGCCGTTTGGCGGTCCCGGGGGCTTGTCTGTGCTTCTGCAAGGTTTACGGAATATATCTGGGAATGGGCCGGGATTAAGCGGGCGCTGGGGGCAAGGAGCGGGCCGAGAGGGTAGAGACTCGGGACCAAGGAGGGGACATTAAAGAAGACAACAAAAATAAAAAAGCCGGGGCCCTGTATTAACTATCAAGTATTTACTTTAATATAAGAGTAGGCATTAACTATCCAGCATGTATTGCCTTATATATCTGATTACTTAGTAGGTTCTTTTATATTGATACAAAACTTATAAATAGGTGATATTATAGAGTAGATACTAAATACAGAGTATCTACTTTTGTTTAGATGTAGAGATTATTATATAATATATGTATTATATATAATTAGATATTATAGTAAAGGCAGAAGAGAGAAGCGAGAAGAGGAAGAGACGAAAAAAGATTGAAGCAGAAAAAAGAAAAGGCCAATGGTGAGCAAAGAAAAAGGAATGATCTGGGGAGCGGGATGATATGAGGAGAAAAGAGTCACCAGGTCTGTATTGTTCATTGACTTGAAATGTATCTTGACATATACATTGCTACATAACAATACAGAGAAGCGGATAAAGCATGTTGCAAATGCAACATTTTTGTGTGAGAGAGCATAGTAAAAAATACTCCACGTTTCAATTACAGGCTGTAATTGAAACGTGGAGAGGGCTTTTAAGGAACTTTTTAGAGGGATGAACCGGAAAAAATAGAGGGATACCCCTGGTTTTCAGTCAGCCGGGCCGAAGATTCACCGTCAGGGCTGATAGCTCTTCCCTTTACCAACACGTTCTTTCCCTTCACCTATTCCAGTGCTTTAATGAAGCCATTCAAACGATAAGGGAGATTGCAGAGCGAAAGGCTGTCTGATCGTTTTTGAAGGAACGGATGGGCCTGGGACATCCACACGGTTTGTGAGGAGTTCTCTACGTTGTTGAGGAGGTATCTGCGTGGGGAGTTTGGCAGCACTCTGGGTGCGCCCCGATCCTCTTTGACGGGAAAAACTTTCGGGAGGAAAACGCCGGGGCCACCAAACAGGCGGCGAAAGACATTGTGAACCGTAAGAGCGAATAACTGTTTTGCCGGATGGCACAGCCACGCCCGGAGAAAGGAGCGCCATGAACGAAGAAACCCATATCATGCAGACCGCAGGCACCACTCCGGCCAGAGCGCCGGAAGACGCCCCCGCGCTGGTAAAGAAAATCGGCAGGACCACCTACAAGGTGCGTGTCCATTTCAGCAATACCAGCACCGAAACTATGAGCGATAAAATCAAGCGTATGCTCAAAAACGAGATACAGCAGGTGTGACCGGCTGATAAAGCCAGCCGCCTTGTGTTAAACTGATGATGACACACACCAAATGAAAATCAGCGCGGAGAAGCGGTATATTGTGGAGAATGTAATCATCTATACCACTGAGCAGCTTGCCCGGATACTGTTTTCCGAAGTGTCGATAGATGTGTTACAGATGACCGGCAACGACTACACCGAACAGACCGCCGCCCCTCTGGAATTAGCCGAGATAAAGCGGCGGTGGAGGACCTATATTGAACAGTTGCCAAAGTATATATGCCTTTGTGATCTGTTACTTGGAAAGAACGCCTAACTCTACGGATATAGAAAAGCCAAAACGCCATAGAAACATAAAAACAATCAAATTTAAGGCAGCTTAATTTCTTGAATTTATATATTTCGAGAAAACTAACATACAATATTCAGAAAATAAAATTGACATAGCAAAATTTAAGGAATATAATCTAATTAGGTACTCCACATTCTGTTCTTTCAGAAAAACTAATAAGGAGGATACTGCTATGGGGTCATATGAAAATGTTATTTCACGTCAGTTTGACATTGCAAACGGCGAATTTCCAGAAGTTAATTTTCCCAAATTTCAGAAGTACACCTTATGTAATTTGCGAGGCGGGATTGGGAAAACCACATTAGCCTTTAATTTAAGCTATTTGGGTGACGATGTATTAGCTGTTGATACTTGTCCGCAGGGAAATTTATCATTTTTCTTTGACAATCAATATTATAATAATGCCAGCACATCTGTCCGCGACCTCATTTTACCCTATTTAATTCCGGGGTTAGGAAAGCCGACGCATATTGCTTCCTTTGTAGGTGCAACAAATAAATTTTTTGAGGATAAACAAACGTATTATATCCCATCTAGTAGTGAACTGTATCTCTTGCCAGCGCAATTGATTAGTGCTATCAATCAGACGAGCGGGTTACAATCGCCTACTCGCGAAACGGCGTTATTAAGTATCCTCCACTCATTGCGAAATGAAATCGATCGAGAAATGGACGAAATCGGAAAAGTAAGCAAGTGTCTTATCGATACATCTCCTTTCTTTGCTGGCGCAACACAATTGTCTTGGTATGCTACTGATGCCTTAATTATTCCGGTTCGTACAGATCAACAGTCGATTAAATCCCTGGAGTTGCTAATCCAAACTTTGACAAGCCCTCAAGGCGAATTCAGAAAATATGCTACAGACCTTAATATTCCAACGCCTAAAATTCAAATGGTTGTTTTGACACACTGTGGCTGGTCCACCGTAGCTGGGGCCCGTAACAAGCCGAATCAACAAACAGAGGTTTATATTAGAAAGGCTTACGATATTCTTAATCGTAATAGAACATTATTGACTACAGATGATCCTTCCAATCATTTGTTCTTGTTGGATGACTTCTTGGGTTCCGGACGAATTTCTTCGTTCCTTTCAAAGCCGCTAGAACTTTTACGACCAGGTGAATCGAGAACTATTGACCGTATGAAGGTAAGTGTTAATGAATCCGTCACAAAATGCAAACATCAGTTGGAATTTATCAATAACGTAATTTGGTAAATCTATTAAGTCCTATTTTTCAAAATCCGAGAATCTGATCTCCAGATTCTCGGATTTTATTTTTGACTAATTTTAGAACTTTGGAGCCCTTTAGCAAAAAGTCTTTGACAACTCGTTTCTGGGATGTAAATGCGAATGCTACATCCATTTTTGCGGTAGACGGGAGATGGTTTAACAGGGGTGGCATAAAGAGGTGAGTGCTTGTGGCTCAGGGTACAACATCGAATGATGTGTATCCGGTTTCTGTCTGGACATTCCCACGGAGCGGGTAATGTCTATGGCTGGTACTGTGTAGTGTGGTAGGTTTCAGGTAAGCCACTAAGCAGTAAAATTATCGGCTGTGGATATGTATCTTATCTTGTAAAAGACTGAGACTACCTTTGCTGCGGTGAATTTGATATAATGTATTCGAAATTGCACTTAACATGGAGGGAGAACGATGACTGGAAAAGAATTAGGAAAATTTTTATACGACAATGGAGTGTATGACACCTATCAATTTATACAGAATACTCGTAAAACAATAACGACTGCCTGCTTTTGTAAAGATACAATATTGTCTTTGATTAAACGGATGGAGAATGAACACAAGTCTTGGCAAGAGAATCTGTTTGTGGTGCTTAATCAGCAGGAGAATCCCGTAAAGACCATATCAATTACCCCTAATGGAATGCCATCTTATGAATTATCTGTCTGTGATGTTCCGATAACTGCCCCATTTCTTTTAGATAAGCTCACAAAAGACTTCTTCCAGTATGTTAGAAATGCATTTGACTGCATGGCGCAAGCAGCAAACACTGCATGCCTTGCAACTAAAGCGAAAAAAATCAATACCGTTGATTTTGGACAAATGAAAAAAGTATTTACACAGCAAACATATTCTCAGATGTTTTCAAGTATTTCGGCATGGTTTACTACTATAGCAAATAGTGATAAATTTCATTATATTGAAGCATTTAATAATAGGACAAAGCATACTTGTGATGTTTATCTCAAAATGTCAATGGCCTTACTCAGCGACAAAAACGAAATATCAATTAATCCCTTTCTCCATAGGGAACAATATCAAAAACAAGATGTCGCGTCGTTCTTAATGGCAGTTTATGATTTTGTAAGTTCTTGCTATGTAGATTTTTTATCGATACTTAAACAAGAAATATCTAAACAAGCATTTGTTGAAAATCGCTATCACAAAATTTGCATCTTCCAGCAGAAATTAAAAGATAGTCCAGATAGCGGTTTCTCTATGCCGTATATTGTAGGGACCACTGATATTGCCAATATGCCGGAAGCTATACAGGTGTTGCTACTTGTAGAACGCTCGGATAAAATTTATGCCAAAAACTGTCCATTTGATACGATATATATAAAAGGACCAAACGGTGACTTCGATTATATCGGCAAATATATTACATCAGATTCATTCGGTGACGACACACTTGTACACTATCGGACATATTCTAAAGTCCCTCATAACTCGAATGATATTCCTCTATGTTTCCAAGCTATGGAAGATCCCAAACAAAAAGGGATTTTTTATCATGCTAATATGTTTATGGACATCAACACTATAAGTGATGATGACGACTTTATCAAAAGGACCCAATTGACATTTTAATCAAGAACCTTTTAAAATATTGACTTTGACCGTCCATTCCAGCATATAGTCATCGGGTAGGGCTCACAGGATGGTTAGGCCGTGTGCAAATCCGTGTGCAAAAAATTATTCTAAAGTGAAGAATGATCTGCACCAAGTAAACAACAATGTTTATTTTGTAGAACTGAAAAACCATTGACACATAAAGGAAAAAGCCTTGATCCATTGAAGATCAAGGCTTTTCTTTTGGCGGAGAAGGAGGGATTCGAACCCTCGAGACCCTTTTGGGGCCTACACGATTTCCAATCGTGCGCGCTCGACCAAACTACGCGACTTCTCCGTGTTTGCTCTGTCACTATGACTTGCTTTGAAATTTTGACGTGGGGGACGCAACAATAGATATTATAACAGCTTTGGAAGAGAAGTCAAGAGAAAAATGCAAAAATTTTGGAAAAAATTTAGGCTGAGTGAACCGGCTCGGACTGCAAGGTCCGAGCCGGTGGAAAGATTAGAGATAGAAATTATGTCCGCCGATGGTGCAGGAGTAAGTACGGCTTTGATCCGCCCAGGAATACATGCTGGTTACATTAAAGTACAGGCACCCCTCGGCTTCCCGCACACCGTCCAGGCAGAGCTTGGCGGCGATCACGCTTTTCTCGTCGGGGGTGCGGTAAATGGTGCCGTTGGACACGGGAGAAAATTGTCCCGGTGCAAAAATAACTTCCTGAATTGTATCGGGAAAAGCCTCATCCGCGACTCGGTTCAGGATTACGGTCCCCACGGCAATCCGCCCCTTCATCGGCTGGTTTCCGGACTCAGAATAGATAGCGCGGGAGAGCCAGTACAGATCTTCCTCTGCGTAAGTGTTGGCGGTGGCCACCGGCCCGACCCGGCGAATCGAAAGGGTTCCTGTTGCGGGCTCTTTCACCACGGAACAGCCCAAGGCGTTGGCCAGTGATTCTGCGGGGAGCAACAGATCATTCTCTTGGGCCATAACCAAGGATGGTACATAAAAATACCGGTCATTGACCATAAAATAGGCTTCTTCTGCGATGGCTTCCAGAGAGAGGCCGTTGCCTGATGCAGTGAGCCGTCCATTTTTCAGGGTGACCGAGACATTTGGGAAAAGTGCCTGGAGGACTGGCGTGATGGAAAGATAGGTTGTGCCATCCGCAGTGATTGTGGCGGTTTGGGCGGCGATCCAGGTCCCGTTGACGGTAATATCCGGTGTAGTACGAAGCAATGTGGCCACAGTGTCTGTGGCGACGGGATCAATGACATCGAGGTAATCAACCGATGAGGTTTCCAATGTGCTTGTGAAAAGATAACCTGATTGTGTGGAAGCCAACGTACTTGTTCCGGAATAGGACTTGTTGTCTGCGGCGATTGCGTGAAAGCAGAACGCCAACAAGAGCACGAATAGAATGATCGCGCTGGGCAAGTGATTTTTCATCGTCATGCTACTCCTGTTTCCGAATATTCATAGTTGTTACCACATTGTAATTTATTTGTAAGAAAAAATCAAGATTTTTTTCATAAAAAAGAGAGAATACCCAGGGAAAATAAGGAAAAAGAAAGGCCGGAGTCAAAAGATGCCACAATATAATGTGGAATCTGATTCCGACCTTCCATATCTGGTTTTTCTGGGAAGAAGGATTCTACGGAGAACGTGAGTATTCACCGCTGAATATGCAAATCCATTATTTGGGATTCCTTTTCTTCTGCGCTTTTGTGAGGAAACGATCATTTTGAACGATCACACGTTCGTGGATACCTTCCCCCACGAGACCTTGGGAATCTTGTGCGGTTACGCGGAAAACCAATCGTCTGCCGTCTACTTCTGTCAGTTCCGCGCGGCAAGTGACCTCTACACCAATGGGTGTGGCGCTCAGATGCTTTACATTCATCCAAGTACCTACGGTTCCTTCCTCTGGAGAGAGGGAAGGAGCCACTGCGGTCCAGGCGGCCTGTTCCATGCGGGCAATCATAACGGGAGTAGCCAAAACGTCCAGTGTCCCGCTACCGACGGTTTTGGCGGTCAGTGTCTCTGTGACAGGGAAAGTGAGCTCCAAAGCGGTTCCAGGGGTTAACATATCGTGCCTCCTTGCTGGCCTGATTTAACAATCGAATTGATAGGTTGAATAAGGCAAAGAAAACAGGCTCATCACCTCTGTTTCGGGTCTATTGTAGCAGAAAAATGGAGAAAAGAAAAGAGAAACGCAGCTAAACAAAAGAAATAATTTGATATTCCGGAAAACTGTGTCAAAACGAACAAAATCAAAGGAGCAATTTTGTTCAAAGTATCGCACAATGACTGTCTTGACTTTTTATATAAGGTGGGTTAGCATAAAGGAGTAAACTTGTGCGTAGCACAGACTGGTACATATTAAAGACAGGAGGACACATCCAATGTTTGAACATCATGAAAACTATGATCGTTACATTCCTGATGTCATGCTGAAGAAGCATAAGAAGCATGAAGAGTATTTGAATGACGTCTATGCCGGCATGTCTCATGAGGAAATCTACAAGAGCAAGCTGGGCACGGTGGAAGACGCGCTGGCCATTATCGAGAGCGGCGATTGCATTGTCAACTCCATCCATGGCTGCGAACCCCGTCTCTTCTATCGCAATCTGCACCGCATTGCCGACCGCATTGATCCCAACAACCCTGTTGAGCTGTGGTCCTGTGTGCACCGCTGGGGACCTGAGTATGAAGTCCATACCAATCCTGAGCTGAAGGATAAGTTCCATCATCAGACTTTCTTCTATGATGGCAACTTCCGGAAGATTCATCCCTCCGGCATGAGCACCTATTTCCCTGTCAACCTGCATAACTATGGCCAGGAACTGCATCGCTGCAAGCGCCCGAATGTGGTAGTGATTGGTGTTTCCACCATGGACGAGCATGGCTATTGCTGTGTGTCCTGTGACCTGCAGTGGGAAATGGAGTCTTTGTATTCCGCAGATAAAATCATCTTTGAGGTCACCCCCAAGATTCCCCACCTGCCCGGTGAGTGTGCTGTACCCGTGGCAATGGCTGACGTGATCATTGAGTCTGATCTGGACCTGTATGAGCTGCAGGATCCCCCCATCGGCGAGGCTGAAAAGACCGTTGCCCAGTACGCTGCTGAGATGGTTCACGATGGTGACTGCATTCAGCTTGGCTTTGGTGGCATCCCTAATGCCATCGGGTTTGAACTGATGGATCGTCACGATCTGGGCATCCACACTGAGCAGATTGGTGCTTCCATGGCACACATGATCCAGAAGGGTGTTGTCACCAACCGGTATAAAAACCTGGACAAGGGCTGGTCTGTCGGTACCTTCATCATTGCGGACAACTTTACCTATGAATATCTGAACAACCATCCCCGTGTCCTGATGCGCCGTGGTCGTTACACCAATGACCCGATGATTATTGCACAGCAGGATAACATGGTGTCCATCAATGCTGCCCTGCAGATTGACCTGACTGGTCAGGTGGCAGCAGAGGCCATTGCCAACATTCAGTGGTCTGGAACCGGTGGTGCCACGGACTATGCCTATGGTGCTTATCACTCCAAGGGTGGCCGTGCAATGCTGTGCCAGATTTCTACTGCGAAGAAGGGAACTGTTTCCAGAATCGCTCCCATCCTGGACCCCGGTTCTATTGTTTCTGTTTCCCGGAACCTGACCGATATGGTGGTGACGGAGTATGGTGTGGCAAAGCTGCGTGCCCGTACTGTGAAGCAGCGTGTAGAGAACCTGATTGCTGTTGCACACCCCGACTTCCGCGCGGAACTGCGGAAGGAAGCCAACAAGTATATGTATTTCTAATTCTTTCCAAAGATTTGGCTGAATTTAAGAGACCGCCGCACGATTGTGCGGCGGTTTCTTTTTGCAATGTGTCGGAAGGGGAATACAGTGTAATCTTTTTGTAAACAAATTGAGAAACCCATTGACAAACAATAAGAATACTTTATCTTAATATAAAGTAAGCTGTCTTGGTTGCTGGTCTTTCGAAAAGACAGGAAACCAGAAGAACGGCCAGATCCAAAGCAAAGAGGCGAAGAAATGATGAGAACCATGTTTGACCGACTGTTCGCTGGAAGAAATGGAATCGATCAATTGAATATTGCTCTTTTTGTGCTGGCAATCCTCTGCTGGATAGGCTCTCTGTTTGCACCAACCAGGGGACTGGCCAATCTGCTTCATTGGGCTTGCCTTTTGGCAGCTGCTTTTTGCTGTGTTCGTGCGTTTTCCCAGAACTTGGGACGCAGGCAGCAGGAAAACCAGAAATTTCTGGCTATGACCCGTGGATTTCGTATAGGGCGAAACTGGCGAGCAAAAATGGAACAGAAGCGGCAATATAAGGTTTTTAAGTGCCCATCCTGCGGAGTAAAACTTCGGGTGCCAAGAGGAAAAGGGAAGATTAAGGTAACCTGTCGGCAATGCGGCGCCAGCTTTGAGGAGAGAAGCTGAGAGAGATTACTGAGGGCGGTTGGGAGAGACGGTGTTCCAGACTATCTTAAAAAGAAGAAAAAGAAAAAAGTTTGAGAAAAACCCTTGACAATGGAGGAAAGAAATGCTATTATATCAAAGCTGTCGCAAGACACAGGTTGAAAAGTTGGAGAAAAAGAAGAAAAAAGTTCTTGACAACAACTTGGATTTGTGCTAAAATACAAATCGCCCTGTAAGAGCGGTGTGCACCTTGTAAATTAAACAACGTAAGTAAGAAACACGAAGCACCAAAACGGACAAGTAAAAGTTGTCCATGAAGCTTAAAGCTTTGTGGGGCAACGTTTTATTTCTTTGAAGCTAATGATTAGCGATCAATGAATTGATTTGAATAGCGGCGAGAGCCGCTGTTTAGATACCATTTTATTGAGAGTTTGATCCTGGCTCAGGATGAACGCTGGCGGCGTGCTTAACACATGCAAGTCGAACGGAGGACCC
>QWCV01001311.1_pt1 | contig 24734 bp, 24 predicted proteins | sample 1972621 | NCBI WGS metagenome assembly QWCV01 (sample SAMN09866699, study PRJNA288562) | Human gut metagenome isolate pre2_stool, whole genome shotgun sequencing... | isolation source: gut | host: Homo sapiens | place: USA: California | reverse complement strand
TTTAAGTATAGGATAAAATGTGTGCAGGTGCAACTTTTTTGTAATTTTTTCAAAAAAATATCTATTGAGGATTTACTCCCCAATAGATATTATACAGCCTAAAAATCATTTAGAATGGATGTGTTTTCATGAAGGCGTACGCTTTTTTTGAAACAATTGAAGAAATATTATTAGAGTCTTTAAAAGATGAACTTGATTTAACACCTAAGCCTGGCTGTGTTGATGGAGATGACTGTGGTCCGCACTCAGACATGGATTATGATGCGTTTTTAAAAAGTATTTCATCTCTTAAAGGCTATTTTTTTGAGATAATGGAGGCATCAAATACAGAAAAAAGTTTTTCTGATACTTTCAATGCGATTAGATCCATTGGCATAAAATATGAAAAGAAGATGTATGAGGCAAGTGGGGGAGTCAATACACATAAGGGCGCAATATTCACTCTTGGTGTTATTGCTTCTGCTATTGGTAAAATTTTTTATGATAACAAATACATTAGCGTAAATCTAATTAGTGAATATGTAAAAAAATTGTGTGCAAATATTTTTGACGATTTTAATAAAAAAGAGATGCAGGACTCGAATGGCGCTCGCATTTATATAAAAAATGCTAAGCACTCTGGTATTAGATATGAGGCTAAGAACGGTTTTAAGACTGCTCTTGATGCTTATGATTTTTATAAAAACACGAAAGACTTCTTAAAGACTTATGTCTACATCATTTCAATTCTTGATGATACGACAACTATTAATAGAGTAGGTGAATCTGGCCTTAATTTTTCTAAAGATTATGCAAAAAAAGTATTAAATAGTGATAATTTTGATTATGAAATAAAGCTTATGAATAAAGCTTACACTGAGAAAAACATTTCAACTGGAGGCTGCGCTGACACCATTGAGCTTGTTTACTTTTTTAAGCACATGGACGATTTTTTAGAAATCTATATGAATAATTTTTTAAATAACAAGGAAGATAGATGGAAAATTATTACAAAAGCTATTGAAGACTATAAAAAACCAATTATCACTCTTAATCTAAATATAAAGGGAATGCATAAGGATAAGGCTGAGTTTGAGCCTATTTATAAGGCTGCGAAAATGTTTTTATCTAATTATAAATTAATTTATGAGGATAAGGATAATTATTCAGCCATTTATCTAGCGAAAAATGATGGGGCTCATGAAAAGAAAAAATTTGTGAACTTAGAGGAAGAATATGATTTTATGCGCTTTGTTGATATTGATGTGATTGATACATCTCTTATGCCTATATCGAGATCTGAGCTTGGCTTTGCTAAAAGGTCTTGTATTGTTTGCGGAGGCGATAGATTTATTTGTATGCGTGAAGATAGGCATTCGCAAGAGGATTTCAACGCACGATTAGACAAAACTTTATTGAATCTTGACAAATAGGCTCATTTACTATATAATATTATCTATGGAAAAAAGGTTTATGAACATGGCAATCAGAGAGGCAATCAAGGCTTACAAGTTAGGCGAGGTGCCTGTTGGTGCTGTAATTGTTAAGGATGGAGAAGTGATTTCTAAAGCCTTTAACGAGACTATCACCATGAAGGATGCATCTAGTCATGCGGAGATTATTGCTATAAGACGTGCCTGCGAAAATCTTGAAAATTACAGGCTTACAGGCTGCGAGCTCTATGTAACGCTTGAACCTTGTATGATGTGTCTAGGAGCGATTTTGGAAGCGCGTATAAAAAATTTATACATTGGTCTACTTGATTATAAGAAGGGCGCTTGTATTAGCAAAATGCAGCTTCATAACTCATCTCTTAGCTATCACAAGTTAAATGTGTTTTATGAGGAGAGCAAAATTTATAAATTTCTTTTGCAAAACTTTTTCAAGACCTTAAGAAACAAATAGGGAGTGGTATCGAAGAGGTCATAACGGGGCGCACTCGAAATGCGTTAGGGGCCTTGCTCCACGTGGGTTCGAATCCCACCCACTCCGCCAATATAATATATGTGCACTAGTAGCTCAGTTGGATAGAGCAGCGCCCTCCTAAGGCGTGTGCCGGGGGTTCGATTCCTCTCTAGTGCGCCATTTTATTTTTTTACAAGGAGGTACTTTAGTGAACTTTAAGATAAAAAAGCTTGGTATCATCGCAAGTGTGGCATTTATAGCTCTTGCCATGACCATACTTTTTGTATATAAGAATTTTTTCTCAAGGGTAGAAGTTTTTGCTTCTGGCAAATCTTTGGGTGTATACGCAAGTGTACATAAATTTAATGAAGCTATTGATAATTATAAATCCAAATATGAAGATAGATATGGGGTAGAGCTTATAAAGGCAAAATATGAGTTTAATTCAAGTGACGAAGAGCTCAGAAACACTATATCTGAAGACGCTTTTGACATAGACGCTTATGCTATTTTAAAAAATGGTAGAAACATTTACGCACTTAAGAATGAGGATGCTGCAAATGAATTTTTGACAGATCTTGAAAACCATTACTATAGTGACAACACCATGAGCGTAAAAATTAAGGACGATGTTGAAATAAAAAGAGAAAAGATGCCTCTAAGAGCTGTAATGACTGTAAAAGCAGCACTTGAAGAGGTGTTAGAGAATAATAAATTAAAGAATGAAAACGCTATAAATGTATTACTAACTAAGAAGGAAAATGTTGAAGAGGTCATCACTATGCCAGTTGAAAGCCAAGATGATCCATCTCTTCCAAGAGGTGAGACTGTTCTTTCAATGGATGGTGAGGACGGACTTAAAACTGTTAAGAGCATTTCTTATTACGAAAACGACGAGCTTATAAGCAAGGTCGTTTTAGAGGAGAATGTTAAGAAAAAGGCTGCTCCGAAGCTTGTTCTTGTTGGAACTAGAAAGGCTTTGGCTGATGGCAGCTTCATAAAACCTACCAGAGGTGGCTACTCATCAGGCTTTGGTAGAAGATGGGGCAGAATGCACCAAGGCGTTGACATAGACGCTGATTATGGCGACGATGTCTTCTCAGCCGATGGCGGCGTTGTAAGCTTTGCTGGAACTTTAGGCACTTACGGTAACCTTATCGAGATAGACCACCAAAACGGCTACAAGACTAGATATGCTCACCTAAGCAGTATAAATGTTTCCAAGGGAGACACTTTAACTAAGGGCGAGTTTATAGGCAAGGTTGGCGCGACTGGTAGAGTAACTGGTCCGCATCTACATTTTGAAGTTATTGTCAATGGCAAGGCTCAAGACCCAATGAATTACTTAAGAGGCAATTAAAATGAAGAAATTTCTATTACTAGCACTTGTTTTTTTAATGAGCCTAAGTTTATTTTCATGCACAAAGAAGATAGAATACAATGAAGCAAAGGACATAGCTCATAAGTACATGGAAGCGCTTAGAAGTGCTGACGGTGACGTGCTTTTCAAAGCAGCTAAGCTTAAAAATCAAAAGCAAATTGAAAAAGAAGCTTTTCAAAGATCTTTAACTCAAACTCTTAAAAAGATAGGCGAGTTCAAAGAGGGCAAGGATGAAAAATTTGATTATATTGAAAATACTTATGTATTGTCAAGTGAAGACAGATTTACTTATAGGATGACTACATCCATTATAGAGCTTAACAAGTCAGGCGGCTTAAATAACGCATACTTTATGCTTAAGGAGCCAATTTGTGAAGATAATGACATTTTCAAAGAAGAAAGTTTTGTTTTGGACAACGATGGAGCGAAGATGTATGGCGCTCTTACCATTCCAAAGGATTTTACTTCTAAGAAGGTAGTTTTTATGATGCAAGGATCTGGCCCACAAGATATGGACGAAACAGTTGGTCTAAACGGCAACAAGCCATTTAGAGACCTTGCTCATGGCCTTGCAAAGCTTGGCATAGCAACACTTAGAATTGATAAGAGATATGTAAATAACGCGCCAAAGGAATACAATGTTGATGAAGAAGTTTTGTCGGATGCAAAACTTGCTATAGAAGAGCTTAAGAAGGACTCTAGATTTGACGATGTTTATGTGCTTGGTCACTCGCTTGGAGCAATGCTAGCGCCAAGAGTAGCTAAGGACGAGGGCTTGAAGAAGGTAGCCATGCTTTCCGCATCGACTATGAAGTTTACTGATATAATTTACTCGCAGCAAATGGAGTATCTTGACTCAGGCGAGGTAAGCAGCTCAGTTGCTGATTTTCAAAAGAAAGAGATAAAAAAGATTAAAGAGCAAATTGATAATATGACTGAAAAAACTAAAGGCAACTTTTTCAGTATGCCGGCTTCATACGTTTATTCAGTTAACCAAGTAGATCCAGTAGAAGACATAAAAGCATCAGACTTTGATGTCTTTATAGCGCACGGCTCAAAGGACTTCCAAGTGAAGAAAGATGAGCTTGATAAGTTTGAGAAAGCTTTGAATGGTAGAGATCATGTCACATACAAATTATACGAAGGACTTAATCATCTTATGATGCCAGAGGACTCAAACGAGTTTTCAGTAGAAATATATGATAAAGAAAATCACCTAAGTCAAGATGTAATCAATGATTTAGCAGAAATTTTTAAATAAAAGACTTTGGCGAATAGAGATATTCGCCTTTTTTATTAAGGATGAAAAAATAAAAATATGCTTGTTTTATCAAGAATGTAGCGTAAGATGCAATTTGCTTTTTACGCTTTTTTCTTAACTATTAATAGCTTTTGGGTATATATAATTTAGGTGATTATATGAAAAATATGAATGAAAATATAAATCTAGCCGATGAACTATACGATAAAATCGAGAAGGAACTTGGCAAGCTTAAGAAGGTAAAGATACTTGTGCTAGGCAAGACTGGTGCAGGTAAGTCGACTCTTATTAATGCTTTGTTCCGTGAGGATATACTAAAGACTGGCGTTGGCTATCCCATGACCAAAAACATTGTCAAGGTAGAGAAGGACGGAGTGCCTCTTACATTATATGACACGCGTGGACTTGAGCTGGATAATGACTCGCGTCTCGAAGTTTACAAGGAAGTCGCAAACTTTGCCCGTGAATTGCAAATGAAGGGTGATGACGAAAAACTGAGTCTCATATACTTTTGCATCAACGCTCAAGGACTTAGGATAGAGAAGGAAGAGGAAGAGCTGATAAAAACGCTTAGTAAAGAGAATAAAGTCATCATAGTCCTTACAAAATTCTTCTCTGAAGAAGCCAAAGATTTTTACTCTTTTATCAAAAATATGAATATGGGTGAGTTTGCCATAGCTCCAGTACTTGCGAAGAACCTTAAGATTAACCGTGATAATATTATTTTAGCGCACGGACTTGAAGACCTTGTTAAAATGAGTATGGACGCGCTTGAAGAAGAGTACCAAATATCTTTTAACAATGCCCAACATGCAGATTTAAAACTAAAAGCAGAAAAGGCGCGCAGTTGGGCGAAAAAATACATTGCCTCAAGCTTTGGAGTTGGCTTTGTTCCAATACCATTCTCAGATGCATCGGTGCTGGTACCCATGGAGCTAACCATGCTTGCTCATATCACAGCCATCTTCGGAGTGCCTGTTAATAAAAAGAGACTCGCTTCATTAGTCGCAGGTCTCGGCGGAACCATGGGCGCAACCTATCTTGGTCGCTTCATAGTAAGTAACGCATTAAAATTCTTTCCAGGCGCAGGAACCGTGGTCGCAGGCCTCATCAGCGGCACAACTGCTTCAGCTATCATGGCATCACTTGCTTTTGCCTATATCGAAGTACTTACAGTTCTTCTTAAAAAAGCAAAGTCGGGTTACGACATAGATGACAAAGAATTAGAAGAACTATTAAAAAAGCTATATAAAGATAATTTAAAGAATCACAAAAAGCTTAAATAAAATAAGACCTTAAGAGTTAATTCTCCTAAGGTCTTTTACTTTGCCTATAAAAATAATTATCTATATATAAACCAAACGAGGATGTAGCCGACTAAGACTGCAGTCAAAGTGAATGGCACGCTCATCTTCATAAAGTCTTTATTCTCAACGGTGTAGCCAGCTTCCTTAAGTATGCCAAGTGAAGCGATGTTTGCTGAAGCACCTATTGGCGTGATGTTTCCACCAAGTGTCGCGCCGCTAAGTAGTCCGAAGTAAAATACTGTCATGTCGAATGTCACATGCGTTGATATTACTGAAAGAACTGGAAGCATAGTCGCTACATAAGGGATGTTGTCAACGAAGGCACTGATCAAGACGCTTCCCCAAACAAGTGCTGTATATAATAAGAATGGCTTGTCAGCTAGCTTAATGAATAATTTTGCGATTTCATCTATAACTCCAGCATTTTCAATACCGGATATGATTATAAATAATCCTGCAAGTAAGCCAAGTGTGTTGAAGTCAATTTCGCTCGCAACAGTTTTTATTATGGACGAATCTTTATGTCTTAGTAGGTGATAAATTACACCAAACACAGCTACGCCAACGCAGATAAGTCCATTTAGTATATCTATCTTTTCTTCTTGCGGAATAAATGATGCGAAAATCAATAAGACTATCATAAGTATTACTAAATATGTTGGCATCATGTCTTTAACTTTGGTTACTTCGATCGCATCAACCTTGCCCTTCATATCTCTAATTGCAAAATAAATGAAAGCAGTAGCGAATATTGCCGAGATTTGCACTATCCAGAACATACCCATGCGTCCATGATATACGAAGAAGTCGAAGAAAGTCATATTTAATGCACTTCCTAAAAGTATCGAAGATGTATCGCCAACTAAAGTTGCTGCGCCTTGTAAATTTGATGAAATCGATATTGCTATAATCATTTTAACTGGTGATATCTTTAGTTTTTTCGCTAAGCTCATCGCAACAGGAGCTATCATTAAAACGGTAGCAACGTTGTCAATGAAGGCTGATACAAAGCCGGCGAACAAGGATAAGAAAAGTATTATTAGCCTTATATCCTTAACCTTGTTTATGATAAGGTCCGCAAGCCTAGTTGGCATCAAGCTTTCGGAGAACAAGGATACAAGCATCATAGTTCCACCTATCATTAAAAGTACGTTGAAATCGATAGCACCCCAAATTGTATTAACAGGCACTATATTTAAAATTATAAAAACAAGCGCACTTATGCCGACAACAAGCGGCCTATGATTAACAAATTTAATCATGAATATGTATGTTATGATGAAAAGTGCAGCTGCGAGTATGAGTTTATCCATATTGTCCTCCTTTATATATATTAACTAGATTATTATATATATAATTATAAAAAATGTCAAGGAGTTCGCAGCTCATATTGATTTTTTCATGCGTTTGCTGTATTATATTTATAGGTGAAATTATGTTAGAAGAATTAATTTATGAAGATATAGAAAATTTGAATAATATCGTCTTGGTCGATGTGAGGAGCGAAATTGAGTATAAAAACGCTCACATACCAGGCGCCATCAATATACCGATACTTGATAATGATGAGAGAAGTGAGGTAGGCACACTATATGATAGGGTGTCTTATGAACTTGCTAAAATAAAGGCCGTTGAATACGTATCGAAAAAACTTCCTGAGCTTTATAAAAAATATTTGGATTTAGAAAAAAATTATGAAGAAATTGTCATATATTGTGATAGAGGTGGATATAGATCGACTGTGCTTGAGAAAACTTTTCGTGCGCTTGGCATGCACATCTCAAAGCTTGGCGGTGGTTACAAAGCATATAGAAAATATATAACAAAAAAACTTGATGAATACCTAGATAGGATAAAGGTCCTTAGCTTATACGGTTTAACTGGCACACATAAGACATATATAATTAGAAGACTTGAGGAAGATGGCATAAAAGTTTTGGATTTAGAAAAGTATGCGAATCATAGAGGATCCATCTTTGGCTCAGTTGGCTTAAAGGAAAAAGTTTCGCAAAAAATGTTTGACTCATACATCTATGAAGCGATTAAAAAAGATCCTGATGCGACATACATTACAGAGGGCGAATCAAGAAGGATAGGAGACATAATTTTAGATGAAAAACTATATGCCAAGATGCTCAGCTCAGATAAAATACTTATAGAAGCATCTCTTGATGAAAGAGCAAAAAACATTAGCGAAGATTATTTGCCAAAGGACAATGAAGAAGAGATATTAGAAACTTTTGAAGAATTTAAAAAATTCATTAGCAAGGAAAGATATGAAAAATACAAGGAGATGCTCTTAGCTAAGGATTACATAGAACTTATCAAAGATATGATGAAGAGCTACTACGATCCGAAGTATTCATATAAGAATTACGAGTACATCAAAACATTTAAAGACGCTAGCTACGAAGATATTAGGGAATTTATAAAAAAGCACTTGACATTGTAATCTAGTTATGCTAAACTATGGATGTAGTATTAAATACTAAGTGGAGGCAATATGAGAGTTAAAATATTAAACAGTCTTAGCGAACTAAAGCTTCCAAGATACAAGGACTTGCCTGACTTTGGTATATATTCAGAGCAGCTAGTCGAGATAGTTAACAAAGCTTTGGAAGCAATGTTTGATGAGGACAACAAACTAACGAAGTCCATGGTCAATAATTATGTCAAGCACAAAATTATGCCGAGCCCAATCAAAAAGCGTTACTTTCGCAATCACATCGTTTATTGCATAGTGATTACTGTTTTGAAAAACATTTTGAGCATAGCAGAGATTGATGAAGGGATTTTGCATGAGCTTAATAAAAGCCCTATAGAAGAATCATACAATTATTTCTGCAATAAAATGGAAGAAGTAATGAGGCTAGTCATAAACATCTTGGATAGGCAAAGCAGCCCTGAAATTAAAGGCAGAGCATCTATTGATATAGATCTTGACAAGAGAAATGGCCTAACACTTGCCATAGTCAGCGTTTGCACCAAAGTTATTACACAAAAACTATTAAAATACGAGCTTTTAAATGCTAAGGAGGACAAATGAGTAAAGTAGGATTAATTATAGATACAGCCTGCGATGTACCTAAGGAAGCGTACGAAAAATTAAATGTAGCTATGCTACCTTTATGGGTTCATTTCTCAGACAAATCATATAGAGATATCTTAGATATAGAAAAAGGCGAGTTTTATGAGCTTCTTGATAAGGAGTTTCCTAAGACAAGTACACCATCTCCAGTAGAGATAAAAGATATAGTTGACAAAGAATTTGCAGACGGCGCAGATGAAGTCATAATCATCACACTATCGTCAAAGCTTAGCGGCGCCAATAACTTAGCAAATCTTATAGCTATGGATTACGATGGAAAGGTAAAAGTTTTTGATACAAAAAATATTGCCATCGGTGCAGGTTTTTACGCATATAGAGCAGCTGAGCTAAGAGATGAAGGTCACAGTGCTGATGAAATCATCAAGATAATGACAGATGATAGAGATAATATGAAGTCAAAGACATACTTTGCTATTCCAGAATTAACTAATCTAATCAATGGCGGAAGGATAGGCAAGGTTCAAGGCGTTATCGGTCAATTTTTAAACATAAAACCAATAATCACATGCAATATGGACGGCGTTTACTACGCCATAGATAAGGTAAGAGGCTTTTCAAAGGCACAAAAGAAACTTATCGAGAGGATAAAAGAAGAGCTAAGTGGTGTAAAAGACTACTACCTAGCTATTTGCCACGGAGCAAATCCAGAAGCATTTAATTTAGTTAAGGAAGCGCTTAAAGACGAAGTAGCTAAGGCAAAAGTTTATGTTGAAGAACAAATCGCGCCAACACTAGCAGTACACACAGGCAGAGGCCTTGTAGGCGTTGCATATTATAAATTATAGTTATTAAGCTTAGGAGGTAAGTCTCTTAAGCTTTTTTGTTACCCTTTTGTAAGATTTAATTACTTGTATATGGATTTGATAAGATATATAATATACTTAACGATATATCAGACCAAAGCACAAGGAAGGTGGTTTTATGAAAGCTATTAAGAAAAATATGTTTTTTGTTTTATGTCTACTAGTATCAAGCTTATTATTTGTCAGCGCGTGCTCAAAAAATATCGCTTCAAAATTCCCAAAAGACGAGGACGGCTATCCAGAACAAAATTACGCAATGATTGATGGCGAAGTTTATGAGGTAGAAAAGAAAGAGGATATGTACGGAAAAGAGGAAAGCGATACTCCAGATGTTACGACCATAGACATAGACACAAATAAAGATGAAGTAGAAGTAGTCTTGCCGGCAGGAAATTGCTGTGACGAGTGGGTCATATCGCCAAAGAATAATGTGGCTGAGAAAACTTTGGTGGAATTTAAAGTCAAGGGCGAATTAAAAGAAGGAGGCCCGTCGACTTGTGTAGACGTATATAAAGTGAAAGTTAATGGCGATGAGACCATAGAGTTTAAAAATGTAAACGTTACGAATGAAGATGAATATGAGGCTAAAAAGGCTTACTTTGTATTAAAAATTAGGGTAAAAAAAGAAAAGTAAATAGATGATATATAAGGGCTTATTAATTAAGTCCTTATATTTTTGTAAAAATATATTAAAAGACTAAAATAATACTTGACAAAGCAAAAAAATGTGTATATAATAAAATTAGATCATATTCAATACTGAATATGAGTTTATACATAAAAAATAGTAAAATTTATTAACTATTTTAATTAGGGGGTAGTACTATGAAAAGAAAAGTAATTATATTTACCTTGCTTTTATTATGCACATTTACTTTAACTTCTTGTAATCGTAAAGAAAAAAGCACGGAAACAAATAATAGAGATTATTATTTATATAAGAACGATGTTTATGGATTTACTCTTGAAATACCTGAGTGGAACTATAATATTCAACTATTTAATGTTAACGATGATTCGGATGCAGAAAAATATGGTTATGAGAAGCAATATGATGATGCAACGACTATAAATTTTATGATATTAAGGAGAGAAAAAGATTTAGACATAAGCTTTTATACTGCTTTTGAACTTATTGTATCAGAAAAAAGCAAACTAGATTCTAATCTTATAAAATTAGGCGAAAAAGACGGAAAAACATATTACTACAAAGAGCTTAAAGAAGATGATGTCATGAAAGAGATAAAAGATAGAAAAGACAGTGACGATAAATATATTGCTAGAATTAAGAATTTAATTAAAGAGCTAGAGCCTATGCACAAAGAAATTATGGATTCATTTAAATTTATTGATGCATAATATTTTGTGTTGTAGATATAAAATTTAAATAAATTGGAGTGATAACTATGAAAGATAAAAAGTTTTTTATATTTTTAATGTTAGCAATATTAGTACTCTGTTTTTCTATAGCTTGTAATATAGATATTGGAAAAGAACAAAAATCTAATATTCGTGAACATAATGATGCTAATGAAAAGTATTTATACCATAGTGATGATTATGGCTTTACTCTTGAAATACCTGAGTGGAAGTACGATGTTATGCTGATAGAAGTTGTAGATGACTCAAAAAGCGAGACTGCAGATAGCAATAAAGATACTAAGACGATAAGTTTTGTTTTAGAAAAGAGGGATAGAGAGTCTTTAATTAGATCATTTGGCTCAGTCTTTGAGATAGTTGTTTCTAAGAAAAGCGACTTGGGCGGCTATTTTTTAAAAAAGCTTATAAGTAAAGGAGATAAAACTTTTTATTATCACATAAATAAAGATAGTGGAGATGATGGTGCCATAGAAGAAATGATTGAAGAATTAAAACCTATGCATAAAGAAATAAAAGATTCGTTTAGAATTGATGATTAATTGTAAAATTATAAAACTTTAAATGAATTAGTGCTTGATATGTGCAATTTATTGCTTATGTGGCTAAGATTGCACATATCAAAGCAAGTTTATAGAAGCTAATAATGATTGATAGCATTTTATACAATATAGAAAGGAGGTACATATGAATTTATCAGATAGCGAGTTAATAGTTTTAGAGGAAATTTGGAAAGGCGATTGCCTAGATGAAAACGGAGAGATAACTGCTTTAGAATTATCACAAATACTTAATGAAAAATATAATTTTTCTAAAAGTTCAAGTTACACCTTTATAAACAGATTAGTAGAAAAAAATGCACTTAAGAGAAGATATCCAAATTATATAATTAAACCTGTGATTAAAAGAGAGGATCTTGGAAACAATCAAATACAGAAAATTATAGATACAGTTTATAAAGGATCATTTGTAAAATTATTTTCAGCATTTGTAAACAATAAGAAAATTACTAATACAGAGCTAGAAGAAATGAAAGATATTATTTCTTCAATTGAGATTAAGGATGAGTAAGCTGTGTTTGAAATAATTAAAGTAAATGCTGTTAACAAATTAATTAAAAGTGTATTATTAATTGCGGCAATACTATTATTGAGAAAATCATTTAATAGAAAAAGTATAAAATATGCCAATAAAATTATGTGGTCATTACTTTTTGTGTATTTAATAATCCCTTTTGGCGTGCAAATAAATATAGAAAACGCTAGTTATGGGCCTATATTAGATGCATGCTTTTCATTTATTAAGAATTTAAATGAGTATACAGAGTTATTACTTATAAAATTCGCAAATGTTTTATATTTAAAAAATCGTTTGATAGCAGCAATATTGTGTTTAATATATCTAATATTTACAGCTATAAAAACTAATAAAGCTTTGAGAAGTGCTAATAAAGTCAATAATCTTAGTATTAATGAGTATATAAGTTCATTTAATCTAAAAAGAAGAGTAGAAGTTTTAATAAATGATAAGCTCGAAACACCAGTAAGCTATGGATTTTTCAAGCCAAAGATTGTTTTGCAAACATATATTTTAAAAGACGATATTATCTTAAAAAATGTAATTTATCATGAGATGATGCATATAAAAAAATGTGATATATTGCTAAATTATTTAAAATATATGCTAGCATGTTTTTATTGGTACAATATATTTGTGCTTTTAGCTCTAAAATATATAGATGAAGATATGGAAATACTTTGTGATAAATTAGTTATAAATAAAATGGGTGGATCAAATTTAGCGAAAAAAGAGTATTTAGAAACAATGCTTAAACTGTCTAGTGTAGAAAATAAAAAAGCAAATAAATTTGTGTTAGAATTAAATCCAACATTAGAAAGAATGAGGATTATGAGCTCATATAAAATTACAAAGCTTGGTGTAATTTCATTAGCACTTGTATTCGTTTTGAGTTTAAATTCATTTGCTTATTTTAACGTCGAACCGGATGATAAAGTAGTATCAAGCGTAAAAGCTCTGGACGATGGAGGTGAGCTACTTAGTGACAAAGTAGAAGTGATAGACAAAGATGAATATGAAAAAATTAATAAAGTGTCAGATGATTTAATTGCATTAAGAAAAATTGATATAAATGATAATAGACTTTTAGATGGATTTAAAAGTAGAATATATAAATTTAATTTGTTTTCACCTGATACAGCATATCATAATGGCTTTACAATTAAATTAAGTGAGATGTCTTGCAGCTCAAGACTAAAATATGAGGTAATAATACTAGAAAAAACAAAAATTATTTATGATAAGACATTTGATAAAGAAATAATATTAAAAGTTAAGGCTAAGCAAAATGATGAATATAAAGTTGCAATCATCAACAAAATTGACAAGAAATTGAAGTATAGTATTCAAATTAATACTTATCATAAATAAAGATTGAGGCGTAGTAAAGGAAGTATAAGAGATTTAAATTCTTATGATTTTAAATAGGGAGGAATAATAAATGAGTAAAAGTAAAAAAATAATATATGCCATATTAATTATTGTAATAATTTTTGCAGCATATAAATTGATTAACAATAAAAATACAAACAATGAAGAAGTTTTATATCCAGCTATTAACGATGAACTAATTAGTGAATTGGAAGATGGAAAGAAACCATATCTATTTGACTGTGAAGGCGTTCTTAATGAATATCTAGCTAAAACATATCCAGATAGCAAATTTGAGGTAAAAGATAAAAAAGACAGTGGCAATACCATTATCTATAATATAAGCTTAGCTGATAAGGATAAAGACCTTGAATTGACTTTGAAGCAAAAGGAAATTGAAGTGAATAAAGAAAAGTTAAATATATGGGTTGTTACAGATAGTAAAGAAATAACAAAGAAGTAAATAGATTATGTATAAGGGCTTAGTGATTAAGTCCTTATATTTTTTGTAAAAATATTTCTATAATGATTGAAAAATATTTTTCTTAGTGATATAATTAGAATGTAATTTTTAAGGAGGATGACGACATGGAAAAGTTAGAACAAGTTTATGAAGGTAAGGCAAAAAAGGTTTTCAAAACTGATGACCCTAAAAAGTTTATCTTATCTTACAAGGATGACGCTACTGCATTTAACGGCAAGAAGAAAGGAACTATAGTTGGCAAAGGGGTAGTCAACAACAAGATGAGTAACTTCTTCTTCCAAAAGCTTGAAAAAGAAGGTATACCAACAATATACATTGAAGAACTAAACGACAGAGACACTTTAGTTAAGGCTGTCGAGATAGTTCCACTAGAAGTTATTGTTAGAAACGTAACTGCAGGCAGCTTCTCTAAGAGGATGGGTGTTGAAGAAGGTAAGGAATTAATTCACCCAATAGTTGAGTTCTCATACAAGTCAGATCCACTTGATGACCCATTCATCAACGATGACTATGCTACAGCACTTGGTCTTGCTACTAAAGAAGAAGTAGAAACTATAAAAGACTATGCAAGAAAGGTAAATGAATATCTTTGCAAGCATTTTAAATCTGTTGGCATAAGATTAGTTGACTTCAAGCTTGAATTTGGTAGATATGATGGCAAGATTATCTTAGCCGATGAAATTAGTCCAGATACTATGAGACTTTGGGACTACGAAACTAACGAAAAGCTTGATAAAGACAGGTTCAGACGTGACCTTGGTAATGTTGAAGATGCATACCACGAAGTCATGAGAAGACTTGGACTAGAAAAGTAATGTTTGATAAAATACATGAGGAGTGTGGCGTTTTCGGTGCTTATTCACTTAAGCACGAAGACGTCTCAACTCTGATTTACTACGGACTATTCGCTTTGCAGCACAGGGGCCAGGAATCTTGCGGTATTGCTGTAACAGATACTAAAATGAGCCAAAATATCCAGGTTTATAAAAACATGGGTCTAGTTAATGATGTTTTTAATAAAGAAAATTTAGCTAAACTCAATGGCAATCTTGGCGTTGGCCACGTTAGATACTCAACTTCAGGCAATTCTACTGTTACTAATGCTCAGCCACTAGTTATAAACTATTGGAAAGGTACTTTAGCCATCGCTCATAACGGCAATATTGTTAATCAAAAAGCACTTAAGGATGAACTTTCACAAACAGGAGCCATCTTCCAAACGACTTCTGATTCTGAAATCATTCCTTATCTTATAGCAAGAGCTAGACTTGAGTCAAAATCTGTTGAAGAGGCAGTTGTCAAGGCTATGCCAAAGATAGTTGGAGCCTACTCACTAGCAATAGCAAGCCCACAAAAGCTTATCGCTGCAAGAGATCCAAACGGTTTTCATCCGCTTTGTATAGGTCAAAAAGAAGATACATACTTCGTATCGAGCGAATCATGCGCTCTTGATGCAGTTGGAGCAAAGTTCATAAGAGATGTTGAACCAGGTGAAGTCGTTATAATTACTGAAGAAGGCATTAAATCTGTATATAAATATGAAGCTAAAAAATCCACTTGTATATTTGAATACATTTATTTTGCAAGACCTGACTCAGCCATTGACGGTATCAGCGTTTACGAAGCAAGATTAAATGCAGGCAGGATGCTTCACAAGAGATATCCAGTCGATGCTGACGTAGTCGTTGGAGTTCCAGACTCAGGTACACCAGCAGCTTATGGCTATGCACAAGAAGCTAATATACCATTCTCAATCGCTTTTATCAAGAATAATTATGTTGGTAGAACATTTATTAAGCCTAGTCAAGATCAAAGATCACAAGGCGTATCTATCAAGCTAAACATTCTTAAAGATGAAGTTAAAGATAAAAAGATAGTTTTAGTTGATGATTCAATCGTTAGAGGAACAACTATGAAAAATATTGTAAAGCAGCTTAAGGAGCTTGGCGCTAAGGAAGTTCATGTCAGAATATCCTCACCACCATTCTTACATCCATGCTTTTATGGTACTGACGTGCCGACAAATAAGGAGCTAATCGCGTTTAAGTATACACAAGATGAGATCAGGGACTACATTGGATGTGATACGCTTGGTTACTTAAAGGTAGAGGATCTTAAGGAGCTTGTAGATGGCAGGTGTGATTATTGCAACGCTTGCTTTACTGGTAATTATCCAACAGAGGTGGAAGATGGACAAATATAATAAATATATATCGCCATTCTCAGAAAGATACTCTTCAAAAGAGATGCAATATATATTTTCAGAAGAATATAAATTTAAAACTTGGAGAAAGATGTGGATAGCCCTTGCTGAAGCAGAAAAAGAGATGGGGCTAGACATATCAGATGAAGCTATCGAAGAGATGAAGGCTAATAAGGACAATCTTAACATCGAAGTCGCAAAAGAAAGAGAAAAACTTGTGCGTCACGATGTTATGAGTCATGTCTACGCCTATGGTCTTCAAGCACCAAAGGCAAAGGCAATCATTCACTTAGGAGCAACTAGCTGCTATGTTGGTGATAATACTGACCTTATCACCATGCACGAGGCTCTTAAGCTTATCAGAAAAAAAGTTCTTACTGTTATGAAAAACCTTAGGGACTTTGCCATAAAGTACAAGGACCTTGACACACTTGGCTACACTCACTATCAAGCGGCTCAACCAACAACTGTTGGCAAGAGAGCCTCGCTATGGCTTCAAGACCTTTACATGGACCTAGAAGAGCTAGATAAATTATTAGCAGATTACAAATTACTTGGATCAAAAGGAACTACAGGCACACAAGCCTCTTTCATGGAACTTTTTGACAATGACGAAGAAAAAGTAAAGAAAGTCGATGAACTTATAGTGAAAAAACTTGGTTTCGACAAAGTTTTAACTATAAGCGGACAAACATATACAAGGAAAATAGATGCCAAGATACTTAATGTGCTTAGCCTAATTGCTCAAAGTGCATACAAGTTCTCAGGCGACTTAAGACTATTAGCAAATTTAAAAGAAATAGAAGAGCCACTAGAAAAGAATCAAATCGGTTCATCTGCCATGCCATACAAGAGAAATCCTATGCGTGCAGAAAGAATCGCATCCATTTCACGCTACATCATAGTAAACTCACTTAATCCGCAAATAACAGCCGCAACACAATGGTTTGAAAGAACACTTGATGACTCGGCTAACAAGAGGATAGCTGTGAGCGAGGCCTTCCTAGCGCTTGATGGCGTACTAGATATATACATCAACGTTAGCGACGGACTTATAGTTTATGAGAATGTTATCAAAAAGCACTTAAACGAAGAGCTTCCATTTATGATAACAGAAAATATCCTTATGGAATGCGTTAAACGTGGCGGAGACAGACAAGCCCTTCATGACAAGATCAGAGTTCATTCGAGAGAAGCTCAAAAGAGGATCAAAGAAGAGGGCAAGGACAATAATTTATTAAAGCTAATTTCTGAGGACAAAGATTTTAACTTGACTATGGATGACATAGAAAAGATAAAGTCTGATTCAAAGATTAGCGGAAGAGCATCTTCACAAGTTGAAGAATTTGTAAGTGAAACCATTGACCCGATACTTGAAAAGAACAAAGACAGCATCGGTATCAAGGTTGAACTCAATGTTTAGGAGGTATATATGATTACAGCTATAGTAGGAGCTAACTGGGGCGACGAAGGCAAGGGTAAAGTAACTGATATGCTAGCATGTGATGCAGATTATGTCGTTAGATTTCAAGGTGGAGCCAACGCTGGCCACACTATTATCAATAATTATGGTAGATTTGCACTTCATCTATTACCATCAGGAGTATTTAATGAAAATACTGTCAATATACTTGCAAACGGTGTTGCGCTAAACATACCATTCTTCATAAACGAGCTTAAATCAATCATTGACGCAGGCGTTAAAGAGCCAAAAGTTTATGTATCTGACAGAGCACAAATAGTTATGCCATATCATATAGACTTTGATAAGTACGAAGAAGAAAGACTTAGCAAGGCATCCTTTGGATCGACTAAGTCAGGCATAGCATATATTTTTGCAGATAAATATCAAAAGATAGGCTTCGAAGTGAATGAGCTTTATGACGAAGAATATCTTTCAGAAAAATTAGATTTGATATTACCAATTAAAAATGCCATTCTTAAAGAGCTTTATCATAAAGAGCCGCTTAAGAAGGAAGATGTATTAAAGACACTTCTTGAATATGGCGAAATGATTAAGCCATATGTTAAAAACACATCCAAGATGCTTAGAAAAGCTATCAAAGATGGCAAGAAAATTTTATTCGAAGGTCAATTAGGCACACTTAAAGATACAGATCACGGCATCTACCCAATGGTAACAAGCTCATCAACACTAGCAGGCTACGCATCCATAGGAGCGGGAGTGCCACCGTATGAAATTAAAAACATCATCGCAGTAACAAAGGCATATTCTTCAGCAGTAGGCGCAGGCGAGTTCGTTAGCGAAATCTTTGATGAAGAAGCAAATGGGTTAAGGACTCATGGCGGCGACAAGGGCGAGTTCGGCGCAACAACAGGTAGACCAAGAAGAGTTGGCTGGTTTGACGTAGTCGCAACAAAGTATGGCATAGAAATGCAAGGCGCAACAGACATCGCCTTTATGGTAGTAGACGCGCTTAGCTACTTAGATGAAATACCAGTTTGCGTTAGCTACGACATAGACGGCGAGATAACAGATGAATTTCCTAACACATCCAAGCTTAAAAAAGCAAAACCAGTTTTGGAAAGACTAAAGGGCTGGAAGTGCGACATAAGAGGCATAACTAAGTACGAAGAGCTTCCAAAAGAAGCAAGAGACTACATCGAGTTCATCGAAGAAAAACTTGGCAAAAAATTCAAATACATTTCTACAGGACCAAAGAGAGAAGAAATGATAATAAGATAAAGATTAACTACGCTTATGTATATGAGCGTAGTTTTTTTGTAAAAAATTGTATTTGTGGTATAATAATTATGTTAAACTACAAGGGAGGACTTAATATGGAACTGAAAAAATCGAAAAAAGAAATGTTAAAGCTTGTTAATATACCTAGCTTTATCTTGCTACTTGCACTTTGCTTATTATCAGCAATATTATTTGTCATAGCACCAATCACCTTAAACACGGTTATTGAAAATGTTGGCAAGATTGGTGTTTATGATATACTTAAAGTTATATCAATACTAGCACTTGGATACATAGTTGATTTTATCTCTGTTTTTACAAAGAATCAGCTGGTACAAGATTATCATACAAAAGGCGCTGGTCTTATATATAGCGATATATTTAAATTAGACTACGATAAATACATAAACGAGGGACCAACAGCACTTCGCGAGCTTGCTTATAACGCGGTTGAAGCATATGCTAGTTTTTATTTTGACGTCATACCAAATCTTCTTGTCAATATTGTAACTATAGTTGTAACGATAGCAGTTGCTTTGTCATTTAATTATATTGCAGCTCTATTTATGCTTGCAATCATCCCAATTCACTACTTCGGCTTTAAGGCGCTTAATAAAAAACTATCTAAACTATCAATAAATTTGCAAAGCACAAGTAGTGAATCATTCAAAAATATTAATTCACTTATTTCACAAGTTGATTTTATCAAACAAAACGCTGAGAATGAAAACTTATTACCAGCCATAGAAGATAATATTTATAAATCAGAAGGAGTTAGAAAGAAAGTTAACTACGTAGCCAATGGTGCATCAGGCTTACTTATTGGTTTAAATCAAATCATACAAAATTTGGTAATCATCTTCTTAGCCGCTCTAGCACTTAATGATAAGAACAATTTTGGATCAGTAATATTTGTTATGCTTGTATTTCCTTACTTTTCTAATGCTATTAGAGGTTTATCTTTTACAAATTTAGGCTTTGCTAATGTAAAAGCAGCTGATAATTTTTTAAAGACACTTATAGATTTTAAAGCAAAAGATGGTTCAAAGCCTATGCCCGAGAAAATTGAAAGCATAAAATTTGACATCGACAAGGTCAATATACTTGATAAAAATTTACTTAATAATGTAAAGATGGAGTTTAAAAAAGGAGATATAGTTGGCGTTATGGGCGAGAGTGGTACTGGTAAGAGCACTCTATTAAAACTTATACCAAAGTTTAGAGAAACAGATGGTATATATATAAATGATATTCCTATAAGTGAGATAAAAAATAAAGATTATCTAAGAAAAGTTTCTTATTACTCACAAAACACACCAATTATTACAGATACTTTATATAATAATTTAAATTTTGGACGCAAAAAAGTTTCTAAAGCAATATATGAGGCAATGCCGTTCTTAGCTAAGTTTATAAATCTAGATGAAATGATAGTTGAGAATGGAGCAAATTTATCAGGTGGAGACAAACAAAGGATAGCTCTTTCTAGATATTTTACAGAAGATGCTGACATAGTTATACTTGATGAGCCTACATCTTCATTAGATAAAGAAACTGAAGAAGAGCTTATGAAAGAGATACTAAAAGATACTAAGGATAAGATTGTGTTTATAATTAGTCATAACAAAGAAATTATGAAGTATTGTTCACATCTTGTTGAAATAAAAAATAAAACAGCAACAGTTTTATAAAGATTAACTACGCTTATGTATATGAGCGTAGTTTTTTGTTGCAAATGGGTGGGGTACTTGTGATATAATAAAGATGTAGTTAATTGTAGCGATTAAGGAGCATGATAATGAACGATAAAATGTTGATAGCAAAAGATGTGTGTAAAAAATATGCACACTCAAAAACTTATGCCAATAAAGATATTGACATAAGCATAAACACAGGCGAGATAAAAGGTCTCTTTGGACCAAACGGGGCGGGCAAAACTACCTTTGTTAGACAAGTCTGTGGTCTTTTAAAACCAGATTCAGGATACATAGAGATAGACGGAGTAGATATATCAAAACATAAAAATTACATACCAAGCAAAGTCTCATACTTAGGTCAAATTGCGTACACACATCGAGCTTTAAAAGTGATAGAATTTATACAATTCACAGGAGTTTATAGAGGGATAGACGCAAAAGAGTCTAAGAGGCAGGCACTTGAGCTGCTTGAGTACTTTGGCATGAATTATTTACAAGATAAACTTATTGGCTCAATTAGTGGTGGCGAGACAAGATTAGTTGCTTTTATGGCAGCCATTATAGGATACAATCCATTCGTTGTACTTGATGAGCCAACAAATGATGTCGATCCAGAAAAAAGAATATTGCTATGGCAATTAGTGAAAAAACTTAAAGAAGAAAGAGGCATATCATTTTTATTAGTAACACATAATATACAAGAAGCTTCAAATGTTGTAGACGATGTTGCCATAATGTACGGTGGTCAAATAATTAAGCAAGGAAGGCCTTATGAGCTAGCAGAGGCTTTAAAAATAGATACAAAAGTAGATTTCGTTGTACCATATCATACTAAAATTGATGATGAGTTGATAAGCCGTCTAAAAATTATTAAAATTGATGATGAACACTTAAGAATAAATGTTAGTAAAGATAAAGTCAATACTGTTTTAAACGAGCTTTACTCAAGCAGCCTAGGCTCATCAATTAGCTCTATAAAGATACTTCCTCCTTCTTTAGAGGATATCTACATGATGAATATAAAGGAGAATAAGTAATGGAGATCAATAAATCAAGTCAAAATAAATCTGGCATCAAAGATTATTTAACAAAGCAATTTTATCTAATAAAGTCAGAGCTATTAACATTAAGATTAAGCTGGAAATGGTCGCTACTAATAGTTTTGGTATCGCCTATAAGCGTATTGATCTTTCTTTATTTATTAGTTGGTATGAAAAATCCTGAGTATATGAACTATGTTATATCAGGTAACATCATCATGTCACTAGTTACAGGTACTATGCTAACTTTAGGTCAAGAGCTTGGCGTACTTAAGCAAATAAGAGGCTTTGATTATTACGCATCACTACCAATTAAGAAAATACAATTAATAACAGCTTATCTAATAAGAGCAACTATATTAACACTACCATCAATAATAGTCTTGATATTCTTAGGAAGAATTATTTTTGATGTTCAAATCAATATTAATTTTACTATGTTTTTAATAATATTCTTATCTGGACTATCACTATCAGGCTTAGGGGCTTTTATAGGTGTATATAGCACCAACATGGAACAATCAAGCACAGTCACACAAATAATACAGCCGCTAATTGTTTATTGCGCACCAGTCTTTATACCTTTTGAAAGCATGCCAAAAATTATGCAGTACATTTCATATTTAGTACCAACAACATATGTTTCAAATGCTTTGAGAAAGAGCTTTGTCGGAGAATTTGATTTAATTAGTATAGTAGTTTTATTATTGTTCTCAATAGTTTCGGTTTATTTAGTTGAGTATAAAATCGATTGGAGACAAAAATCATAATTAAATATTGATAAAAATTAACTACGCTTGTGTAAATGAGCGTAGTTTTTTATTGCAAATGGGGGGGGTGTGATATAATAAACAAAAGGGGATGCTATTATGAGGAAGAAAATGTATTTATTTATCTTAGTGCTATGCCTACTAATGAGTTTTGGCTGCACAAAAACAAATGATGTAAGCAAAGATGATATTGAAACTAAGAATGAAACGACTGAAGAGACAAGAATAAGTGAGCTAGAAGAAGAAAATAAAAAGCTTAAGGATAATCTTGCAAGCTTTTCACTATCACTAGAGGAAAATGAAGAGATACTTAAGTTTTATAGAAGCATATTTTCAAATATTAGCAAAAGAGATGATGAGGACTTAAAAAACAAAGTGAATGCAGATGTGCTTACTCCAATGTTTTCATTAAAAAAAAGAATGCTCAATGAAGAAGAAGCTATATCTATAAGTAGCCTTGATGATAAAGCGTTGACAATACACTTTACATATAAAAACCTGCCAATAAGTTTAAGACATGAGTATCAATTAGCGTTCCAAGACGAGCTAATCAAGATAGATCCAGAGAAAATGCTCGAAATTAAAACTACTCATGAATATGATATTGAGAATAATAGTGTATATGGACTAAATGATGCAGCGATTACAATCAAAGACTTGGAAGTAGGCGACACAATTAGCATAGTTCTAAGCGATGACCTTGCTAAGCTATGTGATTATAAGGGCGGCACTATCACCATAAATATAGTAGAGTAAATAAAATGAAGCGAGGCACTTGTCTCGCTTTTTCTTGAATTTGGAGAGAATAGAAGAATATGGTATTATGAATAAGAAGGTAGTTTTATATATTTTAACGAATTTTATCCTCATAAGTATTAGATGCACAAATGTAAAAAAATTAAGTAAAGATGATATTACTACTAAAGACGAAATGAATGAAGAGACAAGGACAAGCGAGTTATAAGAAGAGAACAAAAGGCTGAGAATAATCTTATAAGCTTTTAACTGTGACTCGATGAAAATCAAAAGATTTTTAAGTTTTGATGTGTGCACAGAAAACTTGTTACATTAATATTAGCTCAATATATATTATTAATATTACAAGTCATTTGCTATTGATTTAACTTGATATAATAGTTAGTATATGATATACTATTAATATAGAGATGGTGTATATAAGTAAGAAAGACGATGATATGGAGGTATGAAGATGAAAAAAATCGCTTTATTTCTTTGTTTATTATTAATGATTTTTAATATAAATATTAATGCTCAAAGCAAACCTAAAGCTGAGACAACTAAGGGTAGGCTTTCATATAACTTATATCAGGCAAGACCAGTATCTATTACTGATGATAGTATATATTTTTATATAATTTACAAGCCTATATTTAAAACAAATCCTTATGCATTTTCCCCTAAAATCTTTAAATATGATTTAAAAACAAGTGATGTTGAAAGCATATTTGCATTGGATAGAAATGAGACTGTTTTGAACTTGATAAGTGATGAAAGAAAAACTTTATTACTAAGTTATGATGGAGCTAGTATAATAATTAGAACAAGATCTAAAAAAGGGATTATAAAAAAAGAAATACTTTCGAGATCTAATTCTAAGCCTTATACATTTAATACTGAAAAGAAAATATGTATTTGCTATGAAGACTCAAATAATAAAGAGAATATAGTTACAAAGTTTACAATATTAGATATTGATGCCAATCAATCAATCGTTAAAACTTGCGAATTAATAGGAAGCGATGAAGCTTATAATGGAGAGTATTTATCAGTTGTAGGTGGTAGTGATGGCGCAATATACGTATCTATAATAAGTATGAAAAACGGCAATTTCAAAGGTAAAAATGTTATAAGCAAAATATATGAATATGATGATAAGAGGAATGAGTTGGTAAAAACTGAAGCAGAATATAATTTTTTAGTAAATGCTTTATGTGGAGATACTAAGTATATAATTATAGATGAGTATAATGAGGAAAATCCTAATTCTCAAACCTTAAATATTTTTTACACTAAAGAAAATAAAAATATTAACGAATTGAAATTAAATTAACAATTCCGACAAAATCTAAATCATCATTAATAAGTTCATCAAAAGGTTTAAAATGATCGATTGGTACTAATGATTTTAGTTCATGATTAAAGTATAAATAGTTTTTTGCGTTATATGGTTCGTATGATCGTAGGAACGTTGATCGAAGCTGGCAGAGGTCGATTGGATGAACAAGATGTACGTGCGATCTTG
>QWCV01001310.1_pt1 | contig 24737 bp, 24 predicted proteins | sample 1972621 | NCBI WGS metagenome assembly QWCV01 (sample SAMN09866699, study PRJNA288562) | Human gut metagenome isolate pre2_stool, whole genome shotgun sequencing... | isolation source: gut | host: Homo sapiens | place: USA: California | reverse complement strand
TATATCGGTGAAGGCGAGACGGTCTATGATGAACTGTTGGATACGTACAAAGAGAATAAGAAAAATGGCGGATCACGTATGGACTTTCTGGAGAAAGCCTGTCAGATCGATGGCATCTATGTTCCGATGTTCTATGATGTGACTTATCACGAAGACGGAACGATCGATCAGTTTTTCCCGGTTAACAAGCATGCACCGTCCGTGATCCACAAGCAGGTAGTCATGGATGTGACGAACACGACCTATCCGCAGGCACCGATCGTTCCTTATATTAAGGTGACGCAGGATCGTGTGGTATTGGAAGTACAGCGCGGCTGTATTCGTGGCTGCAGATTCTGTCAGGCTGGTATGTTATACCGTCCTGTTCGTGAAAAGACGCCAGAGCGTTTGCTTCAAATTGCTAAGGATACGATTGCTAATACTGGTTATAATGAAATCTCTTTGATGAGCTTGAGCTCTGCGGATTATTCTAAATTGCCAGAGCTAGTAGATATGCTCATGGAAGAGTTCAAAGACAAACAAGTAAGCGTAAGCTTGCCATCCTTGCGCATCGATAGTTTCTCCATCGATATTGCCGCCAGCAAAGTCATATCTCACATTATAAGATGCATATGGTGCTGATATGATAATACGCACATTTTTTGCTTCATTTCTGTTTGAAGTTGTAGTAATTTTAAAATAATGCGTATATCCATCTCTCTTCGCCTCTGTATAACCAATAGTATTGGAAGTAAGTTCTTTTAACTCTGTATCCATACCTGCAACAGACAAACTAATATTTTCTGCATCATATCCCGGAAGCACCTTGACATAAAAATAATAATCTTCGTTATTTTCCATTTCTGTGAATGTACCTGGTGTCAGCGCCTCAGATATTCCATGATACTTAAAGCTATGATCACCTGCATGTCTTTGATGAAGCTTACCGTACCATGTTACGGCATCGATCCCATTCAATTCCTGAACCCAAGCTTCTTTATAGCTGACGTCTTTACAGTTGATTCTCATATCGATATCACCATAAATTCCATCACTATTTCGAATGGTAACTGTATAGTTATGTATTGTTTTAGAATAAAATCCGTCTGACGAAGTATCATTTTCTACAACCGTAACTCTAGTTCCATCACTTAACTCTGTAGTAACTGAGTCGCCACTTGAAAGATCTCCCGGCAGTCGAATATTTTGATAATTACCATCATCAACTTTAATCTGAAGAGAATTCAGTTCAAATTCTTGTTTATTGCTTTGGTTTGTTCGAATTGTGAAGCCGATAGATTTTCCTCCAGCTGTATAAGTACTTGTAAAATTACTCGGATAAGTTCTGCTATTGTAAGTTACCGACAGGTTGCTTTGGTTGGATGTCCCAATCTTATAAGTTTTGACCTTATCAAATGTTACACTGACAGTAACATTTTGGTTCACCTCAGAAATAGTATAGACATTTCCGTTATTGGATACATTGCCATCAGAAGATTTAACGTTTGCTATCTCATACCCTTTTTCAGGTTCAACCAAAACATTAAAAGATCCTCCTGCCTCTACTTCCTCAACACCGGTTACATTTCCTTGTTCATGATCGTAAGAGTACGAAATCGTATATCGGGTGACTTTCTTCTGGTAGTATAAATTAATTGTCTTACCATTAAGTTCTATTCCACTTAAATTATCTTTTTCAGTATGAAACATCTGATTTTCTTCACGACAAAAAAGCCGCAGACCAGCTTTTTCAGAATATCGTTTCAGAGCTTGAATTAAACCCATCTTTAACCCGTCATTCAGGCTGTGCATATCACCGTCGTTTTATCGGCCGTTATGTTTTGCGGGGCACCTGCGTACTGGCGGCGGCCTGCCTGTTTGCTTTTTGCGGAACCGGGTTTCTTCAGAAACCTGCGATTTCCCGTGTGAAGGCAGCTCCGTCTTCCAATGCGGCAAGTGCTACTGTAACATTTCAGGTAGATGCACTTTTTCCAGTCCGTGATGTCAGCGCTTCTTTGAACGAGAAAACGATCAGTGTAGACACTCTTGGAAACAACGGCTATTCCATTGAGGTCAGTGAAAACGGATACCTTCTTCTGGAAGTGGTTTCCATTTCCGGTATCCGGTCAGAGCAGGGCCTGTCAATTGATTCGATTGACGATCAGGCGCCTGTCATCGTGTCACATATGCACACGGGCAGCCTTATTGAAATTCATGTCCGGGATATTGGTGATTCCGGCGTTGACTATGACGGTATCTATGCCACGACTTCTTCCGGCATGATAAAGCCGGAATCCTTTGACGCTGCAGACGGGCTGGTCGTTTTTCCGTATCCATCCGAGGATATGTATATCACGATACCGGACAAAAACGGAAACCGTCTTGTTTCCCTCCTGCAGCCGGCTGATGAATCCGGCACTGAAGAAAGTCGATAAATTTCTATTTTCAGAACAAGGCCAGGAAAAGGATTGATTCCTTTCTCCTGCCTTGTTTTCCTGTTTCGCAAATGGTATACTTAAAAGACATAACAGAAAAACAGTCCGGTTTAATTTATAAACGACAAGAGGTTTAACGATGTCACATGAATCATTTGACACGAAATATCTTTCTTATCTTTCCGGTTTTATCCGGAAACATGATGGGAAGGCTTTCGCAGAATTATACAACTATACATACCAGAGGGTTTACAAATATGCTTTCGCATTTCTGAAAGACCCTTATCTGGCTCAGGATGCAGTGCAGGAAATCTACACTTCCATTTACAAAAATATAGATGCCTTGAAAGAGGATTCTCTGTTCCACTCCTGGATGAATCAGATTATCTATCATATCTGCTGTGATTTTTCCCGGAAAGCAGGCAGCAGTCAGAACGAGCAGACTGATTTTACCAGTGATCCGAGGGTGCTTAGTATCGCTTCCGAGGAGGACTGCTTCCGTGACATCTCTGACCGGGAGTTTTTAGCTCATTACCGGGAAGCTCTGGATGAGCTCCCTTTTGCAGAGCGTCAGGCATTTCTCCTGCGGTACGAGCATGACCTGAAGCTGGAAGAGATTGCCGTGTTTCTTGACTGTTCTCTCAGTACTGCCAAGCGGCACCTGCGCGCTTCCAAACGGCATCTGGCCGAAAGGCTGAAATCATTTCAAAACTAAGATAGGAGTTTTTTGATGAATCTGAAACGCAGACTTGTGATTCTGTGCGGGCTTCTTTTCTGTCTCGTCCTTCTTGTTTCCGGATGCTCTTCCGGGGGGAAATCTTCTTCCGGCGGTGGATCCGGGGATGGCAAGGCCGGGACACGTGACTCGACGCCGCACGTTTATGTACCGGAAGCATCCGGGACGGGTCTTCTTGGCGGACCGCCTCTGACTCTGGATATCTCTCACACGGACCAGGGCTATCTGATGGCTCTTTATGACGGTTCCGCATCGAAGGCAAACATTCAGATCACCGGTCCGGACGGAATCACATATAAATATTTCATCACAACTCCCGGACAGTATGTGACGTTGCCGCTCACATCCGGGAGCGGTACTTATACGATTGCCGGATATGAGAATATCGTAGACAATCAATATGCATCTTTATATAAGGAAACGATTGAGGTCACACTGGCGGACGAGCTACTGCCGTATCTGTACCCGAACCAGTATGTGAATTTCTCTTCGGAGTCCCGGGCGGTTCAGAAGGCCTCCGAAGTGGTAAAGAGCGCTTCCTCCGATCTGGACGCCGTGGCGGATGTGTACCATTTCGTCATCGAGCATGTGTCTTACGACACGGAAAAGGCCGAGACAGTTCCTGCCGGTTATCTGCCGGATGTGGACGAGACGCTTTCCACCGGAAAGGGGATCTGTTTTGACTATGCCGCGCTGACCACGGCCATGCTCCGTTCCCAGAATATCCCGACCCGTCTTGAGATCGGATATTCCGGAAAAATCTATCATGCATGGATCAGCGTCTACATCGAAGACATCGGGTGGATCGATAAACTAATTGAATTTACTGGGGATGCGTGGACGAGGATGGATCCGACCTTCGCCTCCAGCAATGAAAATAATGAAAAGATTCTGAAATATATCGGTGATGGTTCCAATTATAACCTTCAGTACCTGCATTAGTTGCAGCCGCAGTTCAGAAAGGAGTATTATGAAAACTTTATCCAATACCGAATTAACAACGTTCTGCAGTCAGTTTGCCCTGATCCTGCGTTCCGGGATCTCGTCGCTTGAGGGGCTTTCGATCATGCAGGAAGATAGCCCGAAAGGAGAAGGACAGGAGCTCCTTTCCGGGATGATCCGGACAATGGAGGAAACCGGAAGTCTTTACGAAGCTCTTACCGCATCGGAAGTGTTTCCGCCGTATCTTTGCAGCATGGTGGAGATCGGGGAACAGTCCGGACGTCTCGATGACGTCATGGCTTCTCTTTCGGAGCATTACCGCAGAGAGGACGAGATGGCCAAAAACATCAAAAGCGCAGTCTCCTATCCTCTTGTCATGCTAGGCATGATGATTGTCGTCATCTTTGTCCTGATTGTAAAGGTACTGCCTGTATTTAATGAAGTATTCCAGCAGCTCGGCACCGGCCTTGGCGGTATTTCCGGGACAATTCTTTCTCTTGGAAACACAGTCAGCCGCTATGCGCTCGTATTTGTCCTTGTTGCTGCAGTGATCGCCGGGCTTTTTCTCTATTTTGCCTTTACCGCAAAGGGCCGCCGTCAGATCCGTGTCTTTGCAAGATCCTTTCTTCCGACCCGGAAACTGATGGAAAAGATCGCCTGCTCCCGTTTTGCAAGCGGCATGTATCTTTCCCTTTCAAGCGGGCTGGATACGGATCAGAGTCTGGAAATGGTTTCCCGGCTTGTGGACCACCCTGTGATTCAGGAAAAGATCCGGAATATCCAGGCACTGATTCTGGAGGGGACTTCCTTTGCGGATGCAGTGTCACAGACCAATATGTTTTCCGGCATCTATGCGCGCATGGTTTCCATCGGATACAAGACCGGCGCCATGGATGATGTAATGAAACAGATTTCCGCACAGTATGACGAAGAGATTGACTCCCGGATGAGTGATCTGGTGGCAAAGCTGGAGCCGACTCTTGTAGCCATTCTTTCCATTATTGTCGGTCTGATTCTGTTGTCGGTCATGCTCCCTCTGATGGGAATCATGTCCAATATCGGCTAATCGTTCTTGGGAGGAATTTATGAATCGATTCACGAAACAGCCCCGACGCATGACGGGGGCCAAATATCTCATTTCCATCGGGATCTTCTGCGTGATTCTCTTCTGGTTTCTTGGAGGACTTTCTTCCATTTCAAAGACAACGTCCGAACAGGAGCTGGAGAGTCTGAAGCAGGCTGTCATCCGAAGTTCTGTCCAGTGTTATGCGCTGGAGGGATTTTATCCGGAAAGTCTGGAATATCTGGAAGATCACTATGGACTTACTTATGACGATGATAAATATGTGGTTTCCTATGAGGTGACCGCCTCCAACCTGATGCCGTCCATCGATGTCTTTGCGCTGAATGAAACGGAGGTGGATTTCAATGAGGAATAAGCGAAAAAACCAGGGCCACATTGTCGATCTGTTTTTTACGCTGTCTTTATTCTGTCTGTTTGCCGCCTCGGCCCTGATTGTAGTGATCATCGGCTCTGACGTTTATCGCAAAACCACAGCAAATATGGAGGAAAATTATGCAACGCAGACCGCGCTTTCCTACACCGCCGAGAAAATCCGCCAGCATGATTCGACCGGAGGCGTCTATCTGACAGATGATGACGACGGAAATACCATCCTCGTTCTAAGCGACAATGCAGGAGGGGAAACTTATCTGACCTATATTTACCCCTATGACGGCTGGCTTTGCGAGCTGGTCGTGAAAGAAGGAACCGGATTTTCCAAAGAGCAGGGAGAACAGATTCTGGAAGTGGATACGTTCTCCGTGGAGGAAGAAGACGGATTTATCCGGGTGAACGCAGCGGATTCCGGCTCTGCACCGGTGTCCTGCCTTTTGCATCTGAGAAGCGGCTCCGCTTCCAGCATCGAATCATAATAAAGAAGGGAGAGTTCCATGAGTACACGAAACAGCAGCAAATCCAGCCTGTTTTTGATCGAGCTGATTATCGCGATCTTGTTTTTTTCAATCGGAAGCGCCGTCTGTGTGCGGGCGTTTGTGAAAGCCCATTCCCTCAGCACGGAAGCAAAGGACTTGAGCTTTGCGTCTGCCCAGGTTTCCAGCATGGCTTCTGTACTGAAATATACTGACAGATCTTATGCTTCGATCCGCGAACACTTCCCTGACGCAGCAAAAAGCGGCGATGATTTCCTTGTCTTCTACGATGAAGAGGGAACTTCCTGCCCGGAGAAGGATGCGGTCTTTACGCTGCATGCAGAAACGTCCGAAGAATCCGGCATGATTCATGCGCATATCTACATGGAGCGCGCAGGAGCGGATCCGCTCTACGAACTGGAGCTCCGCTTCGTTCCACAGTCGGACGGAAAGGAGGCACCGGAAGATGAATCCTAGAAGAAAGAATTTTTTGAGTACAGGGACGACCTCGATTGTGCTGATCTTCGTTCTTTTGTGTCTTTTGACCTTTTCGGTACTTTCTGTTGTCAGCGCCAGGGCGGATCTGAATCTCAGCACCAAAAGCGCGGACAGGACAACCGAATACTATGAGGCGGAAAATGAGGCTAATGATATTCTGCTTACAGTCAGAAATTCGCTTGCTTCCCACGCAGGCTCCCCGGATTTTCTTTCCGAAGTCCGGTCCGATCTGGAGGGGAATAGCGGGATCACATTTTCTGAGGAGAATGCCCTCTCCTATCATGTTCCCATCAATGAAAACCAGCAGCTTTTCGTCTCTTTGACACTGTCTGCCGAGCCGCAGGAAAACGGGGACTATTACCAGATTGAAGCATGGAAAGTGGAAAATACACACGAATGGAACAACGATACGTCAGTACCGGTTCTGAACAGTGATACAATGGATGAGTTGTTTTCGGAGGAATAGCGTATGAATGCACTTGAATTTTTAACAAAAACGACACAGGAAGGAGCATCCGACCTCTTTATCGTGGCCGGGCGCCCGCTTTCCTATAAAAAGAACGGCAAGCTGATTCAGGCGGATGAAGAACGGATGATGCCTGATCAGTGCGAAGCCTTTGTGAGGGAAATTTATGATCTCGCCGGACACAGGGATATTTCCCGTTTTCTCGCCTGCGGGGATGATGATTTTTCCTTTGCAGTGCAGGGCCTGTCCCGGTATCGTGTCAGTACATACCGTCAGCGTGGTTCTCTGTCCGCTGTAATCCGGGTCATCACTTTTGAACTTCCGAACCCGGATGCTCTCGGAATTCCGGAGTCCATCATCCGCCTGTCCGATATGAAAAAAGGACTGGTACTTGTGACCGGACCGGCAGGAAGCGGAAAATCCACCACTCTTGCCTGTATCATCGATGAAATCAACCGGACACAGGAAAAGCATATCATCACTCTGGAGGATCCGCTGGAATTTCTCCACCGGCATAAGAAAAGCATCGTAAGTCAGCGTGAGATCAGCTCCGATACGGAAAGCTATCTTACCGCTCTTCGGGCCTCCCTGCGGCAGAGCCCGGACGTCATCCTGCTTGGAGAAATGCGGGACTTTGAGACGATTTCCGTTGCCATGACAGCAGCCGAAACCGGACATCTTGTCCTTTCCACCCTGCATACTCTGGGTGCGGCCAACACCATCGACCGGATCATCGATGTCTTCCCGCCAAACCAGCAGCGTCAGATCTCGGTGCAGCTTTCCTCGGTGCTTCAGGCAGTTGTATCGCAGCAGCTCATTCCGGCAAAGGACGAGACACTGGTTCCTGCTTTTGAGCTGATGACTACCACTCCTGCCATCCGTAATATGATCCGGGAGAACAAGATCCATCAGATTGACGGTCTGATCTACTCTTCCGCCGGAAAAGATATGCTTTCCATGGATAACAGCATTCTGGCACTTTACAAATCCGGGAAGATATCGGAGACCGAAGCACTTTCCCACGCATCCAATCCGGAAATGTTAAAACGTAAACTGTAAGCCTGTTCAAAAAAAGGGACGGAAGATCATCTCTTCCGCCCCTATATTTTTGCCTTATTTCAGTAATTTTGCAATGGTCTTTTTCAGCACATCAAAGTCGATCGGCTTGGAAATGTGCGCGTTCATGCCCGCTTTCTGCGTCAGTGCAATATCTTCCGTAAAAGCGTTGGCTGTCGCAGCGATGATCGGGATCGTCTTTGCGTCCGGACGATTCAGATGCCGGATCTGTCTGGCAGCCTCACATCCGTCCATCACAGGCATCTTCATATCCATAACGATCAGAGCATACTCGTTTTCTTCGCTCTCCCGGAACAGATCCAGTGCTTCCTTTCCGTTCCATGCCTGCTCCACTTCGAAGCCGAACATCCGGAGAATCTCAACACCGATTTCCATATTGATCTCATTGTCCTCGGCAATCAGCACCTTCCTACCGTTTCCGTCCAGTTCCTCCACGCTGTCTGGTGTGTCCTCCCCGCTTTGTTCCGTGTTGCCGGATACATCTGTGTTACAGATTTCCAGCGGGAGCATCACTGTAAATGTCGTTCCGTTTCCCAGACTGCTCGTCACCTCAATCGTTCCCTGCATTTTGATGACCAGGTCATGCACGATCGGCATGCCAAGGCCGGTTCCCGCAACCTTTGCTGCCCCGAATTTGGTTTCCCGCTCAAAAGGGATGAAAATCTTTTTCAGGAAATCCCGGCTCATGCCTGCACCGTCATCCTCCACAATAATCTGATATTTTCCAAATTTACTGTTGTAGTCTTTCTGCTCTGTCACCTGAAGCCGGATCTTTCCATTTTCCTCCGTAAACTTGAACGCATTGGAAAGCAGATTGTCCAGAATCTGCTGAATCCTGCTCCAGTCACTGTTGACCCATTCGTCATCCACATGAATCAGAACATCGAACTGCTTCTGTTTGTCCGTAATCTGTGTCTGATAGACAAAAACAAGCTCTTCCATATTTTCCCGGATATTAAAATTCTGATTGCGGATTTCCAGTTTCCCCTGCTCCATCTTGGACAGTTCCAGGATGTCATTTATCAATGTCAGCAGTTGATTACTGAGACTTTGGATTTTACGGAACGCATCTTTTATACGCTTTGGATCCTCCAGATTTTCCATAGCCAGATTGGTCAGACCGATAATACCATTCAGCGGCGTCCTCATGTCATGAGACATATTGGAGAAAAAGATATTTTTGGACTTCGCCATCTGATCCACGGAATTCAGAGATTCCTGCATGAATTCCATGCGGGAAAGCTCCTGCTTCTTCGTATTATCGATATCCTTAAAGCAAAGTACAACCGAATCCTGCTGCAGCGATTCATCATACAGCATCTGCACATGAACCCAGCGGTACTCCTGATTGAACATTCTTTTAAAGTCTCCGCCGAAATCCCTGACTCTTTGCCGGGTGAGCTCAAACATATTGTCCCGTGCAAACGCCTCCCTGAACTGCTGGTACGTATCATCTTCCACAATCTCTTTGAGAATATCCAGCAGCGCATCATAGCTGCCCTTCTGGGGCAGACGCTCTCTGACATAATCCGACCCTTTCAACATAAAGTACTGGTTTTGGTTCAGATCAATCATGTAAAGCGCATAATAGGAATTCCCCAGCACCCGTACAATATCATTGTAAAGTCTGGCTTTTTTATTCGCCCGGTATTCCAGCAGAAGGAACGCAATGAGAAGAATGATAAAAAACATCATTACAAGAAGAAACATTCCCCAGGATTCCTTCAGCGGCTCCAGGAGCTGATCAAAGGGGATGGTAATGACGGAATACCAGCCATTGTCCAGCTCAAAATAGTAAACTCCCCGTTGCTTTCCATCCATCCCTTCAATCGGAGAATCATAGGAGGCATGCTTGCCGGCCTTGATATCATGGAAAAATCCAAGATATCGATTCTGAATTTCTTCCTTAGAAAGATCTTTTCTCGTTACATGCCAGTTCAGCAGTGTTCCTTCCCCGTCTGAAAGAAAATAATGGCTCTGATCCGGAAGATCTTCCAGAATACTGTCGGCCATGTTCTCCGGATACAAGTCCGCCGCCACAACATTTTCTGTTCCTTCAATCCGTTTTGCAAGTGTCACAACCTCTGTCTTGAGTCTGACATCCTCGTACACATCGGTATAATAAATCCCGTCTGTCCGGAGCGCTCCCTGATACCAGTCCGTCTCTTCCACATGGTAGGATACGTCGTCTTCCCATGGTGTTGCCGCTGCAATCTCTCCGTCAATGTAACTGTAGATTTCAAGTCCTGTCAGGTTCATGGTCTCATCTGCCATATTAAGGAAGTTTTTCATAAACTGTTCTGTATCCACAATGGTATTGCCGGGCCTTAGCTGGTACTCCAGCAGATTCAGCAGATATTCATACTGCTCTGTATACATTTCCTCTTTCGCCCCGTATTTGGACGCGACCTCTGCCCCCATCGACTGTCCACTCTTCAAAAGCGTATCCCTCATCTGCGTAACACTGAACGGAAACACTACAGCCGCTATGATAATACATAAAATCAGCGACCAGTATATTTTCTTTTTCTTTTTCATGACGTTCCTCCTGAAGGGAGTTCTCCCATATCCCGGACGATCTCTTTCAGGCACGCTGTCAGATCCGGATTAAACGCTCCACACTCGCCGTTTTCTATCATGGAAAACGCCTTTTCCACTGAGAATGCCGGCTTGTATACCCGTTTGTTGGTTAAAGCGTCAAAGACATCCGCAATCGCCACTACCTGAGACCAGACAGCTGTCTCTTCTCCTTTCAGTCCATCCGGGTATCCCCTGCCGTCCCATCTCTCATGATGATGCCGGCAGATGTCATAAGCGTACCGGTAAAGCGGATTCGCATGATATTTTGGAATCTGCTGTAAGATTTCACAGCCTTTGAGTGTATGCTGTTTCATTACCTCAAACTCTTCCTTTGTCAGTTTTCCCGGCTTGTTCAAAATCTGATCCGGGATCGCAATCTTCCCGACATCATGCATGATCGCTGCAGCGGAAATCATTTCAATCTCTTCTTCTTCAAACTGATATTTTTCCGGATTCATCCGGCACAACTCCCGTAAAAAGAGACCCGTCAGTTCCTTGATCCGCTTTACGTGGGCGCCGGATTCACCACTTCTGAACTCGATAGCCGTAGAAAGAGTCTCGATGATCGCGTTATTCAGTTCGTAAATCTCAAGTTCCTGAGCGAGAAGCTGCTGATGCTGGAGATCAACCGTATTGCTCAGACGCTTTCTTGCGCGAAACAGTTCCACAACGCTTTCCACGCGCTTTTTTACAAAGTACGGAACAATCGGCTTTTCAATAATGTCCATTGCTCCCAGCTGATATCCCCGCTGCATGTTCTGCTCCGAAGTGTCCGCTGTAATCAGAAAAACCGGAATCGTCTCCGTCAGTCCTTCGCGGTTCAGAATTTCAAGCAGGGCCAGTCCATCCATCTTCGGCATGACAATATCCAGAAGAACCGCCGAGATACTTCCGGGATTCCGTCGGATCAGCGCAAGCGCTTCTTCTCCGTTTTCTGCCTCCAGTATTTCATCCCGTCCTTTGAATGTCTCACACAAAATCATGCGGTTGATCTCATTATCATCTACAATGAGCACCGCTGACTTTTCCTCGTCAAACCCGTCTTCCCGCATGTTCATATCCTCACCAGTCCTCTCTTCTCATTTCTGATCCGCTATTCCATTCTGCGCAATGCCGCAAGTATCCGCTCATATCTGGCTTCACACTCTGCAAACAGTGCTTCCGTTTCTTCCGGCCGGCCTTCCCGCACGGCACAGACTATCTCATGGCTCTTTTCACTTAAAATATCCAGTCCCAGATTGGCCGCGGTTCCTTTGAGTGTGTGCGCTTTTGTCTCGATTGCTTTCAGATCCTCTGCCTTTACCGCCTCTTTGAGTTCCTGAAAGGTAGGATCGTCTATGAATTTTTTCAGGAGCCGCCCGTACAGTGCCTCCATTCCATTCAGCCGTCCAAGTGCTGCCTGTAAATTACATCCTGTCTCTTCTGAAAGTTTTTGAATATCCATCTTTTTTCGTCCTTTTCCATTTAGTCTTTTATAGTGTAACACATCTTTCCTCCGGAAGAAAGCCTTCTTCCTCCTCCTTCTTTCTGCCGCAGTAACGTTCTGGAAATTCACGATTGCTCTGCCCTGCATTTTTCCTTATAATGAAGGTACGAAAGGAGCCCGTCTCATGAAAAAAGAAGGTTATTACTCGACCGGTGAGCTGATGAAGCTTGCACACATTACGAAAAAAACCATCCGGTATTACGATGAACATAATATATTGAAACCATCCTATGTCGATCCTGCTACCAGAACCAGATTCTATACGGACGACGATCTGGCACGCCTGCAGCAGATTCTGCTTTTAAAGGCTCTGGGATTTTCTCTGTCTGATATTATGGAAATGACGATCAACGCTTCCGATACACACTTTATGATGGATTCTTTGAATCTGCAGAAAAAGCTTGTGGAGGACCGCATCGAACAGCTGCAGATCGTAGCCCGCACCATTCAGGAAACAACCCAGCTGATCTCAGACCATAAAACGGTCAACTGGAGCAACATGCTGAGTCTGATCCATGATCTCGGTATGGAAACCAGCATGAAAAATCAGTACCAGAATGCCTCCAATATTTCCGCCCGGATTCACCTCCATACACGTTACGCGCACAACCGACAGAGCTGGTTCTCCTGGATCCGTGAGACGGCACCGTTTTCTGCCGGTATCCGGGTACTGGAAGTCGGATGCGGGGACGGCACATTCTGGAAAGAAAATCTGGACACCCTTCCGGATAATCTGGTTGTCGTCTTATCCGATATCTCAAACGGGATGCTTCGTGACGCAAGGCGTACACTGGGAGCTGACTCCTCCCGCTTTTCTTTCCGGACCTTTGACTGTGAGACAATTCCCTATGGGGACGAAAGTTTTGATCTGGTCATCGCAAACCATGTTCTTTTTTACTGCGATGACATCTCCGCCGCATGCGCGGAAATTGCAAGGGTGCTGAAACCCGGCGGCACCTTTTTGTGCAGTACCTATGGTCAGGAACATATGAAGGAAATCTCTCAGCTTGTTTCCTCCTTTGACGACCGGATCGTCCTTTCTTCCACCAAACTGTACGACCGGTTCGGAAAAGAAAATGGAAGAGACATTCTTTCCCCTTATTTTTCCCGGATCACATGGAAACAATACGAGGACTTTCTGACCGTGCCGGACCCGGAGCCTTTGATCTCCTATATTCTGTCCTGCCACGGCAACCAGAACCAGTACATTCTGGAACGTTATAAGGAATTTTCAGCCTTTGTCAAAAAGCAGACAGACCCTTCTTTTCATGTCACGAAAGATGCCGGCTGCTTCCTGTGTGTCAAATAAATTTCAGTTTTTTTCAAAAAAGGCTTGCAGGTGCCCCAGGGGCACCTGTTATGATAGGAACAACAGGAAAGAATAAGACTGAAAAAAGATAAAATCATGTAACGATCAAAGGAGGTTCATATGAAAGGAATCATTCTTGCAGGCGGCTCCGGAACCCGCCTCTACCCACTGACCATGGTCACATCCAAACAGCTGCTTCCGATTTACGACAAGCCGATGATCTACTATCCGTTGTCTGTTCTGATGAATGCAGGAATCCGGGATATCCTGATCATCTCCACACCGCAGGACACACCGCGGTTTGAGGAGCTTTTAAAGGACGGAAGCCAGTTCGGAATCCAGCTGTCCTACGCAGTACAGCCAAGCCCGGACGGACTTGCCCAGGCATTTATCATCGGAGCGGATTTCATCGGTGACGATTCCGTTGCCATGGTGCTCGGAGACAATATTTTCGCAGGACACGGACTGAAGAAACGTCTGAAAGCTGCCGTAGAAAATGCAGAATCCGGAAACGGCGCTACTGTTTTCGGTTACTATGTAGATGATCCGGAGCGCTTCGGTATCGTTGAATTCGACTCTGAGGGCAAGGCTGTTTCTATTGAAGAAAAGCCGGAACATCCGAAGAGCAACTACTGCGTGACAGGACTTTACTTCTACGACAATCATGTTGTCGAATACGCGAAGAACTTAAAGCCGAGTGCCAGAGGAGAGCTGGAAATCACAGATCTGAACCGGATCTATCTGGAAAAAGGTGCTCTGAATGTAGAGCTTCTGGGACAGGGATTCACCTGGCTGGATACCGGAACCCACGAAAGTCTCGTAGATGCTACCAACTTTGTGAAAACCATGGAAACACACCAGCACCGTAAAATTGCCTGCCTCGAGGAGATTGCATATCTGAACAACTGGATTTCCAAAGAGGATGTGCTGAAAGTCTACGAAGTATTAAAGAAAAATCAGTACGGCCAGTATTTAAAAGACGTACTGGATGGAAAATATCTGGACGCACTGCGTTAGAATGGATTTCAGGAGGAAAAGAAAATGAATATTATCGTAACCGGAGGAGCCGGTTTCATCGGTTCCAACTTTATTTTTCACATGTTAAACAAATACCCGGACTACCGGATCATCTGCCTGGACTGCCTGACCTATGCGGGTAATCTTTCCACTCTTGCCCCGGTCATGGACAATCCGAATTTCCGCTTCGTCAAGGAAAGCATCACAGACCGTGAAGCAGTGTACCGTCTCTTCGAGGAAGAGCACCCGGATATCGTGGTCAACTTCGCTGCTGAAAGCCATGTAGACCGTTCCATCGAAAATCCGCAGGTTTTCCTTGAGACAAACATCATCGGTACTTCCGTCCTGATGGACGCCTGCCGCAAATACGGTATTCAGAGATATCACCAGGTATCCACAGACGAAGTTTACGGCGACCTTCCGCTTGACAGACCGGATCTGTTCTTCACCGAAGAGACTCCGATTCACACAAGCAGCCCGTACAGCTCCTCCAAGGCAGCTGCCGACCTTCTCGTGCTTGCATACTACCGCACTTACGGACTTCCGGTGACGATCAGCCGCTGCTCCAACAACTACGGGCCGTACCATTTCCCGGAGAAGCTTATCCCGCTGATGATTATCAACGCGCTGCATGACAAGCCGCTTCCGGTTTACGGAGAAGGAATCAATGTCCGCGACTGGCTCTATGTGGAGGATCACTGCAAAGCCATTGATCTCATCATCCACAAAGGACGTGTCGGAGAAGTTTACAATGTCGGCGGACACAATGAAATGAAAAACATCGATATTGTAAAAATCATCTGTAAAGCACTTGGCAAACCGGAAAGCCTGATCACACATGTGACAGACCGCAAGGGCCATGATATGCGCTACGCGATCGATCCGACAAAGATTCACGAAGAACTTGGATGGCTTCCGGAAACAAAATTCGAGGATGGAATCCAGAAGACAATCCAGTGGTATCTGGACAACCAGGACTGGTGGGAAACGATTGTTTCCGGTGAATACCAGAACTACTATGAGGAAATGTACGGAAACCGTTAGGCTGCCGTCAGAAACATCAGGAAGGAGTCAGTCATCATGAAAGTATTTGTAACCGGTGTGGCCGGCCAGCTCGGCCATGATGTCATCAACGAACTGACAGAACGTACCAGTAACCAGGCAGGAAATTACACCTGCACCGGTTCTGACCTTGCCCCGGAGTACAGCGGAGCTCAGGACGGTACCGCTGTCACAAAAGCACCGTATGTCTCTTTGGATATCACCGATGAAGCTGCGGTAGAACGCGTCCTTCTTCAGGAATCTCCGGATGTGGTCGTGCACTGCGCGGCATGGACTGCCGTGGACCTTGCGGAAGATATGGAAGAAAAAGTGCGTCAGGTCAATACCGTCGGAACGGAAAATATTGTCAAAGCGGTAAAGAAACTCGATGCCTCCAGACCGGAAGGCTGTAAGATGGTTTATCTGTCCACGGACTATGTCTTTGACGGACAGGGGACAACCCCGTGGGAGGCGGACTGTAAAGATTATGCTCCGCTTAATATCTACGGAAAGACCAAGCTCGAAGGAGAACTTGCAGTATCCGGACAGCTGGAAAAATATTTCATTGTCCGCATTGCATGGGTATTCGGACAAAACGGAAAGAACTTTATCAAGACCATGCTCAATGTCGGCAAAACACACGACAAACTTACAGTAGTCAACGATCAGATCGGAACACCGACCTACACTTACGATCTTGCGAAACTTCTGGCAGACATGATCGAAACAGACAAATACGGCTACTATCATGCAACCAACGAGGGCGGATATATCAGCTGGTATGATTTTGCTGTGGAAATCTTCCGCCAGGCAGCTGAACTTGGTCATCCGGAATACGATGCAGAGCATCTCACCGTACTTCCTGTTACCACGGAAGAATACGGCGTATCCAAAGCAAGCAGACCGTTTAACAGCCGCCTGGATAAATCCAAGCTGGTTCAGAACGGATTTACACCGCTGCCGGACTGGAAAGATGCTCTTCACCGCTATCTGACCGAACTGGAATTTTAATAACAGAAACGTTGCGAAAGGAGATCGATTGAAATGGGACAGATCACAGTAGAAAAAAATGTCGGCGGAATCGAGGGCCTCTGTGTCATCACACCGGCCGTACATGGCGATAACCGCGGATATTTTATGGAAACCTATAATCAGAATGATATGGAAGAAGCCGGCCTGCATCTGAATTTTGTACAGGACAACCAGTCCAGCTCCACAAAAGGCGTTCTGCGCGGCCTGCACTTCCAGAAACAGTTCCCTCAGGGAAAACTTGTCCGCGTCATCAAAGGCTCCGTCTTTGATGTGGCTGTGGATTTAAGAAAAGACTCCCAAACATACGGAAAATGGTACGGAGTCGAACTGACCGAAGAAAACAAGAAACAGTTTTATGTACCGGAAGGCTTTGCACACGGCTACCTCGTCCTGTCCGACAGCGCCGAATTCTGCTACAAATGCACAGACTTCTATCATCCGGGCGATGACGGCGGACTGGCATGGAACGATCCGGAAATCGGCATTGAATGGCCGGAAGTGACCGGAACTTATCCGGGAAGCGGAGCCTGCGCGGGATATACTCTTTCCGACGGTACACCGCTGAATATTAATGAAAGAGACCAGAACTGGCCGGGCATCAAAGACGCATTCCAGTTCTAAGTCCATTTGAAGCTTTTTAGAAAACCAGGCACCTGCCGCAGACCGGGAGCGGACTGCTCTCCTGCGATAGTGTACCTGGTTTTTCTTGTCTTTTCAGACCGGTCATGCTATACTACAGATTTGATACTGCAACACAATACTGGAGGAATCTTATGAGACACAAGAAAACACGACTGATTGCCCACGCGGCCATGATCGCCGCGATTTATGTCATACTGACCTGGCTCTTTGCCCCTTTCGGATTCGGCGAAGTCCAGATCCGCATCTCGGAAGCACTTACTATCCTGCCGGCCTTCACACCGGCTGCGGTGCCGGGCCTTTTTGTCGGATGCCTGATCGGAAATATTCTCTCAGGCGCGATCCTGCCGGATATTATTTTCGGAAGCCTCGCCACGCTGATCGGAGCAGTCCTCGTCTACCGGATGCGTAACTGTAATCCTCTGCTCCTTCCAATTGCGCCGGTCCTGTCCAATACCGTGATCGTGCCGCTGATTCTATATTATGGATATGGCGTCCATCTGCCGATCCCGGTTTTAATGATCTCCATTGCGGCAGGAGAAATCGTCAGCTGCGGCGTCCTTGGCATGATCCTCTACCGCGCACTCTCCCGCTATCAGAACAGTCTATTCCGCTGGGATCACTAGGCATCAGACAGCAAAGCTGTCGTTATCCGGAGTAAACCGAAGAGCTTTCCGGCCTTCTTCTCCTCTTGAAGCTCCGCAGGATATGAAATACACACCATCCTGCCACGGCTCCCAGCACGTTGTTGAAAATATCGTCAAACTCAAAGAGTCCAAGCCTGAAAACAAGCTGGCTCATCTCAATACAGCCGCTCACCGCCAGGGATGACAGCAGAACCGCCCAGAACGGACATCTCCGCAGCGCATCCGTCAAAATGAATCCAAACGGGAAAAACAGCACGATATTATTTAAAATCTCCAGGCCAAAGGCCACACTTCCTTCGAGAATCCACTTCTTATACGACCAGAACAGCTCCAGCTCATATGTATGCGACTCTCCCTGTTCCCGGAAGAAAATCGTAAAATACGCAATCGCAACGATCTCCACCACCAGACAGATGATGGCTACCGGCTCCCGCAGGATCCGGAAAAACCGGATATTCAGCCAGTGCATAAATAAAATATATAAAAATACAAAGCATGCCAGAAATGCAACCAGATAGCGGTACTCGATCACGTACAGCTTTAAAAACCATACCGCTTTTTCAAACAAACTCTGAAACAGTTCCCACACTTTTATCCCCTCTTTCTCCGGCACCGACTCCCGCAGGATGTCCGGCACCTGTGATATTTACTTATGATATACCGATCGTCGGAAGGAATCAAGGACAAAACAAATAAGATTTCCTTAAATGTTTGTGAAGGAGATGTTGCCCTTTCTTTCACACTTATCACATAACATAATATTGACTAAGTTTCACAGAAAAACTATACTATTTAGTAGAGAAAAAATAACAACATAGTTTGGTATGTTGCTGCAAAAGAGGAGGACAATCATGAAAAGTAATTCTTACAGTAAAGTGCCGGTATTTGAAAACGGACTGGCACAGCCTGTTTTCCCGTTTACGGATGGAAAAACCGGGGAAAATTATGATCCTGCAACATCTGATATCGTCAGATACTGCGTCTATGTAGAATCCGACTATGATATGGATGGAGACGGAAACCGGGATCTTATTAAAACACTTGTGCAGGTTCCGCGCAGTGCAGTAGAAGGCAATTACAAAGCCGCTTCTTTGTTTGAGGCACGCCCGTACTGTGCCGGTGTTCAGGAAGACGGTTACGATCATATGAAAGAGGTTGCAGAAAAAGAATACCGCAAATTCGATTTCAACGATCTGAAAAAGGAAGTTGCTCCGCGTGTTCCTACAGGTGAAATCAGCGCCATGGATCTTGCATTGAAATCAGACCCCTCCGACTGGTATTACAAGGACAAGGGAAGCACAGACAGTATGGTTTACGAAAACCTTGACAACTTCAATTATTATCTTGTCCGCGGCTTTGCGGTGATCACAAGTGCGGGACTCGGAGCGCTTGGCTCCGATGGATTTAACTATGTAGGATCTGATTACGAACGGGACGCATTTAAAGCCGTGGTAGAATGGCTGCACGGCGACCGTGTTGCCTACGCAGACCGCACCGGCACTATCATTACAAAAGCCGACTGGTCCAACGGAAACGTTGCCATGACAGGAAGATCCTACGCCGGAACCATGCCGTTCGCAGTGGCTACAACAGGCGTAGAAGGACTGAAAACCATCGTTCCTGTTGCCGGAATTTCCGACTGGTACAGCCAGCAGAACATGCAGGGCGCACAGCGTTACTGGCCAAAAGAGATGTTAAACAGCTTCCTTGCCTACTACTGCTCAAGCCGTTATCATGATGAAACACTGTCTGAAAAACAAAAAGATGACATTGCAGCATTCCACCATGAGCTGAGTCTGCAGCAGCTGAAGTGCGGATTTGATTATGATGAGGAATTCTGGGGAAGCGGAAACTACCGTCTGCATGCTGACAGGATCAAGTGCAGCGCACTGATTGTCCAGGGATTAAACGATGAAAACGTCTCCACCAAACAGTTTGACATGATGGTAAAAGCCTTCCAGAAATCCGGACAGACCTTTAAGACAATCCTTCATCAGGGTCCTCACATCACACCTACCATGCCGAACAAAAACTACGGAATCCTGATTGACGGAAAATTCTATGATGACATTGTAAATGAATGGATTTCCCATTATCTGTACGGCGTGGAAAACGGCGCCGAGTCAAGGCCGGAAGTTCTCGTACAGACAAACTACGATCAGAAAAAATGGGAAACATCCGATTCCTGGGATACCGATTACAGCATGAAACTGGAAAGCGCCGGAACCGGCACATCTGTCATCGATACAGACTGGAAAGCTGCAGGAATCAGCGCTGAAAACTTCGACGATGTGATGGGAGTAAAATCCACCAATATGGGTCAGCGCTATGTGACAGATCCGTTCGAGGAGGCTGTCACGATCCAGGGCACGGTCCGCCTGAATCTGCGCGCTTCTTTAAAAGACGGAGACGCCGATGCAGACTTCCATCCGGAAAATCCAAACGACGCCGATACACTTACGATGAAACTTGGTTCTTCCAAAGTTTCCGGCAGAATGGATGACGTGGAAATTGCCGTTCTTCTCTGTGATGTCTGCGATGAAGAATTCGACAGTATTCAGACTGTAGATCCGGAAAGAAACATTATCCCGGTAGAAACTGTAAAAGAAGGCGGAATTATCAACGGCGGCGATCTTCCGGCATTTAACGAAGCCGAATTCTCGACTGTACATAAGAAATACCGTGTCATCACACGTGCCTTCGCAGATCTTTGCAATCCGGAAGCAGGTTATGAACCGGAAACCGCTGCCAACAGCATTGAGCTGAAAAAAGGCGAATATCACGACTATCATGTATATCTTTGCGCAACAAGATATACCATACAGCCGGGCCACAGCCTTGCCCTTGTCATCGCAACCGAAGATCCGGTCAACTGCCTGATCCACAAGACATATTCGATTGAAATCGATAATACTTCTGTCAATGCAATTGTTCCGGTCACAGCGGAAACAAAAGACCGCACAATGACGCTGAAGTAATTAAGAGTACGGAAATGATATGATAAATTAAAAAGACAGCCTCCAATGGCCAGAAAGCAGACTGCTTTTGACCGTTGGAGGCTGTTTGCCTAGAGCTGACTCCCGCCATCTAGTATCGTTTTCTATTTCAAAGCTTCCGCAACTCGTCCATCATCGCCGGCCTTTTTCCGTAACGTCTGCGCCAGTCATCAACGATCTCTTCCACCATCTTCGAACCGCCTTTTATTTTTTTCATCGAACGGAGCAGACTTACAAGATATTGATATGTTTTCCTGTCACTCGTCCGTACTGCCATTTTCTCTACTTCTGTACGATACTTTTGCAAAATCTCTTCGGGATATTCTTTCTGAAGAATTCTGCCATATTCCTGCAGCGCATACATTCCCTCACTCTTCTTCACATAATTCAAAAGCCTGTCGTAGAGCTTTTCTTCCTTGTAGAGCCGTTCTATGTGTGCGTAAGAAGGAAGTTTTTTGAATAATTCTTCCCGTTTTGAAATCCATTCTTCTTCCGAATACAGCTTTTTTACCTCTTTAAACAGTTCCAGATTCCCCGGCGAAATCTCTGTCGCCAGTTTCCAAAGCTGCGCTTCATACTCCTGCTTCCTCCCCTGAATACGATAAATATTTTTCTTCATATATTCGTAATCGCTGACCAGCCCCCGATAATTCTGATCTAAACGAATACTGTCATCCAGCGCCTTAAGTGCCTCTTCATACTTTCTTTTTCTCATGCACTGATCAATATAATAACGTCTCACCGAAGAATTGTCCCAATATTGCTGAAAGAAGGATTCTCTCTTCTCTTTTCCACCTTTTTGATTCTTTAGCAGATTCAGATAAGGAATCACCCAGCGTCCCAATTCATAATCTCTGTCCCATGATTTCTCCTGAGAAGAAGCTTTTTGAATTTTCTGTTCCATAAACTCAATTTTCAGATGCTGATATTCCTTCTCTTTAAATTCATTCACGAAGATCTGATAAATATACTCTTCCAGATAGTCGATCATAGAGCCGTTTAAGTGAGCAGCAACCCAGTCAAACCTCTCTTTCTTTTCCTGTTTGCTGACATGGTCCAAAAGTCTCATCCAGTTATCATAAATCTCTTCTGCCAGCATGGCCGTTCCACCGGCGGAATCGTCCATATCAACTTCACCAAGGGTTTCGAAAATATGGTTCATCAGACGGAAAGCACACATATAATTGTTCTGATCCAGCATGTCATTGACATCATCCGCAAGCATCCGCTCCAGCTCTGAAATAAATCCGTCCGCATCATAGTAGCTGATGAAGCCTCCTCTTCCCGAATAGCGGTACGCAATCTCATCAACCTGTCTCAAATACCTCTGCATATCCGTTTCCGATATGTTCTCTCCTGCAGTCCGCCGAAAACTTAGAAGCAGATGTTCGTCCTTCATCAGAATATCTGCCAGAAAATCCGTTACGATCTCCGGATCTGTTTCCCGGATCAATGTCCGGACCGCTTCCTTTTCTTCGGATTTCTTTCCAGCCTGCTTTGTGTGGTCCGGATATAACCCCTGATTCTCCCCTTCCGTCCACTCGTACAAAACGGCCGCCATATGTTTACAGTAATTTCCATCTTCCGCATATGGACAGGAACAATACATATCTACGATCTCATCATAGTCAAAATAGATTTCCACCTGATAATTTTCTGTGCCTGCCACCTTGGCAGTCACACAGTCCTCTGAAACCTCCAGATGACTTACCGCATTACACAGATAGTAATCAAAGCCCCTGTCCAAAATCCGGGAGCTGAACAATTCTTTCCAATTCATATTTCTTCTCCTACCGTACATTCTTTTGATTAAAAAAGGAAAAACGGATTCTCTGCTTCCGGATCATTATACTGTTCACAGAGCGCCTGCCATTCCGGCATATGATTTTTGATTTCATCGCACAGAAAGTCGTAGGCTTCTGAAGCGATTTTCCCATGATCTTTCATACTCTTGTAAAATTTCTTAATACTTGCAGCTGTACTTTTGATTGACGCAGGTGTAGACCACATGCATTTGCGGATAAAGAACCAGCCAAGAAAATCATTTATTCTATAAATTCCCTCATCAAATGACAACGGTTCTTCGTATAACAGATATTCATTAATATAAAAGTCCACGTTGCTAAGATGCCGTCGAATGGTTGCTGGTTTTAAATTCGATAAATCCTCTCGAAAGACAGCCAGAAGTTCTTCATTGTCTTTCCTGATTCTTTCGTATTGTTTTTCATATTCTTCCAAGTCATATTCTATTTCTTGCATCTGTAAAATCGCCTCGTTTCTTTGGTTATCTGATATCCATATGCAAGACATCTGTTTTATGTAAGTGTAACACATTACACGATATGTCAAAAGCATTTTTATAAACAACAGAGAATTTTTCAAGGGATTTTAGATAAACTGTCCACCCTCTCTTGCATTTTACACTCAAATGTCCTATACTATCCTCACATTTATTCGCGGAAGTTTTCTCTTCTGCCTAGATGGAATAATCCGGCCGTTCGGCCAACCGTTTTCATTGTTTATTTTTCACAGGAGATTCTGAAGAACTGTTCGGAAAATGTTGAATTTCTCCCAGCTCATTGCTACAATATTTTTAAGATTCCTGTCTGTTTTTCAGGTCTCCTTCCAGTCGAAAGGAGTGCTTTTATGCAAAAAACAGACAGAACAGAGACTACTAAAAATACGACTTCACGTGACGCAGTAAAAAACACCAAGATCAAGGACAGCGGAGCAAAACTGATATTCAGAGATCCTGTCCTCTGCGCTCAGTTTCTACGAGGTTACACGGATATTGAATTGCTGAAAGATGTACAGCCGGAGGATATTGAAGATATCACAGAGCAGTTCCTTCCCCTCCTGCAGGAGGCGCGGGACTCTGATTCCGTCAAAAAAATTCATCTGAAAGGCAATTCCGATATCGATACGCTGTATGTGATTGCCCTGATTGAACATCAAACGAAAGTAGATTTTGATATGTCTTTTCGCATTCTGCGCTATATCGTCTACATTTTGACGGATTATGCGTCTGAAATGGAAAAGATCCATGAGGGCATCACATCCACCAAAGCGTTCCGATATCCGCCTGTACTGCCCATTGTATTTTATGATGGAACTGAACGCTGGACGGCTTCTCTTGATTTTAAGGATCGGACCGCTCTCTCCGATCTCCTTGGAATGCATATTCCAAGCTTTCAGTACATTGTTGTTCCTCTTTCCGAGTTCTCAAATCAGGAGCTCATTGACAAGCAGGACGAACTGTCTTTGATCATGCTGATTGATAAACTGCGCAGCTCTGCCGAATTTCATAAGCTGAAAGAAATTCCTGAAGAATATCTGGACAACATAAGCCAGAATTCTCCAGAATCACTCTTAAAGCTGATTTCCAAAATTATTGCGGCGTTTCTACATCGCCTGAATGTTCCGCAGGATGAAATTGGCGAGTTCACGGATCAGATTGAGCGGAGGGATTTTACGATGTTGTTTGAAAATTTTGAAGCATATGACGTACAGGCTGAACGAAAGAAAGCACGTGAGCTCGGAATGGCGGAAGGCCTTGCTGAAGGACGGGCTACTGGATTAGCCGAAGGACGGGCTACTGGATTAGCCGAAGGACGGGCTGAAGGACGTGCTGAAGGACATGCTGAGGGACGTGCTACTGGATTGGCCGAAGGGCGGGCGGCTGGATTACTGTCCGGAAGATCGGAGTCCATTTTAGATGTGCTGGAAGATCTGGGCCCGGTCTCTTCTGAGATTAGGGAACAGATTCTATCTGAAAAGAATCTGGATACCCTGAAAATCTGGAATAAAGGTGCAGCCAAGGTGGAATCGGTGGATGAATTTGTCGAGAAATTTTTGAAGGGAAGATAGACATAGGGACCAGACGATGATAGTTCCCATTTTTAATATGAATAATAGAGGGGCAGCA
>QWCV01001291.1_pt1 | contig 24970 bp, 19 predicted proteins | sample 1972621 | NCBI WGS metagenome assembly QWCV01 (sample SAMN09866699, study PRJNA288562) | Human gut metagenome isolate pre2_stool, whole genome shotgun sequencing... | isolation source: gut | host: Homo sapiens | place: USA: California | reverse complement strand
ATCGTAAGAGACATTTTTCCAAAACGGATGTTCTTTATTTGCTATTGCACTCTGTGGAACAAGATTTCGAATTGTCTCCTGAACATTTTGATCTGATTTGAAAAGATCCATGAATGCACACATATCCATTTTGCCGGTGAGCATTTTCTCTATTGCGGTCATAGCATTTGCCCTCCTTGTATTATAGAGTAGTGTTTGCTGGGGTGGTTTATATGCAACTCTGGAAAAGATAATTATTCTCCAAACCATATCCGCAATACTTTTCCGTCTTTCTTTTGCATTGCTATGTTGCAATCTCCTCCAAGCATAATATGATTAGAATTCTTCCCAAAAGATACTATCCATATTTCATCTTGGTTATCGTAAAAGACGGATTGTGGCACATATTCCTTTGCATCTTTGCTTTTTTCCATTCCATCAAAAATAGCTTTTGCTATTTTGAGTGCGGTCTCTTCATCAGGTATTACCATTCCTCCATAAGTTCCAATAGTTTCGCTCCAATTTTTGTCATGATAATTTCCCGATTCATATTTAACCATATCATTCTCCTTTTTGCTATTTCCACAAGCTGAGCAGAATACCATGCTTAGGATAATTGTAAACAATACAAGTGTTCTTTTCATGTTGTACTCACTTTCTATGGCGTAGGCCATGTCATACTACCACAATCGAAATCACATCCAGCAGCAATATGAGCATCCCATGACACTTGAAATTCCGTTACAAGAGAAGAACGCTGCGCATCCGTTAAAGCAATCGGTGATATGCCGCCAATGTTAGTTGTTGATGCAGAAGATAAACTATACCGTTGCAATTCGAGGTTTGGCCCCACCACATATGCATCTATTTTCAAATTATCAGCAGCTCGTATATCTGCTCCTGAAAAAACATTTGAGTTTGGATGAGTATGAGCATATGCAACAGCTTTAGTTCCTTTTGGTGTTGAATTACCAACAGATGACGAATGGGGCTTACCTGCTCGTGGCGGATTGTAGTTATATGTGGTTTCTCCTTTAACTGTGCGAGAATATATTTCTGTTGAATATTCATGGCGTATATACGCGCTTGAACTATATACCTGCTCCGAAAAAGCTCTCGCTGCATCGTCAGCCGATTTGTACGGTTCAGGCTTTGGCTCAGGTTTAGCAGAACAGCCGCTTAAAAGCAATGCGCTGCCCAAAACAAGTCCACCAACGAGTAAAGCGGAAATAAAGAATTGTCCCGATGGGTCACAGTTATTTACCGGGTTATTCCCGCAATAGGCAAACATATTGTTTCCAAGTATGCCCTGTCCTGTTGAAACATATCCGTCTGCATTTAAGTACCGACCAACCTCAGGATCGTAATAACGGCTGGATACATAATATAGTCCTGTCTCGGTGTCGTAGTAGTAGCCTCTGTAGCGCAGAGGGTTGATTTGCGCCATTGTGCCTGTGGCGGTGAGGATGTTGCCCCATGCGTCGTAGATGTAGGCGGCCATTTCTTGATACTCAAAGCCGGGGATGTACCAAATCAGCTTCACCACATCGCCTTGCAGATTCAGCACATAGCAGTAAGTCTGAGCGGTAGCGGTGCCGTTTTTGTAAATCAGCGCAAAGGGTCTGCCGGATTCGTCGTAAATGAAATCCAAGACCTTCGCCGTGCTGCCGCTGCCAATCGTTTCTCGCACGACCTTGCCGTTCTGCGTGACATAGGTATGGGTCGTGGTGCTGCCGCCTACTGTGACCTGCTTGGTTTCCCGGATGCCATCAGCGTTGTAGACGTAGGCTGCGGATTTCCTCGATTGCAACATAGCCGCTCTGCGTGAGAACCGCCGTCCCCGCAACAAAGCAAAAGCTCTCAGAGGGTGAATTGCCTGTGCCACTGGAAAAGGTCGTCGATCTTATATTAATTCCTGAAACCCATTGTGCGGGCAGGATTATCCTTCTCCGGCAGCATATTGAAAAGCTGCGCCCCCAGAGTCATCGCACGACTACTCCGGGGGCACAAAGATCATGCCGCAAAGAACTTCCTGCGAAGCAAATATGTGATGATTAAAACTGCCAAGTTAATATAGGCTGCTAAAAGAAGGCGATCATATGTTATTGGAATATTTAGCTTTGAAAGCAACTTCTCAAATGTTGGCGGATTCAGTATTTCAGCTAAAACTCCGAGGCCACCAAAAAGAAATGTAAAAACACCTGATATGATATTTGTCACGAGCAAAGCTGTCTTTAGAAAATCCCTCATTTCAAAGTATACCCCCTTTGCGATGCTCTTTTCACTGGATCGTCGCTAAAAATAGAACCCCCTGTTCTAACCCAAGCTAGTGCGGCAAACGCATAAGGAATCACTTTGCCTCCAGTAGATTTCAATGTTTGACGAATGGTTACAGTCTCATCAAATATCTTGGAAACAGATTTGCTCAGCAGATGATTAAAGGTAATACTTGCTCCCTTCGTAGCAGGCGTGAACCCGACAATTCTCTTTCCATTATCATAAACCGATTCAAAAGAATCCTTCACAATTTGGCTGGTGCTTTTGCCCTCCTGTTTACCCTTCTTTACTTGCAGAGCAACCACCTCCGTTGTCCTTGCTGCTAATGTCGCGGTCGCTGATATCATAGCCACGCCTGCAACCGAACCTGCACCAAAAGTTGCAACGGTTACTACTGTTGCAGTTACAACTGCTGCCGCGACAGCAACAACTGCAACAAGTTTCTTTGCCCATGAAGGCCATTCGCCATTTTCATCATGCAAATTAACTGGATTGTTTACGCAATATGCGAAAAGATTTGCAGATGCCGTTGATACAGAGGAAAGCGTCGTGTACTCAGGGAGGTCTGCATTGATAAACCGATGCAGCACTGGGTCGTAGTAGCGGCTTTGGAGATAATAGAAGCCGGTTTCTATGTCGCGAATGTAGCCGCGGTAGGTCAGGGGGTTCCAGAAGGCGATGGCGCTGCCGCTGGTGTTGTTGACGATCTCGTTGCCATTGGCATTGAGGATGCTCGTGACCGTGCCCCACGCGTCATAGGTGTACTGCGCCGCCGTCGTCCCGCTGGAATTGACCAGCTTCACCACATCACCTTGCAGGTTCAGGACATAGTAATAGGTCTTGAAACTCGCGCCGCCGTCGCTGGAGAAATTGACAGCGAAAGGCAGACCGTTGTTGTCATAGAAAAAGTCCATGACATAGACCTTGCTGCCCTTCGTGGCTTTCTCCCGCACCAGCTTTCCGCTCTGCGTGATATACTCATAGGTCACACCGCCCGCTGATTTCTCGGTGCGGATGCCGTTGGCGTCGTAGGTATAGCTGACCGCTGCGCCGCCTACCGTCAGCTGCTTCAACTGCCGTCCCTGCACCCAGGTCAGATTGGTCATGGTTTTTACGCCGTTGTAGTAGTTCGTCGGATTGCCAATGGCGTCGTAGCCGATGGTCGTACCGTTGACCTTCGTCAGCAGGTCGTTCCAGCCGCTGTCGCCGTAGGTGTAGGTTCTGACCGTTGCGCCGTTCTTCTTTTCCGTCAGGATATTGCCCGCACCGTCATAGGTGTAGGCGTAAGCCGTTGTCGTCGTAGGCGTCGTGGAGCTGCCGGAATATGTGTAATAGGTTGCGCCGGTCAGTTGGCTTTGCTTATCATACGCATATACCGCCAGCGTGCGGAACGGGCTGATGCTTTCCTGAATCTTCGTAATATTGCCCGCCGCGTCGTAGGTGTACTTTGCGCCCTCGAGGATCGTTGCGCTCGACAAGCCGTCGCCGTTTCCCTGGATCACCTTGTAGTACTGCGGCTGCGCCGTTGTCTGTGTCCCGTTGATGTCACGGTAGGCATATTTCGTTGTCAGGACGGTTGCCGAGCCGGAGGTGGCAGCTGCCATTTGCAGGCGCTTCAAGCCATCGTAGGTGTAATTGATCGTTGCGCCTGCCGCCGTCTTCATGCTGCTCAGCGTGCCGTCCGTGCTGCTGTAGGTGTAGGAGGTCGTATAGTCTGTGCTGCCTACATTGTAGTTCTGCGCAACCAGACGGTTCGCTGTGTCATAGAGGAGCTCCGTGCGCTGAGCCGTGGTTGACCCGTTCATCTCGCGGCTGCGGATCAGCCGCCCGAGACTGTCGTACTCGTAGCTGTAGACAGAAGTGACCGTGCCTTTCTTGCGCAGGCTCTCCGTTGCCAGACTTCCCTCTGCGTTATAGGTGTAGAGAACCTCAATCCCAGTATCATTATACTGCATGCTGGTTACTCTGTCAAATATATCATAGGTATAGCTGACAGAATGCCCGTTTCCGTAGGTCATTTTGGTCAGGTTGCCATTGTTGTTCGCATAAGCATAGGTGGCAAGTGTCCGCGTGCCGCTGTAGCTTGTACCGTCGGTTGAGGCAGAAACCGCAACGCCTGTCATATTGCCCCAATTATCCTGTGAGAAGCCGTATTGCTGCCATTTGGCAACGCCATTGCGGAAGGTCTTGCGGGACAAGCTCGAAAGCGCGCCTTTCTGGTAACCGTAAGCTACCGCCACGACGCCGTTGATGTAGGTCTGGTTCGGGCGATCATTCGCGGCAACATATGTGTGATTTGTCACAACCGAGCCGCCGGCTTGCGACGGGTCCGGAGAGGAAACGCTCGCCAGCAGCTCCTTCGTTGTATTGTATGTGTAGGAAGTCATCGTCCCGTTGACATCCGTGGTAGAAGCGGTATGATTGCGGTCGGCAGTCAGCGTTCCTTTGCTTATAAGGGCTTTCGTGTTAGACGCGCTCAGATGGCTTTGCGTAATATTGCCGGAGGAATCATAGGTATACTCGTTGGTAAGCCCACCGCCGGACTCTGTTTTCACATCGTGCTGGCTGTTATAGGTGTAAGTGTACTTTATACCGCTCATCGCCGTATAAGAGGTGAGATCTACGCCTGAGGTATTATAGCCGTAGCTTTCCGTTCTGGTGTCCGTCTGTGTCGCTGCGGAAAGGTTGCCCTTTTCGTTGTAGGTATATGTCTGCACCGGCTCCTGCCGCAGAGAGATGTTGTCAAACCATGCCGTGCCGGAGTTGTAGTCATAGGCGCAATAGATGATGATTTTTCTTACCGTTTTGCCGCTGCGCTTGGGTACGATGGTTCCGACTGCGCATTGCCAATCCTGCCCCGACCATTCAAAGGGAACGCTTTGTGTTTCGGCGGTGCTGGTATCTGTATAGAAAATTTCTGCAATCAGACCGAAATAGCGCTGCCCCCATGCGTATTCCCGCGCGGAGTTCGGCGCGGCATACTCTGCCAATGCCCAGCCGGAGAGCAGGAAGGTCGTGTCGGAAGAACAATTCAATGTAATAGTCTGACTTGCACGCCGGATGGCATTCTGACTTCCAGTCACTTTCATGCCGGATGCACCAAAGGGCTTTAATGTGGTAGTGAGAGACGACTTGCTCATGCCGTTGATTGACCAGTTGCCGGACAGCGTGTTCTCAAAGCTTCCGTTTTGCAGCAGATTATAGGTCGAGGCGGCTTCCGCCTGCTCTAATTGCAAGTCGTCCAGATAGGCCGTGCCGTTGCATCCACTGAGCTTGAACAGGAAACGGTAGGTGCCGCTCTTTGCCGGTGTGTAGGTTGCGCTGACGCGCTGCCAGCCGTCCTCCATAGCGGCGTTTGGCTTGGCGTCCGTGAGCAAATGCGTTTCCAGCGTCGTGCCGCTGCTGTTCTGCACAAGCAGCTCCAATTTCGCACCGCCGTTCCAGTTCATATAGGAACTGGCGGAAAAATAGGCTGACAGCGTGTAGGGCTTCCCACCGGTCAGCGATGCGCTGCGGTAAATTCCGGCGTAGTTGCTGCTTGTCGCACTGGAAGAAAGGTAGAGATTTAGTCCACCTGTACCATGACGGCGGTTCTCATCGTTTGTGATAGTAGTTCTTGCAGCGGCACTGGCGTTTGCGCTGCAAGAGGAAGTCCAGCTATCTGTGCTCTTTTCAATACCACCGTCTATGAGCAGATTGACTGCTGTCATACCGGATGAACCTATGTCGAGCGTGCGATTATTCTTGCGACTTGTTCCACTGTTCTGCACATAGGAAGCCGCCGAGCTGCCAAGGACCTCGGTGCTGTCCGTATTGGTCGTGTAGGTGCAGACTGTACGGCCCCAGTTGTCGAAGATCACTTCCTGCCGCAAATCGTCGCTTGTTTCTTTTTTATACATGGCATATTCGCAAATCCGGCGAGTTCGCTTCCCCACTGGCGGCGGTGGCCTGCGATGATTTCATAGCCGCCATCCTCACGGGGACGCACCAGCGCAGGCTGATTGACGCCTGCCGCCTTGACCGACTCCACAAGCCTCTGCATTTCCGCATCGTCCCGAACACCAAAGGGGTGATTTTTGAACGGGTGCAGATCGGACAGGTTGAGATAGACGATCTCTTCTTTTACCGACCGAGTGGCGTCGCGGGGCGTGGACGGCTTCGGCGTGACCTCCGTGCCAGTGGGAGCGCCGCCCTTATCCACGACAGGCTTCTTCGGGGCGGGCTTGCTTTGGGACTTTTTGTCCCGAGGTTTGGGCGGCTTTGCCTTATCGGGAGCGGTCTTGCCTTCCTTGGGCGGACGGCCTCTGCCGAGTTTGGCAGCCTTGTCCTTTTCCGTGGGCGGCTTCTGCCTGCCTTCCTTTTTCTCCTCCTTGGCCGCCTCGTCATGGGCAGCGGCAAAATCCACCACCTTACCGGAATGTGCCGGGGCGGGATCATCCTTGCCGGGAGCGGGCGGCTGCTCCTGCTCCTTTCCAGCCTTGGGGACTTCGGGAGCGGCAGGCTTCTCCACCTCGGCATGGGTAACAGCGTCGGCGGGATCGGGTACGGTCTCGCCCATTTCAAAGAGTGCCGCCTGTCCCTCATGTTCCAGCATGACCGTCTCCGCGTCGGTCAGCACAGGCTCGGGAGCGGGCTGCTCCGGGGCCTCGGTGGGTATACCTACATCGGGGTCGATGGTCTTTTTATCGTCTGCCACTTAAAAACCTCCTTTGTTGTGAAATGAAAAAAGCCAGCCCGGTGGCTGGCTGCTGATAGGGCGACTCCTCCTTTCAAGTTGTGGTATATGAAAACGCCGCCCGTTGTCCTGTTGGGCGGCGTTGTTCTCAACTTATTCTTGATATGTTATGTTGTGCCGATTATAATATTGTTTTAGATAATTGTAGTGTCGAAACAAATGTTTTTAGGTAGGTGAAGAGATGAAGTTATCAAAAGCTGCTACGAAAAAAGTTCAACAAAAAAGCCACCGAAAAAACTCTCGCCCAAAATTGTTCAGAACATTTCAAGTCCATATAACCTCCTTCGTCATGGCATAAAAAAAGACCAGTCAGCAGACTGGCCAGCAACGGAAAACCTCCTTTCCGTTTAATCTATATGGAAACGCCGCCTTTTGTCTTGCGAAGGCGGAATTTTCGACATTTTTTCACTTATTTTTGCCTTGACCTCTAGCATTTTGAATAGACATCTGCTATACTTATTTTAGAAATTTGTATGAGCTAATAACAAATTTTTAGATTGGACTTGAATGCTTATGGGAAATCCGCGCCATGACTTTTATAAAGCCCGAGAAGAAGACCTGCGACAAAGGCAGCGGTTCGTCGATGCAACAAACGCATATAACCAGGCTCACGCAAAAAAGGGCGATAAAGGCCTCGTTTATTATGACGAATCCTGCCGAAAAGGAATCTACGAACAGGCAAAAAAACGGGGCTTTTCCGCTCAAGAATTAGAAAAGATGGAGTACTATTTGGCACCTGAGCATTGGAATCAAGATGAAGTTTTCCGTTCAATAGATGACCAAATAATCGATGCTACTGAGCTTTTTTACAAAGCCGAGCAATTCTTAAATGCTAATACCCAAAAGAAATCACTAGGAGGAAGAGTTTTCGATGCCATATCTTCTTTTGGCAATCATATGGACAAGGAGGACGACACTAATGATAATTAGTATCTCTCCTCCGTCCTCCATATCCCACAGAAGTATGGAGAAGCAAACAAGATTATTTTTTGGAACGGAGCAGCCTATAAAGAAAAATAATCACGGTTTATTGGCTACAAGAAAAAGCTGCATGATATTGGTTAAAAAGCGAGAAATACTTTTAAGCTTTAATGACGACGATATTGATGCTATTACCTTCCTTCAGGATTATTTGGTCTATCTTTTCAAGGATGTATACATAGGCGTAGATTTGGACAATCCAGTTACAGATAGGCTAAATTTCGTGGTAAAATTTCCTCGAGGTGTGGTATCATGAAGAACAGATTATTTAGTTTTCTTACAGTTATCGCTCTCCTCACATTGATAATCATCAGATTTTGTTCCGGTGATGCGAGTGCTTGGATTTCATGCCTAAATTACATTGGTTTGGTAATTGCAGTATGTGGCTTTTTAATTGAATTTGCATCTAGACACAGAAAAAACAAAATAGCTAATTTTATTAAGGGCCTTTTGATGATAGCGATTGCCGTAATGATTATCTTTGGCTGCCTTATTGTCACAGGATTCATTGAATTGAGTGTGCTAGCAAATGACGAAATTATGCTATGGACCTTGTTGATTAGTCTTCCTATTAATTACTATTGTGAACTGCTAGACAAGATTATAAATAAGCAACCTAAAAAGGAGCATACATATGGAACGAAATAATAGAAAGTCAGAATTCGAACAGAGATTCGAAACATATTCGGGAAATCGCTTTGAGATTTGTTATGATATTTATACTGGTTTGATGTCAAATGACGAAAGCGATAGAATTGAGCTGCTGAGTTATGCCTGCAAAAATTTTGGCATAAAGGATTCTGATGGCTCTTTCTCTCCTTGTGGTAGCGGCATTTCTAAAAGCGAAATAAGCGATTTGAAAGATGAATACGGGCAAACAGTAGATACATTATTGGATACACTTTTGCAAAAAGCTATTAAGGCGAATACGCCCGCAGATGTTTTTTATGAAAGTATCTGGAATCTAATCATTCAAAATCCGATCTTTTCTACCGAAAAAGAAAAGGCGTTTGCGTTGTACTACATACTCATCGATGCAAGAATTCCGTATTATCCTATCAATCCCGGTATGGAGATGAGTAATTCGAAATTCAGAGAATTAATTAATGTATGCGAAGATGATATTCAAAAGGCTAGATTCGTCTTGGCTGTAGATTTCCCACAAAAAACAATGGAAGCATCTAATCTTGTGGACATTCTTTTGGCACAGGATGACTACAAAAAGCAAGTCGTTGTCATGTCTAGAATTGTATTAGAATTGCGGGACAGAAACAAAAAAATGCTGGATAGCTTATTAGATAAAATTAAAGAGGATGACTAAACATCCTCAACTAAGTTCCAGATATTAAGAATAATGCCCGCGTATTGAAGCACTTATTTGACCCGGTTTAGGGGGGTATGTAACCGCACTAACTGGGAGCCCGGTTGAAGCGGTAAACAACCCCCGCACTAATTGAATAAGAAATTACTCAGCGCACCCCTTACATGGGGGTATAGCTCAGCTGGGAGCCCGGTTGAAGCGGTAAACAACCCCCGCACTAATTGAATAAGAAATTACTCAGCGTACCCCTTATATGGGGGTATAGCTCAGCTGGGAGCCTGGTTGAAGCTGTAAACAACCCTACCAACGATTATGGAAACGCCACCCGTTGTCCTGTTGAGTGGCGTTGTTCTCGTCATTTTGAAATTTTAGAATGAATACCTCTTGCTGACGACCAGCAAACCATTGATATATCTGTGTTTTCTGAGATCCTATAATTACACTCCGACCAAAAATCGGTAAGTTTCTGTCGAAACTTACCGATTTTTAATTTATTACGAAAAAAACACTGGCCGAAAGGAGGCACTTCATAAGGAAGTGGCCTCCTTCGGCTTTTGTAATCAGCCGGAATGATTGAATTGTGGGTAAAATCAATCACATTGGAGGATTACAAAATGGAGAAGTACATCTACAACGAACAGAACGGACTTTGGTATCAACAAGAGTTAACCGACCGCATTTATCGTGGAAAGTATACTCCGTCTCCAGTAAGACGAGTTGAGATTCCCAAACCAGATAGTAAAGATGAGAAAATGAAGTATGTACGTCTGCATCTGGGTGAGCATATGCCTCTCGTGACAGATTGAGAGAGAATATGGGATAGGAAATGCTCTTGTGGAAGCATGGGTCAAGAAATATCTGAAGGAAGGCGAGGATGCTCTGGAACCGCACAATGGCAATCCATATGCAGCACTGCATAGGAGCAAGTCACTGACAGAAGTGGAGCGTCTGCGACTTATGGTAGCAAAGCAGGAAGTAAAAATTGCGAGGCTAAAAAAGGGTACTGGGTGGAAGGAGCTGGTGCAAACAGGGAATACGTTACTGGCAGCGGAAAGACTACGAAGTTCTCGAAGAACTCAAAGTAAAATATCCAGTAGATTTTCTATGCGGCAATATCATTGAACAGTCCACACCCATTGGAGATATGAAATGCGTTTAGCCGGAATTCAACAATTTCTGAAAGAACATCACCTTCCCTTTCAATACTGGGAAGAGGATGACTGCGGCAGTATTGAATTTGACCATCGTGGGCTTCACTATCATATTTGGGAATTTCCCGAACCAGAGCGTGGCGCACAGAGCAATGTTCGCATTGCAGGTCGTAGTGAGGAGTTTGGCGACAATTACGAAGAAGCGATTTTAGGGATTCTCAAGACATGGGAGGAATTTTGATGAAAATAACCGTATGCGGCAAGGGCGGCTGCGGAAAAAGCACCGTGACGACGCTCCTTGCAAAAGAATTGGCGCGCATGGGGAAAAAGGTGCTGGTAGTGGACTCCGATGAATCCAATTTCGGTCTGCACCGTCAGTTGGGTGTCGAGCTGCCCAGAGATTTTACCGAATATTTTGGCGGCAAGGATAAAGCCTTCAAAACCATGATGACCTCTGGTATTCTGGACGCTATGAAGCTTTCTGCCTTTGCCAAGAAGTTTTTCTCCGAAGATTTCACCATGGCAGATATCCCAGAGGAATATTACAGTGAAAAAGGCGGAGTAAAGCTCATGTCCAGCGGAAAGATTCACAAAGCCAATGAGGGCTGTGCCTGTACCATGAACAGCATTCTGGAGCAGTTTGTTGCTCATCTGACCCTTGCGGAGGATGAAATTGCACTGCTGGATATGGAAGCCGGTGTGGAGCATTTTGGCAGGGGTACGGATAACTCCGTGGACGGCATTCTGATGATCGTAGACCCATCCTTTGAATCCCTGCGGCTGTCCGCCAAAATTGCGGATTTAAGCACGAGCATCGGCAAGCCCATCTGGTTCTGCCTGAATAAGCTGACCGAGGAAACTGCGCCGATGATGGAAGAGGAAGTCGGTAAACATGGAGCGATTATTGGCAGAATGCCGCTGGATCACGATCTTGCTCTTGCAGGTCTCACTGGTACAGAGCTTCAAATGACAATTGCTCCAGTCCGTGAAATGGCCCAGTTTTTGATCCATTAACCAGAAGATATCGTTCTTGATTCTATCTAAGGAAATCATGATAAACTTAGAGCGTGCATCCATACTGAAGCTGCCTTTTGCGGCAACGGAGGATAGGATCGTCCGGATACAGGCCGAGGCCATATCGGATATTGAATAGGACTCCCAGAATTGTTGCTTCTGCATTCCGTGCAGTTTTTCCGCATTCGGAATGCGACGTATGCTTTGTAATGATATTTATCGCGCATCTGTCTAAAAATTTTTTGAAATTTTTTGAAAAAACATGTCAGGAATGCGTTTCTGAAGACATATATAGGGTGAAGGGGTCCCGCTCCCCTGCCCGCAGGCGAAGAGGCATCGCACGCGGCGCAGGACCTGCCAAAAGCCGGGCCCCGGCCGTTCTCCCGCAGCCATTCCAGCGCGGGCCGGCATGAAAATTTCCCTGCGCTGCCGGACTCTTTCCCACCGGCAGCGCAGGGGCCTTCGTTTTTCGAAATTCATGTTGATTTTTCAGTTCAGAGCGTGTATACTAGGCCTAGGGAATGAAAATTCCCGTAGACAGCAACAGGTTTGTCTGTCGCAGCGTTGAAGCAAGTGATGGGGTCAGCATGCCGTACACTTGTGGAGCTTTGACCGAGGGTTAGGCGGTTTCCACAGGCTGACGTAGGGTTTTTCCCGAATGAAAACGCCTCTTGCGGAGCTCTGTTAATGCAGGGTTCCGCTTTTTTATAAAAAAGCAGGTCGGAATGTGTCTTTTACGGGAAGCTGCCCATGCATGGCAGCAATTGACAGGAACAGAATACCGGATCACCGTTGGAAGGCGAGGAAAGAAATCTTCTTTTGCCTTGAGCTTCTCCTTTGCTGATTTCCCACATGTTGCCGGGATGCAGTATGCGCAGGATGTAGACTTCGGTCTGCGCCCGTCCGAATACTACGGCGAAAGGCTGATCCCTTCCATTTTGAGCGGAAAGCTTGAAGCGGCAAACATGGAGCGAAGCCGGAATTGGCTGCGGATCAAAGGCCGACTCAATGCGATCATTCATCTTCAGGAAACGCTTGACACCGAGTTCCTGATTGCACGTTTTCGTCCGAACCTGGTACGCATTCACTGCAAAATTGACGCAGAATACATCATTAAAAATTTGCACTCCGGCGAGGTTTTCTTCGTGTTTATCGACAAGGGTACCGGGCAGCGATATTATTGCAAGTCCGCATTTGAAAGAACCACGATAGATTATCTGGAAAACCAGGCTGTTCTGACTGTGCTGAAAAAAGAAAAAGTCATGAACGGCATTCCGACATTATTGTATCTGCATCCGAATTATATGGAAGACGCAGAAGCGTAAAACCGGGGCATCCGTCTGGTGTCTCGGTTTCGTTTTCGAATATCTTTAAGCGACGTATCACCTGTAAATATATCTTTCTCGCATCTGTCGAAAAATTTTTTTGAGAAACCTGTCAGGAATGCGTTTCTGAAGACATATATAGGATGAAGGGGTCCCGCTCCCCTGCCCGCAGGCGAAGAGGCATCGCCCGCCGTGCAGGACCTGCCAAAAGCCGGGCCCCGGCCGTCCTCCCGCAGCCATTCCGGCGCGGGACGGCATGAAAATTTCCCTGCGCTGCCGGACTCTTTCCCACCGGCAGCGCAGGGGCCGTTTTTATTCTGGCTTCCGGATCAAGCATCCCCCCCGGCAGCTTTCCGCTCAGGTCTGCGCTGCGCCGTCGACGGACAGGATCTCACCCGTTACATAGCTTGCCAGATCGCTGGCAAGAAACAGATAGGCGTTGGCGACCTCCTGCGGCTCGCCGATGCGGCCGAGCGGGATGGGCGCGCTGATGCGGTCGACCAACTCCTGCGGCAGGGCCGCGACCATATCCGTCCGCGTGACGCCGGGCGCGACCGCATTGACGCGGATGCCCGCACGGCCAAGCTCCCGGGCTAGGCTGCGTGTCAGGCCGTTGACGGCAAATTTGCTGGTGGGATAGCCGACGCCGCTCGGCTGACCATAGAGGCTGACCATGGAGCTGGTGTTGATGATGCAGCCCTTCCCTGCTGCGCGCATGATCGGCTCAACGGCCTTGCAGCCGTGGAACACCGCCGTGACATTCAGGTCCATAATGCTCCGGAACGCCTCGGGCGAATAGTCCGCCAGCGGTTCCCGCGCGGAGATGCCGGCATTGTTCACCAGAATATCCACCCCGCCGAAGGTCTGCGCGACCTCCTGCACGGCCCGCTCCACGGCGGCATAGTCCGTCAGATCGGGCCAGAGGCCCATCACCGGCCAGTCCGGCTGCTCCTCCCGCAGCTGCGCCAGCGCTCTCTGCACGGAGGTCTCCCGGCTGCCGAACAGCGCCACTTTTGCCCCATTGTGCAGGAACGTCCGGACAACGGCAAGCCCGATGCCGCGCGTTCCGCCGGTCACGATCGCAATTTTTCCGTTTAACATATTCTGTACTCCTTTCCATCGATCCGTTTTATTCGGTATAATTTTATCGATTCAATAATATCAAATATTTCCGCAAAAATCAATCTTTTTTGCATCAGAATCATAGACGGCGTGCATGATCGGGCTCCGGCTTGACAGTTTTCTCTGCATTCGGTACAATATGAAGGAATGATTACCTGCGGAAGGAAGCGACTGTCCTGAAACCCGGAACCGACTATCTGATCACCGAAAGGCCCGCGCGGGCGCTTTTGAAATTCTCCCTGCCGATGATCGTTGGAAACCTCTTCCAGCAGGCCTATACCATCGTGGACTCCGCAATCGTCGGCCACTACAACGGCGAAGCGGCGCTGGCCGCCGTCGGCGCGTCCTCCGCGCTCACAACGATCTTCATCTGCGTGGCCATCGGCGGCGGCATCGGCGCCTCCGTCATCATCAGCCAGCATTTCGGCGCGAAGCGCTTTGCCCGCATGAAGTCCGCCGTCTACACCGCCCTGCTGACGTTTCTGGCCGTCAGCGTCCTGCTGGCTGGCGTCGGGCTGCTGTGCAGTGAGCAGATCATGACCGCCCTGAAGACTCCGCCCGACGCGCTGGAGATCGCAGTCACCTATCTGAACATCTATTTCTATGGTCTTCCCTTTCTCTTCCTCTATAATATCCTGTCCTCCCTGTTCAATGCGCTCGGAAAATCGCGCATCCCGCTGTATTTCCTGATTTTTTCCTCGCTGCTGAATGTCGTGCTGGACTGGTATTTCGTCGCCGTGCTGCACCGGGGCGTGCCCGGCGCAGCCTATGCCACGTTTCTGGCGCAGGGCCTGTCCGCCGTGCTGTCGTTCGGCGTGTTCCTGCTGGAGCTGCGGCGCATCCCGGAGCGCTCGAACGGTCTGTTCCGCTTCGGAGAGCTGCGCGCCATGACGCGCGTGGCCCTGCCGTCCATCCTGCAGCAGTCCACGGTCTCCATCGGCATGATGCTCGTGCAGTCCGTGGTCAACGGCTTCGGCACGCAGATCCTCGCGGGCTTTTCCGCTGCGGCGCGCATCGAATCGCTGTGTATCGTGCCCATGGCCGCCATCAGCAATGCCCTGTCCTCCTACACGGCGCAGAACATCGGCGCGGAGAAACCGGAGCGCGTGCCGCAGGGCTACCGCGCGGCCAATCGGATGATCGTGCTGATCTCCGTGCTGCTGTGCGTCCTTCTGGAGCTGTTCCGCACGCCGATCATCGCCATGTTCCTCGATGCCGCCCCCTCGCCCGAGACCGTGGCGACCGGCGAGCACTATCTGCAGTTCATCGGCTTTTTCTTCTGCTTCATCGGCTTCAAAATGGCTGTAGACGGCATCCTGCGCGGCGCGGGCGACGTGAAAATGTTCACGATCGCAAACCTCGTCAATCTGGCCATCCGCGTGCTGCTGTCGTGGCTCTGCGCGCCGCTCTGGGGCGTCGAGATCGTCTGGTACGCCGTGCCGGTCGGCTGGCTGGCAAACTTTGTCATCTCCTTCGCACATTACCGCACCGGAAAGTGGAAGGAAAAACGAATCGCTTAAAAAATCCGCGCCGTCCTGCACAGCAGGACGGCGCGAATTTTTTGCTTGATTTCAGATCAGCGTGCCGCTCGGCGCAACGCCGATGGCATACTCGACTGCGATGGCGACCAGCACGACGAGCAGCGAGATGATAAAGCCGTGCAGCATGGGCTTCAGGCCCGCCCTGCGCATGTCGGAGAAGCTCGTGTTCAGGCCGATGGCAGCCAATGCCGTGACCATGAGAAACTTGCTGATATCCTTGAGCACGGAGGCGACGGAGGCCGGGATGAAGCCGAGGCTGTTCACGCCGCACAGGGCGAGAAAGCCGAGGATGAACCACGGGAAGACGGACTTCATATTGACCCTGACGGCCGACGGGTCGCCCGCCGCTTCCTTCTTTTTCACATGCATGCCGATGAGGGCAAAGATCAGCACCGTCGGGATGATCGCCAGCGTGCGCGTCAGCTTCACCATCGTGGCGAAATCGCCCGCCTGCTCACTGAAGGCGTAGCCCGCCGCCACGACGCTCGATGTGTCGTTCACGGCCGTTCCGGCCCAGAGGCCGTAGGCCGCATCGGACAGGCCGAGCCAGCGGCCGAGGATCGGGAACAGCACGATCATCGCCATGTCGAACAGGAACGTCGCGGACATGCCGTAGGCCACGTCGACATCCGTCGCGTCAATGACGGGCGCGATGGCCGCAATGGCAGAACCGCCGCAGATGCCCGTTCCGGCGGAGATGAGGTTGCTCATCTTCCAGTTCAGGCCGAGCGCTTTGCCGATGAAATAGCCTACGCCGAAGCAGGTGGCCAGTGTGAAAAGCATGACCGTCAGCGAAAAGCGGCCGACCTTCAGCACCGTCATGATGTTCAGGCTCGCGCCGAGCAGAATGATCGCAAGCTTCAGCACCTTTTTGGACGTGAAGCGGATACCGGGCGACGTGACCGCGTTTGGCTTGAAGAAGCGGTTGATGACCATGCCGATGAACAGCGCAATGACGGACGCGCCGATCAGGTGCAGGCCCGCCAGCCCCTCGAGATACTCCAGTCCCTTGGCCGCGGCCGCAATGACGAGCGCCATTGCCAGACCGGGCACCATTTTCCAGATCATTTTCATAAGAACCCTCCGTTTTTTCTGTAGCGATTGCATTATAGCACGCCCGTGTGATAAAATAAAATTATTCTTTAGAATAAAACGATTCCATGTCGTTATCAAGGAGGGCATTCATGGACCGGAGGCTCGAGACATTTCTGGCTGTCTGCCAGACGATGAATTACCGCCGCGCGGCTGAGGCGCTGCACCTGACGCAGCCCGCCGTGACGAAGCAGATCCAGTCGCTGGAGGCGTCCTACGGCGTCCGCCTGTTTTCCTATGACGGTCGGAAGCTGAGGAAGACCGCCCCCGGCAGCGCGCTGGAGGTCTTCGCCATCTCGCAGCGCTATCAGGAGCAGGAGCTGGAGCGTGCGCTGCACGCCGCTCCGCGCAAAATTCTCCGCGTCGGCGCGACGAAGACCATCGGCGACTATATCCTCCCGCCCGCCATCTGCAGCTTTGTCCGCGCGCCGGAGCACGAGCTGCAGTTCACCGTGGACAACACGACGCGCCTGCTCGGGCAGCTCGAGGCGGGGCAGCTGGATTTTGTGGTCGTGGAGGGCATTTTCGACAAGCGCCGCTATGACAGCTTCCTGCTGCGGGAGGAGCCGTATATCGGCATCTGCGCGGCCGGACACCGCTTTGCCGGGCGGCGCGTCACGCCGGAGGAGCTGCTGAGCGAAACGCTTCTGCTGCGGGAGCCCGGCTCCGGCACGCGCAGCATCCTCGAGCGCGAGCTGATGCAGGTGAGCTACAGCACGGCGGCATTTTCCCGGACGATCTGCATCAGCAGCTTTCCCGTCATCCGCGCGCTGACGGCGGCGAACTGCGGCATCAGCTTTCTCTATGAGGCCGTGGTGCGCGGCAGCCCGGAGATCGGCAGCTTCACCTGTCCCCCGCTCACCGGACGGCACGAGCTGAATGTCGTTTTCCTGCAGCATACCGGCGCAGGCAGCCTCGCCCGCGAATTCGTCGCGCCAGTCATGGAGCAGTTTCCCTGACCGGCCAACAGAAATACCGGCGACGAGCGAACGATCGGTACAGACCGGCAGCATTGCGCCGGTCGGGGCATCGGCCCCTACGCATTAAATGATACTGCCTGCACACGGGCGCTCGATGAGCGCCCCTACGGCGTCTAACGATACTGCCTGCACCGGCGGGCTGGGGGCAGTCCGCCCTACGGATTCTGTCGATCGTGCCTGCGTGGTAAAGGATCAGCCCCTGCGGGGCGGTTGGCCTTGCAGGGGCTGATTGATCAGTTGTTTGTGAGGAAGTCTACGAGGCGGCAGAGCATGGTTGCGATTTCGGCGCGGGTGGCGTTGCTGCGGGGCTCAAGGGTGGTCGGGGAGGTACCGTTGATGATACCGGCACCGACGGCCCACTGGATCGGCTCGCGCGCGTAATCGGAAATTCGGTTGCGGTCGCTAAAGCCCGAAAGGTCGCCGCTCGCAATGCAGGTATAGCCGCAGAGCACAGCGTAGCGGTACAGGAAGGCCGCCAGCTGCTCACGGGTCACGGGGTCATTCGGGGAGAATTCCGTCTCGCTCGTGCCGTTGCAGACGCCAACTGCCTTGGCCCAGTTGACGGCGTCGTAGTACCACTGGCCCTCTACGACATCGTCGAAGGCCTTCTGCGCATAGACTCTCGGGCGGTCGCTCATGTTGTAGAGCACCTGCACGACCATTGCGCGGCTCGTGGTGGCCAGCGGCTCGAAGGTGGTTTCGCTCGTGCCGTTCATCAGGCCGAGCCAGTAGACATCATGGACATATGGGAAGTACCATTCGTTTTCCGGAACGTCGACGAAGGGCGTCTTTGCCATGTCGAGGAATTCCAGCCCGTTCTCCTTTGCGTACTGCTCGGCATAAGTACCGGTCGTGCCGTAGACGGTGGTAACGCCGGATCGAACAGGAAGATTTGCAGGAAGCCGCTCAAGGCATGCGGGCGTGTAAAGGTCGTTGATGATTTGGCCCCACTCCTCGGTGAACGCGCCATCCTCCACCACGCGGACATAGTCGCCGAGAACGAGTGAGGTGTTGTAATTTTTGCAGGTGCCTTCCACCTTGGTGATCGGCATTCCGTTGACCGCAGAGTCCATCACGAAAAGATTGCCATTGAAGGACGGATCGCGCAGGCTGACAAGGTAGATCGCCGTCAGCTCGTTGCCGTCCACGCGGAACACGCCGCTGTTGGCCGGCACATACTGGCTATCCGGATGGGCGTCCATCGGAATCAGGTCGCTGGCAAAGGCTCTGTGCTTTTCATAGCCGACACAGGTGTGACTGGCAAACAGCTTGGAGCCATAGGCGCTGCACTCCGGCGAAAGAGAGAAGTTTTGGGGCAGATAGTAGTAGTCGAGGGCATGGGCCCCCACGAAATTTTTCTCGATGTTGACCTCATTGTTGGGCAAGCTGACGAATACCAGATCGAATCCGGCAATGGAAATATGGTCGATAAAGGTCATGGTGTCCGGCAGGATAACGCCGACAACGCCTTCAAGATCGGTCAGGCCAAAGGTGTCGAGCCTCGTAACAGGGTATCCGTTCACATACTGCGGGATCTCCAGCACTTGCGGCAGGCTTCCCTTCACCGTGCTGTGGATTTCTGCATAGCCTTCCTCCGGATAGACCCAGTAGACAACGCCGTCGATCACGACCTCGTGATGCGTCGCTGCAAAAACCGTCGGGACGGCGGACAGCAGAAGGGCAAAGGCAAGAATCAGGCTGAACAAACGTTTTTTCATCGTGTCTGCTCCTCTCATTTTTGTGATGTCTCCATTATACCTGTTTATTCTAAGCTCGTCAATGCAAAATGCCCTCACGGGAAACATTTGTCGTTTTTGGGGAAAACTGCCAGCATGGATTATCCGCAGGGCAGGCATTCCTAAGTCCGCTGGTGCAGGCGGGGGCGGTTTGGTGAATAGTGAATAATGTAACGGCACAAGCATGCCCCGACCCTACAACACAAAACACCGCCCGGTGGGAGCTTTGCTCCCGCCGGGCGGTCGTGCGAAAGGGGGTCGTCTGTTTGACTCAGCCAATGGCCTCGGTGCGGTAGATGAACTTCACGCTGCCGTCCATTGCGGCGTCCAGGCCGGAATAGGTCTGGTAGTCGCCGGAGATACCGGCCAGCGCGCGGGCGCGCTCCAGCAGCGGCTCCACATCGCCGTCCATGGCGTCGACGAGCTTCTGGAAGCCCTCCTCATTGAGCTGCTTCAGACCGTCGGACAGCTGCATCGCGCCGTCGCGCAGCGCCGTCACGCCGTCGATGAGGGCGGACGCGCCGCTGCTCAGCGTGGCCGTGCCGTCTGCCAGCCGGCTTGCACCGGCATAGAGGCTGGAAGCGCCGTTCTGCAGGCTGGCTGCGCCGTTCTGCAGCTTCGCAGCGCCTGCGGCCGCGCTGTCCACGCCGCCGGTGTAGGCCTGCAGGCCGGCATAGAACTGATAATAGCCGTCAAGCTGGGATTTCAGGGCGCTGATGCTGGCTGCACCGGAGCTTGCCTGCTCCAGAGCAGCCGTGATCTGATCCTGCACCTCGGGAGAATTCATGTTCTGGTCGATGAGCGTCTGGATTTGCGCCGCAGTCTGCTGGTCGATGAGGGCCGCGATATCGGCGCTTGCCATCTGCGCGGCGACCTGTTGGGAGATGAGCGCCTGCACATCGTCGGAGGCCATCTGGGCGTTGATCGCAGCCTCGATCTGTGCCTGCTGCTCCTCCGAGATCGTGCCGTCGGCAATACCGGCCGCATACGTCTCCGGGGTCAGGCCCATGGCCGCAAGGACCTTCGCCGTGACCTGCTCACGGACCGCAGCCGTGACCTGCTCGGTCACATTCTGCTGCACGGCGGCAGTAACAGCCGCGCGGATGGTCGCTTCCTGTGCATTGACGGCAGCCGTTACCTTGGCAAGAGCCGTCTGATAAGCCTGCTCATAAACGGCGGTCTGATCGAGAGAAGCCAGCGCGCCGTTGAGCACCTCGGCATAGTTGCCGATCGTCAGCTGCGGGATGCTGAGGCCCGCTGCGTTGATCTGCGTCGTGGCAGCGGCCAGCAGAGACTGGAACACCTGCTGCGCGCCCGCATTCAGGGCCGCGCTCTGGCCGGACAGGGTGGAAAGGCCGCCGTTCAGGGTCTGCATGCCGGTTGCCAGCTCGGCAGCGCCTGCGTTCAGGCTGCCCGCGCCGGTCTTCAGGGCGGCAGCGCCGTTGTTCAGCGTGCCGACGCCGTCCACGAGCGTCTGGGACTTTTCAAGCAGGGTCTCAAGGCCCTCATACAGCTCGGAAGAGCCGTCGAGGAGCTGCTGCATGGCGTCGGTCAGCTTGGCGAAGGATGCCTTCAGGTCGTCGACCGTCTCAAAATCGCTGTCCTGCAGCGCGCTGAAGACGGAGTTCGTTGCGAGCGTCAGGGTCGTGTCGAGTGCGAAGTCCGTCACATCGGCGCTGACCTCGACATAGTCCGGCAGCTCCAGCGTATCGCGCTCGATGTTCAGGTCGTCCTGCAGGCCCGGGAAGGCGATGCCGACGACAACGGTGTGCGAGCCGTCATTCACAACGCGGCCGTTCGTGACCTCGATGTTCGTGAAGCGCTCGTTGTCCAGCAGCATACCGGTCAGCGCGGCAAACGGGACATAGAGCGTCTCCTCCTTGCCGTCCACGGTCGCGGTCGTCGTGCAGTGGTTCTCATAGTCGAAGCGGATGGTCACCTTGCCGCTCTTGCCCGCCAGCTCGGCCGGGGCAATGTCCTTGCCGTCGAGCTGGTAGCTGATGTTCATGGTCACGGGCAGCTCCGTTTCGCTCTTGCCCTGATAGTAGATGTCATTGCCCTGTGCATCCCACGTCAGGCTCGTGCCGTTCGCGGTCCACGTCTCGTCGCCCTTGACGTTCTCGATGTCCGTCAGGTCCGAGACGTCCTGCAGGCTTGTTTCCTTGTTCGGGTTTTTGAGCCAGTCGCTGACGATCACGCTCTGCTGCTTGCCGTCGGCTCCGGCGATGACATAAACGGTCTCTTCCTTCGAGGCGCGCTCCTCCGCCGCAGCGGAGGCCGCCTTCGTATCCTGCGGGGCGTGCAGCGCCCCATTCTCCGCATGGACCGACGCGCCGGTGATCGTGCAGATCAGCGCAGCGCACAGGCAGCCGGAGAGAATTTTATATCCGGTCTTTGTCATGATCTTCGTTCCTCCTGTCTTCGATTCTCAGCGGGCAGAAGCGTCCTGCTTCTCCGCGTGTTTTCTGGAATGATTGCAATGGCGCATGCCAAGCGTCGTGGCGCACACGAGCCGGTCGCACAGCAGCAGCAGTGCCGGCAGGATGAGGATGACGCAGAGCATACTGACGATGGCGCCGCGCGCCATGAGCATGCACATCGAGCTGATGATGTCGATGTCGGAATAGATGGCCACGCCGAACGTTGCGGCGAACAGGCCCATGCCGCTGACGATGATCGAGGGGATCGACGTCGAAAGCGCGGTGATAACGGCAGGCCGCTTCTCCTTGCCCGCAAGGCGCTCGGCCTTATAGCGGGTCGTCATCAGGATGGCGTAGTCCACGGTCGCGCCAAGCTGGATCGTGCTGATGCAGATCGGGGCGATGAACGGCAGCGACTGGCCGAGGAAATGCGGCAGGCCGAGGTTGATGAAAATGGCCAGCTCAATGACGGCGATGAGCAGGAACGGCAGCGAAATGCTGCGCTCCACGAGCAGGATGATGAGGAAGATCGCAAGGATCGACACCGCGTTGACGACCTTGAAGTCGTGGTCGGTCGTTTCGATCATGTCCTTCATGCACGGGGCCTCGCCGATGAGCATACCGGTCGGATCATATTTCTTCAGAATGGCATTGAGCGAATCGATCTGGGCATTCACTTCGTCGCTTGCGACCTTGTACTCAGAATTGATGAGCAGCAGCTCCCATTTGTCGCTTTTGAGAATAGAGCGGACGGAATCCGGCAGGATCTCCTCCGGTACACCGGCGCCGACGACGGATTCGAGACCGAGGACGTATTTCACGCCGTCCACCTGCTCCATATCGGAGATCATGCTGCGCACCTGCTTCGACGGCAGAGACGCGTCCACGAGCAGCATGTGCGTTGAGGCAATATCGAACTCCTCGGAGAGCTTGCTGTTTGCGATAACATACTCCATGTCCTCCGGCAGGCACTGGCCCATATCGTAGTACACTTCGTCGTTCGTCTTGTCATAGGCGAAGTAGAACACCGGAGCCAGCACCACGAACAGCGCCAGGAACACCGGGAACACCTTCGTCACGCCCTTGGCCAAGCCATCCATCTTCGGAAGGATGGAGCGATGGCGCGTCTTCTGCAGGGGCTTGTCGAGCAGCAGGATGAGCGACGGCAGGACCGTCACGCAGGACAGCACACCGAGCAGGACGCCCTTCGCCATCACGATGCCGAGGTCGCGTCCCAGCGTGAACGACATGAAGCACAGGGCCAGGAAGCCCGCGATCGTCGTGATGGAGCTGCCGACGACGGACGTCAGCGTGGCGCTGATGGCGTGAGCCATGGCCTCGCATTTGTCGGGGTAGATCGCGCGCTGCTCATTGTAGCTGTGCCACAGGAAGATGGAATAGTCCATCGTCACGGCCAGCTGCAGCACGGCGGACAGTGCCTTGGTGATGTAGGAAATCTCGCCCATGAACCAGTTGCTGCCGAGGTTCAGCAGGATGGCGGCGCCAATGCTGGCGAGGAACACAAACGGGATGAGCCAGCTGTCAAGGAAGACCATCATGGCCACACACGCCAGCACAACGGCAATGGCAACGTAGATCGGCTCCTCCTGCTCGCACAGGTCCTTCAGATCCGTCACGAGGGCGGACATGCCGGAGACGAAGCACTGCTTTCCCGCAATGGAGCGAATCTCACGGATGGCGTCCATCGTCTCGTCCGCGGAGGTCGCGGTGTCGAAGAACACGGCCATCATCGTCGCGTCGCCGGTGTTGAAGGCGTCATAGAGCTTGTCGGGCAGAAGCTGCATCGGAATGGACGTGTCCATCAGGGAGTTGTACCACAGGACCGTCTCCACATGCTCGACGGATTCGAGCTTTTCCTGCAGGGCGGCAACGTCCTTTTCCGGCATATTCTCCACGACGATGAAGGAGAATGCGCCCTTGCCGAAGTCCTCCAGCAGCGCGTTCTGCCCGATGACGGTGTCCATATCGTCCGGCAGATAGTTGAGCATGTCGTAGTTGATCCGGGTCTCCAGCATGCCGAACACAGCCGGGATCATCAGGATCACCGTGAGGATCAGGATCGCGACGCGGCCGCGCACGACCGCTTTGGAAAATCGCATGGTTTAACCTCTTTTCTCATAAAATTCCGCATCCAGAACATCAGGCTGCTGGTGCCGGATGATCTTGATCATGCTGCACGCGACGCAGAGGTTCAGGATGCCCTCTGCCAGCATCGCGATGCCGAGCAGGACCAGCAGCGCCCGCGCGCCGTCCATCGGGCGGAACACGAGCAGCAGCCCGGCCAGACACGCCATGATCGCAAGCGTCAGGATCAGCCACCACGGCCGCAGGCCGAAGCGCTTCGAATCCGATGCCGCCTGGATCTTGAACAGGCCGTCGGCCAAAATGCAGATGCCGAGCACCAGACAGAAGAAGCTCACAAGCTGCACGGGACGCACGAGCACGATCAGCCCGAGCACGATCAGCAGGATCCCATAGGCCAGATCGAACTGAAACGCCAGCCGGTACAGATCGCGGGAAAAATACCCCATCAGCTTCACCGCGCCGAATCCGATCATCATGCAGCCCACCAGAATGCCGAGCAGCTTCATGGAAAAGTCGGGCACCGCAATGAGCAGCACACCGAACACGCAGTACAGCGCAGAAAGGACGATGTAGCTCGTCTTCGCCGCGCGCATGAATTTCACGGAACGCATGAAAGCACCTCCTTCGATTTTTGGGCAGCCCCGCCGGGCCTGCCCCTTGGAACAGTCCAGAGTATACCCCATCGCCCACCCCCGCGCCATAGACAATGCCGCTCCCCTGCCGGATTTTCAGACACGGAGGCGGTTTTGCCTAATGGAAGGGCTAAAAAACGACACCGCCCCCCGAATTGTCATTGCGAGGCCCCGAAGGGGCCGTGCAATCTCTGGAAGGCACTGCCGTTTTGTACCCGCCGCCATTAAAATGGCAAAAACCAAAAGTCAGCCTGTAGCGGCGGTCACTGCGCAGCCGTTGGCGGCTTTGCCGCCTTACGGATGCGGCGTGCCCTTTACGGGCAGTGAGCGCCATGCAGGCTGAAGGTTTGGTGGCACAATCGCCGACCGCACATGCCGTTGTAGGGGAGCGGACAGCCGGGCCCGGCGCGGTACTCACGACTGGTACAGGCTGGCGTTAAAAAGGCTTCAGCCCCCAGGTTTGTCATTGCGAGGAGGCCGCAGGCCGACGTGGCAATCTCGGGAAGGCAGTTACGTTTTCGCCGGAAGTACCCAATTATCCGGCCAAGTACTGCGAGA
>QWCV01001353.1_pt1 | contig 25092 bp, 18 predicted proteins | sample 1972621 | NCBI WGS metagenome assembly QWCV01 (sample SAMN09866699, study PRJNA288562) | Human gut metagenome isolate pre2_stool, whole genome shotgun sequencing... | isolation source: gut | host: Homo sapiens | place: USA: California | reverse complement strand
TACTGTTCCAGTCTTTTCATCTGCTGATACAAATGTTACTGTCCAATATAGTTTTGTATCTGGGTTTGGTGTTACGCCTGGATCTACTGGTCCTATGATGTCTTCTAATTTTGTTGCACTTGCTATGAATCTAAAGTATTCATTTCTTTTATCATAAGCCTTTGATGACTGTGTAACTTTTCTATCTTTTGGTGTCCATGTTACTGGTCCTTTGTATCCAGCTTTAAATGTTATATCTTTTTCTTGTGGGAAGTCTGTATCTTTGAATACTGTTTCTGGTTTAACGTATGTTTTTCCAGTTGTTGTTATACTTTCTACACCTGTTGACGCTAAAAATTTAACTTCTATTTTATCTTTTGGTAGGTCATCTACGCTTGGTGAGTTTGGATCTGTAGGGACGTCTACTTTAACTATATGTTCCCATACATATAGCCATTGATTTGCAACTTCTAATGTTGAACCATCCTCAAATGTTACTAGAAGTGTTCCTTCTTTTTTTCCTGCTTCTGCTGATGTTCTTGCTGGGTTTGTCTTTTCCGTTACTTTTGCATTATCTAAAAGTCCTTGTACTAATTTGCTATCATCAGAATTAGTTGTAGCTGGAGCAACTCCATCTGCCCAGACAATTTTATCGCCTTTCCAAACCTTGATTGTTACTGATTTTAGTCCGCCAAGTTCTGTTACTTGTTCGGCTGCTGATTTTGCGTATTGTGCATTATAAGTTGCTGTTGTTACTGCTGTTGTATCAGTTGGAACTGCTGGTGTCCATGGATTTTTTGCATCTTGGGCATATTTTTTTGTTTCTGTGCCTACAAGTTTTGTTCCTGTTGTTGATAATGCTTTTATTGCAGCTTGTAGGTTAGCATTATCATAATTAACGCCTTGTTTTACGTCAATATATGATTTTTGCTTTCCTTTGTAATCTCCAGCTGTGTGTGTACCTGTGATGCCGTCAGCTTTATTTTCATTTGCGTCGAATGTTAAACGTACATAGCCTTCTGCTGGGTCTACTGGTTCCCCTGTACCATCATCTTTTGTTGGTGGTATTACTACATCTTTTTGATATACCATTTTTATTGTGCCAATTTCTTTTGCATTTGGTTGTGATATATCGACAATATATTCTTTTCCACCTATTGTTATTTTTTCAGAGTCTACTTTTCCGCCAACTTTATAAGTTAAACCAGCTTCTGCTGTATTTAATTCATCGTCGTCAATGTCTCCTGAATTTCTCATGTTGATTTGACCTTTAGCCTTAGGTAACTCGATTTCAACATCTGTTAATTCTTCTGCTGTTACCTTTGGCATTGTGTCAGTTTCTGCTGGTAAATCTGCCGGGTCAGTTATTGGTCTTCCATATGGGTCAACATATTCAATATTTACTCTTGGTTCTGCAAGTTCTGTTAGTTTAATATCAAAAGTTAACCTACCTGATCCTCCGGTTCCTGAACCTGAAATTATGGCTACACGCACTTCTATATTTCCATTGTAATTAGTTACAACTGAAGCATTGCCCTTCATAGTTCCATCAACTGGCCAACCTACATTAACAAATTGCTTTGCGTCTGATGTATCTGTTATTGTTGCAATTTCTTTTTGATGTTTTTGACCGTCTGTAGTTTCCCATTTAGCTATAAGTTTAAATTCTTTATTAGGAAGTGCTGTCCAATCAAATGCTTTTCCATTTAAACCTGTGGTTTCTATATTTACTTCTGTATCCCATTGAGCCGGTGCTCTGCGAGGTGCTCTTGCAGGCATTGCCTTTGTAGTCATAGGAGCTACTGATTCTTTACTTTTAAATTCACTTAGGTCAAAAGTAAATACTTCCTTATCGCCTTCTACTTTTCCTTCTAATTCAGTTGCTACGCTTCTATTTCCAGTTTCATTGCTACTTGATAGAGCGTATACGGTTTCTCCAAAAGTGGAGAATACCATTAAAACTGCAAGGAAAAATGAAAGCAATCTTTTGTTAATTTTCATTTTGCCTCCTTTGGGGAGCTAAGCTCCCCACCATAATACTTCTAAAATCTAATCTCTTACTATTTGATTTATAAAGACAAATATTTATTTAATATCCATCTTGAATGGATTTGAAGTATAAGTCTTTCCATTTTCAGTTGCTGTACCTGATATAACAAGTTCATCCCCTGATTTTAGTGCGTATCCATTTGCAAATTTTGCTTTTACAAATGTATTAGGGGCTGTCACTGTTGCACTTGCACTTGAAACTTCATTTCCACCATTCATAACTTTAATAGTTACAGTTGCGTTTGCTCTATCTGCTGAAACTTTTACAAATTTCTTGCCAGCTCTTTCGCCAGTAATTAGAACTTTTAGTTGATAAGATTCTGTGTAATCTACCTTTGAATCTTTGCTGTTACCAAATTCATCAACTGCTGTTATCTTAATTTCAGGAATATTTCCTTCTTCAATTCCCTTTCTTAGGATAGTGTTAAGTTCTTTGATTATATTTTGTCTGTTTTCTATTGTAACTTCTCTTTCAAGTTCTACAGGATGTCCATCCTTATAATCAATTGTTATCTTAACTTTTCTTCCAACTGGAATTTCATTTATAGTTCCTGTAAGATCTATAAATCTTCTAAATGTTTCGTCCGTTGCTTTTACATTTGCTTCAGGACCGGCTTTATCAATTTTTACATACTTACGATTTTCATCGCCGTCTTGTGGTGTGTAATTTGCATCGCCAGTTCCTGTTGAATCGCTAGGATTAAGATTTGGTTGTTCAGATTTTATTCTTATGATGTCGCCATCTTTTACATCGCCATCTAAAGTTATCTCTTTCTTTGTTCCCTTATCGTTGTCAGAATCAAGAGTTACTTTTCCTAAATCAACCCATTTATTTTGAGTTTCATCCCACTTTTGTGCAGTGTAAACTGTGCCTTTAGTAGGTTTATTTAAAACTGGGTCTGGAACTTTAAACTCAATCTTTGATTTTCCGTCATCTGCATTAGGAATTTGTTTCATTTCTTCAACAGGTGCAGATGTACCTCTTTCGTTGATTGTGATTCTTCCTTCAGGGCCTGTAACATCAGTACCAGCTTTTTCAACAACATATTTAGCAACAATGTCTTTTCCCGCTTTTCCTTGTAGATTAAGTGGACTTAAAACAAGTTTGTCTCCATTAGGAGTGGCTGTTATTGTTCCGTCAGTGTAAGTTCCGTCATTTTGTTTTACAAGAGTTACTTCAGCATCGTCTGCTACTTTTAAAATAATCTTTGTAATATCAGCATTCTTTTCAGCGTCTGTCCAATGTAATTTAGCTTCTGTTTCATCATCATATACATTGTCAAATACTGGCTTTGGAATATCAATCGGTGTTGATGTGTTCCAAATTTCATAGCCTATTACTTCTTCGTTATCTCCAGTTGTTAGAAGTGATTTTCTTGAAGTTGCAGATGTAAAGGCGTCTACGCCGACTGTGAAAGCTTGGTCTTTTGCAACTGGATCTCCATAAGGGTTACCTGCGTTTTCGTGTAAGTTCTTAGGTGCATTAGGGTCTTGTGTAGCAGTTGCATCTTGAAGTCTTATATAAGTTTTTGCTCCCAATGAACCCCAGTTAGGTGCTTTGAAGTTTGCATAAGCGTCTTTTAAATTATCTGTAACAATTACTGATACATAAGATTTTCTTTGTCCTAATTCGTCAAATCCTGGAACTTTCCAAGTTAAAGGAGTTGTTGATTTTCCATCCCAAGCTTTTAATTCACTTGCTCCACCTGGTAGTGGATAGTAACTTGCATTTTGGTGAACTGTTGGTGTACCATAATCAGTTACAGCTGTTCTGTGTAGTAGACCTACATTAACTGGCTTTTTATTAGCTTCTTCAACAGTATTTACATACTTACCAAATTCTCCTTGCTTCTTATCAATATTCATATAAGAAGGATGAACTTTTACTTCAAAGAATGGTCTGTAGTTTGCATATAAGTGAAGATCTTTACCTTCATCAATTGCATCCAAGAAAACATTATATACTCCTGTTCCTGCATTATCATCTTTACTTGGAACATCTTGTGCTCTCACTGCTATAGAGAAAGTATTTGGAACATATCTTGTATATTTGTATTGATCTCCTCTTAAATCTTTGATCCATTCAGTACTCTTTGGAATTCTCTTTGTTCCACCTGCAACTACACCACTTAATAATTCCCCAATTCTTTCATTGTTCTTACCAGCAATTAATTTTGAAGCTTGTGGGTCGTTGTCGTATCTGTAAAGTGTCCAACCAAGGAATGAATTGTTTGGTTTGTTAAAGAGTTTTGCATTTGCATCTGTAATCTTATCAATTTCAGATTGTTCTCCAGTTACTGGAACTTTAGGAAGTGCTTTAATAACAAGACTACCCTTCATTTTTGAAATTGTTGCACTAGAAACTTGATCAATAATTTTGTTTGTAGCATCTATATCAGAGATAGTTACTGGAATTGTTATAGTTGTTTCGTCTTTAGGATCAGCTGTGTTATTTGAGTGAAGGACGATATTAATACCTTCGCCATAAACTGCATAAACTGTTCTTTCTTTGTCGATTGGAGATTTTGAATCGAAGATGTAGTTTTCATTTGCATCTACTTTTTCCCAATCTTTAGCTTCCTTTATAACTTTGTTATTATCTCTAAGTTCGTTAAATTGTTCAATTGCTGTCTTGCCGCCAGGGATGTCTGTTAGCTTAGTAGTTGTCCAACCAAGAATTCTCTTACCTTGTGGTACATTTATTTCATCTTTAGTTGGCATTTGTCTCTTTAAGAAAGCTGCCTTTTGATCCTTATTTGTTAAATCATATTCTAAACCGTCATGGCTAATGATGTTTTGATAAGTTCTGCCGTCAACTTCCTTAGTTTTGTTATTTTCATCAACATATCTAACATAGTCGCCTTCAAAACCTGATGGTTTATAATCTTTGTTTACTTCTCCTGTCAAGTAATCATATCTGTATTGATTACTTAATGGAGCAATCTTTTCAATAACAGTAAGATTTTCCTTTGATGTTTGTCCATTAAGGTCAAATTTTACTTTTGTTTGAACTTGTTCTATTACTGGTTCTGATTTTAAAGAAGTTTCAGAATAAGTTGTAAATACTATAGGTTGGTCTCTTAATAATCCAAGTTTTTCAACATCTTTATTTTCAGTTGCATACTTAATGCTTTCTGCACCAAAATATTGTTTCTTGATATTGAAAGCAAGTCCTTTGTATTCCTTCTTATCAAAAGTTCTCTTTTCATAAATATCTGATGTGCCATCATTGTTTACTGCGAATTTTTGAGCTTCTTCTTTTCCGTCAGATCTTAAATAAGCAGTTGTATCACCGCTATTATTTTCTTCTGTATTAATAAATGATTTTCCTAAATATGCTGTAGACTTAGTTTCATCTGGAATGTAAAGTTGTGATCTTACTCCGCCTTCACTTCTCATAATTCCAGTAAACTCTTTAGAATCTGTGAAAATTTCATCTACTATAGGAACATACTTTTCGATTACGGCTGTTGCACCAACAGTTGAAATTGAATTTTTAAAGTACATTGGTGGATAGAAAAGATCAGAGCCATCAGCTTTAGTAACTTTTTCAAGTCTTAAAACTTTATCACCTATTAATGATGTTTTATTTTTTAGTCTATCTGGTGATATTCCCTTTTGTTCTCCTGTAACTATATCAAAGTCAACAAAATCAGGATATTTCCCTCTATTTCCATAGTCAAGGTTTGGCAAATAAACTGTTATAGGAGTTCCTGCCTTTATAGTCATACCAGTCTTTATATTATGATCTTTCATATAAAACTGCCAGCCATACATATTTATAGCGTAATCATCAGTATCAGGGAAGAAGGCATGTCCTTCTCTTTTCCAAGACTTCCAAATTCCTTCACTGCCACCTATGTTTAGCACAAAGTCTTCTTTTTCTGAAGTAGTTACCATAGAGCTTGTTATATTTACGTATGGATTAAAGTTAAGAGTGAAGAAATTATTTTTGTTAGGTTGTATAACTATATCTTCAGTCGTAGTTGCAGTGTATTTTCTAACTCCTTTGTTGTTTGATAGAAGATATCTTGTATCAAACATAAAGTTCTTTGATAGTTCCTTATCCTTAACTAAATCTTCATTTATCTTTTCTGGGTCTATATTGTATTCAAAAACCATGATAGAACCTGAGTCTTGAGGCCCATTTCTCAAAATATTTTTAAAATCTGTTTTTACAGATTCAACATAGTTTGGATCTGCTGAGTCAGTATTATCTTTATACTCATAGCCTGTTTCTGCAAATTGTAAGAATACAGCACCATCTTCACGGTTAAATGTTGGGTTTCCTTCTCCATCAAGCTTTGCTGAGCCATCTGGGTTTAATTCCAAACCTTCTATATAGCTTGCGTAGATAGGAAGTTTTGTTCCAATTGGCGTTTCATTTTCAGATAGGAAGTAGATAGAACCTATTTGATTTTTTTCTTCATCTGTTTTGCCTTTGTTTCCTAAGTCAAGATATTTAATGAAGTCTCTATCAAGAGTTTGTCTAATGGCATATTTATCTCCATCCATCCTTCCACTGACAACATCAGAAGCAAAAGTATAGATTAGTCTAACTTTCTTATCGTCTCTATCAAGTTGTAGAGATGAGTCTGCTGAGTGGAACTGGTCATTTTGTCCACCAGATTGTGTCATTGATTTAGTAGTTGCTTCCATTAAATCCTTAGGTCTTTTTGATAAATCGCCTACAACTGCAATCTTAGTGTAGGTATTATATCCTAGTGCAGCATAGTCAGCACCCTTATATCCTCCAGCTGTAGAGAATATCTTTAAATTATTGTTGTCGGCATTATATAGTCTTAATTGAACTGCTTGTGTCTTTTGTGCAAAAGTCTTATCCCAATCAGTATCTGCTTTTAAAACTATATTAACTTCTCTGTGACCATATTGAGCACCTACATTTCTATAAGGGAATTGTAGACAGTTGGCGTTTTGTCCCCTAACAGTAGATACATCTAGTGTGTCAAAATTGTTAATAGAAAAAACTTCTGTCTGTTTCCAAAGTACGTATGAAGCCTCTCTATCAATCTTTTGATATAACTCAGCTGGGAATCTCATAACAAATCTAGACCAAGGATAACTGTCAGCTTGGTTTCTTTGGCTTACTTCAAATTTAAGAACTATTCTTCCATTTTGGTCATAGTATCTGCCAAGATAAGTAAAGCCAAGTGTGTTAAGTGGGTCAGCTCCCCTTTGTCCTTTGATTATTTTTACATTTTCAGGAAGTGACCAATAACCAGAGCCATCATCTGTAGCTGCACTGTCTTCTTCCCAGTTAACTGAAGGTTTCCCTTCCGGATCTACTGCACGTGTAGATGTGCCAGGAATTTGTGGTTCTTCTGCGAAAACATTTACTGGCATCATAGTCACTATCATTAAAAATGCCATGACTAGTGCGAGTGTTTTTCGCAAATAATTGTTTTTTTGCATTTGTAATCTCCTTTCGTATTTCTTGCTTTGCGCAAGTTCTCTAGCTTTTGATCCCTGTGCCGCTCGCTTTACTTTGTTAAAGTCATTAAAAAAGACGGGTCGTGCCACCGACTCGTCTATAATCGAAAAAATTGCTTGTGCTTTAAGTAAATAATTAGAACCTAGCAAGTTCTTTCTCTAAATGAGCATGCAATTTAGTGAAATACTTTTGCTAAGTATGTCTTTAACGAAGTTTTTCTGGTGGCACAGAAAATCTTATCTGATTTGGTTTAATTATAGCACATAATTTTTCAAAAGGCAATATTTTTTTATAATTTAACATAAATGTAACAATTATTTACTTAGATGTGCTAGAAATTTATTTTTCTATTTTTCTATTTTTTCAAATGTATAACTTGTACCCAATTGTTACAACGAAAAATGCTAGGTAAGTGATATGTACCCTCTTTACTGGACAAAGCAGTAAGGAGGGTACATATCAAAATACATAGCATAATTTATATTTGAAAAGTTTCTTCCTTATTATATAGGGGTGATTATATAGGGGTGGATTTATGAAATAATTTATACGTGCCAGATCGCTCCCTCATTTTTACCTAAATTTATGCGCTCTTTAAGACATAAGGTTAAATATTCCAAACCAAATCTAACTGCCTCTTCCATCTTATATCCCTTTGCTAAGTATGTGGCGATGGCGGTCGAGACTGTCGCGCCTAATCCGAAGGCTTGTCTATCGACTCTTTTTCTATCTATAATTTTTTCCATACCATCTATAACTAGCACGTCTTTTAGCTCGCCCTCTAGTGCACCTCCTGTAATCAGAACGTTTATGCCGTAGCTGCCATGAAGCTTTTGTGCTGCTGCCATCATTTCCATAACTGTAGTTACTTTCATTCCTGATAAAACTTCTGCCTCTTTCATGTTTGGTGTGATGAGTGTGACTTTATCGAAAATATTTTCTTTTATATAGTCAAGTGTTTCTGAATCTGTGTAGATATGGCCGAATTTTGAGGCGATGACTGGATCTAGTACGACTGGAACGTCAGTAAAGTATTTATCTAGTGCGTCTTTGACTGCTTTTGCCTGATTGATGTTTGATATGAGTCCGATTTTGACGCATCCGATATGAAAGTCTTCGCTCGCTGCCTTTATCTGATCGTAGACCATGGACGAGGAAAGGGCAAGTCTTGATATTGACCTTTGTGTATTTTGGCTGGTCACGCATGTTGTCGCGACTGTGCAGTAGGTATTTAGTTTTAGTGCTGTCTTGACATCTGCCTCGACGCCTCTTAGGGCGCTTGAGTCTAAGGCTGAGATTGACAGTATAACCGGCTTTTCTTTTAGCATGACTAGTCTCCTTTATTAAGATGATTTTATTACATTAAGCCTTTTTTGTCAAGATGCTTATATTTATGGTAATGGCTTTGCCATTGTAATCGTTTTGCAAAATAAAAGCTCTCTGAGGTGTTTCTCAAAGAGCTGATATAACTATTTACTTTCTATGAATTTAATAATTTTATATATTGTTAGTGCAAGGTCTTCTCTTGTGTATGTGCCTTGTGCGTTGTAATTATCCATATTTTCTCCATTAACAAGACCTAGCTCATCAAGGTGTTTAACTGCATCTAGTGCCCATGGAGCGATTTTGTCTTGGTCTTTGTAATTAAAGTCTTTTACTTTTGGCATATTGATATTGTGTTCTTTTATGAAGTTATAGATAACTGAGGCAAATTCTTGGCGTGTGATCTTTTGTGTTGCCTTAACTGTTTTGTCTGGGTAGCCTTTGTAGATGCCGTGTGTTAGTGCCCATGTCATAGCATCTGCGTACCACTCGTCTCCTTTTATGTCTAGGTAGTCAATGAAGCCTACTGATTTATCTTTGGAAATTGTCATAAGGACTTGGGCTAGCATGGCGCGATTGATGGCTAATTTGCCTTTGAACTTTGTATCTGAAACGCCGCTTAGTACGCCTCTTGCAAGTAATTCTCTAATTGCTTCGCCTTTTTCGCCTTGTGGCAAATCTGTGTGCTGAACTAGTCTAAGTGCTTGTGCTGGCGCTTGTATGCCGTGATCTTGTTTTTCTTCTGTTTTTGCTTCTGGTTTTATTTCTTTAACTACTTTATCATTTTTACTTTCTTTTGTATTTTTTTCATTGCTTTCGTTTTTCTTATCTTTATTATATCTATCGTATCTATCATTTCTATCGTATCTGTCAAATTTGTTGTTTTCATTGTCTTTTCTTTGTGGAAGCAATTCTTTTTCTTCTGCTTTTTTATCTTCTTTTACTATTAGTTTTTGATTTTCTAGTGTTAATTCTGTATCGTCTGAGAATTTTAATTTGATTTTGCCAAGTTTTTCACCTGCTGTCTTTGTGTCTCTCTTTGACTCGTCTGTAACTGTAGCATTGTTTATATATTTTTTGTAACCATCCCCTGGGTCTGCTACACCATCTTTTACTTTAACGCCGTCTTTCCAATTAACTATAGCACCTTTTTTGGCTGTGATGTCTTTTGCTTGGATTTTATCTTTCATTTCGTTAACTATGGCGTTACTAAATGGTATTCTTAACCAAAGGAAGGCTTCTTTGTCTTTGCAAGTTTTTTTACTAAGTCTCATATAACCAGTTCTACCTTTTATATCTACTAGCTTTGTATTGTCGGCAATTAACATAGATTTTACTAATCTTTTTTTGATTAAGTCGTTTATTTTATTTTTTCTTTCTTCATCATCATTTATATTAGCAAGTTCATCTTTTAAATTTGTTCCTTCTTTTTCGCTTGTTATAAACTTGATTCTGTCTACCTTACCTTCTTTATATAGATCATTTATAATCCCTGCTAAGCCTGTCATGTCTAGATCGGAAATTGTTTTTTCTTCGTTTATTACTGTAACAGACAATTGATAATGTTCTTGGTAATTACTTGGGTCTTGATCCTTTATTGGATCTTTTGATTTAGCAACTTTGACAATATAGTCTTTATTTTTTATGTTTAATTGATCCATCTTTTTATCCATAGCTTCTGTAAGCTCTTTAACTGCTTGTTCATGTGTTTGGCAGCCAGCTACATTTGTTTCTTGTGCGTCTTGTTCGCCTTCTTTCACTTCTTCTTTTTCTACTTCTTCTGAAGCTACTACTGTCTCGGCATTTTTCGCATCTGTCATATCCGCCTCAACGCTCTCTGCTTTAACGTACTCGAATTGTGATAGTGCAAAGGCAATGATGAATGCTAGGGAAATAATTCTTTTTAATTTGTTCATTTTAAAACTCCTCTCTTAAGCCTAAATATTTGGCTTGTGTATAAATTATGCATAAGCTTAGTAAATTCAGGCTTTATCTGCCATATATTACTTGCGATTGCGAAATAATTATAACATTTACGAAAAGCGAAAATATTTACAAAACATTTACAAATTTAACGAATTAAATTTTTACATCACTGGCTTCATAAACATACAGCTATAAAATGGCATAAAAAAGCTCCTCAAGGCTTTCCCTCAAAGAGCTTATGATATTAATTTTCTTTATTAAGCATATCGTTTTTGATTTTCCAAAGTTTTTTGCTAAGGTCAACGTAGTACTCGTGTGGATTTTCAAGTCTTTTGACTTCGTCCCAAAGCTTATCGACTTCTTCTAAGGAATATTTTTGCACTTCATCGATTGTCTTCTTATTATATACTAATTTACCTTTATCAAAAATTTTCTTTAGAAGCGGCTTTGCTGTGTAATTTGAAAGTGTTTTCTTCTTCCATGTGTATAATGGGTGGAAGATCTCTATATCTTTTGTGAAGTCTATCTCTTCATCGTGTGTTGTAACTAGGTCTGCAAGTGCTTTTCCTGTTTCGTTGTCATATAATCTATATAGCTTTTTAAAGCCTGGTGTAGTGATCTTTTCGACGTCGCCACTAATTTTGATCTTATAAATTTCTTTACCGTCCTTGAATGTGGATACAAGTTTATAAACGCCGCCAAAAACTGGCTCGCTTCTTGATGTGATCAGTCTTTCGCCAACACCAAAGCCATCGATTTGTGCGCCTTGACCAAGAAGGTCCTTGATCACGTACTCATCTAGTGAGTTTGAGACCATGATCTTAACATTTGGGTAGCCTGCTTCGTCAAGCATAATTCTTGCTTTTTTCGAAAGATATGCAAGGTCGCCTGAGTCTATCCTTATGCCAACGCCTTCATGACCACCCTCCCTAAGTTCATCAAAAACTTTTATCGCGTTTGGAATGCCTTCTTCGAGTGTATTGTAGGTGTCAACGAGTAAAACACAGGAGTCTGGATAAACTTTTGCGTAAGCTCTAAAAGCTTCTAGCTCTGTATCAAACATTTGTACCCACGAGTGGGCCATGGTGCCTGTGGCTGGAACGCCGAAGAATTTGTCTGTAATAGTGTTTGCAGTAGCTTTAGCGCCGCCGATGTAGGCTGCTCTTGCACCAAGTATCGCCGCTTCGCTCGCTTGAGCACGTCTTGAGCCAAATTCTGAAACGGCTCTGCCCTTAGCGACTCTAACGATTCTGCTTGCCTTTGTCGCTATCAAGGATTGGTAATTTATAGTAAGAAGTATCATCGTCTCCATGATTTGTGCTTCTTTTACAGGTCCCTTGACTATGATGATGGGTTCTTGTGGAAATACTGGTGTACCTTCTTCTACCGCCCATACATCAGAGGTAAACTTGAAATTTCTTAAAAAATCCAAAAATTCTTCTGAAAATATTTTTTTGCTTTTAAAATATTCTATATCATCATCTGTAAATTTAAGATTTTCTATATATTCAATGACTTGTTCAAGTCCTGCGGCGATGGCGAAGCCGCCGTTATCAGGTACTTTTCTAAAGAACATATCAAAGACTGCCTCTGTATTTTCTACGCCATTAGCGATATAACCATTTGCCATAGTGAACTCGTAGTAGTCCGCTAGCATCGATAGGTTTATGCTTTTATTATCATTTTTCATTTAATCCTCCCAAAGCTCCTTTAATCTGCCTTTTAATTTGTATCTCACATGCTTTAACTCGCCTGTGTTGCGTGAAGATGTGATGAGCATCAGCTTTCTAAGCTTTTCCGAAAAGCTATCCAAGTAATCTTTACTAGCTTCATAAGAGCCGTGATAAACGTATTTTAATAGCTCGCCGCCAAGTGCAACGACGTCAGCGCCTATAACGTAGGCTTTGAAAGCGTCCATCGCAGTCCTTATACCGCCTGAGGCGATTAAAGTAAATTTATACTTTTTCTTGAGCTCCCTTGCATATAGTATAGAGAGTGCTGTTGGTGTGCCAAAGTCAAATATATCTGAGAAATCTTCGGCAGCGTTCGCCATGGACTCAATCCTAGCAAAATTTGTGCCGCCTGCGCCTGATATGTCGATGTACTTGACACCGAGCTTGGCAAGATCCTCGATATTTCTTTGGCTCATACCAAAACCGCATTCTTTAACTATGATTGGCAGCTTAAAATAATTAAGTGCCGCCTCGATATTCTTCATGTAGCTAGTAAAATCCCTGTCACCGTCACCATTGATAAGCTCTTGAAAGGCATTTAGATGTATGGCGATGGCGTTGGCATTGATCAGCTCAACTGCCTTCTTCATCACGTCTAAATCCGCTGTAGCTCCGACATTGGCTATAAGGTAGCCGTCTTTGTTCACTTCGCGTGCAATGGTGAATGTTTCAGGAAACTTATTGTCCACAACAGCTATCTTCTCGCTTCCAAGCATCATAGGTATATTGTAGTCTTTTGCGAGCCTAGCAAGAATCTCATTGATTCTAAGCGCTTTTTCTGTGCCGCCAGTCATCGCATTTATGTAAAAAGGACGAGAAAAGTTTCTGTTGAAGAATTTCTTTTCAAGTCTAACCTCGTCTATGGAAAGCTCAGGAAGAGAGTTATTGTCTATGAAAACATCTGAAAGAAGCGTGTCAGTACTGCCATCTTCCGCTCTTAAAAAGTTTGTCAGATGGAGTTCTTTGACTTTCTCCTTGTAATCAATCTTTTTCATGGTTCCTCCTAGATTTCTATATAGTCTTGAATATTTAATTTTTTCTTTATATCAAGCGTCCTTAGACTCTTGATATAAGTTTCTTGGCCCTTTGTCGTGTAGATATTAAAATCCCCTTTTTCAAGTCCACTCGTATCAAAGCTCTCAGCTAAGAGCTTCGCAGGCCTTATAAATTCTACTTCGGGCATTAAATCTCTAAAAATGCTGTCTATGAACTCATAGTGAGTGCAGCCCAAAATTAAGTTTTTGTAGCCGCCTTCATCAATAAGCCTCTTGTAATCAAGAAGTTCTTCTTCGATGATGTCCCTGTTATCATCAAAGTTCTCGATAAGAGCTGCAAGCGATGCGCTCGCCATCTCTAAAAGCTCATCGGTCCCTATCGCTTTGAGCCTTTTCTCATACTCTTTTGAGGCAATGGTGAATTTTGTCGCAAGTATAGCCGCTTTCCTTAAACGGAGCCTTTTTACTTCGTCTATGGCTGGCGTAACTATATTATATAGCTTAATTTTATGAGTGTAGCCAGTATTTAAGATGGCACTACTCATGGTATTACAAGCGACAAGACAGTCAGTTACGCCTTTTTTATATAAGAAGTCCAAAATATTTCCCATACAGGAAAGAATTTCTTCACGGCTCATATTGCCATAAGGCACTCTGATATTGTCCCCGAAATAATTTATTTCAATTTCATTATCAAGTTTAAGAAGCTCACGAACAACCGATAAGCCCCCTATACCTGAGTCAATAACTGCTAATTTCTTCATATTACATGTCGACACGATTGTCGATCGCCTTTCTGATAGTTTCTGCATCGTAGTAGCTTAGGTCAGCGCCCATAGGCACACCAGTACCTATCCTAGTCACTTTAACGCTCTTGTCTGGGATGTTCTCTTTGATGTAATTTGCTGTCACAGCGCCCGCAACATCTGGATCAGTCGCTATGATTACTTCTTTCACGCTGCCATCAATCCTTTGGAATAGCTCAGCCATGTTTATCTCCTCTGGTCCTATGCCCTCAAGCATGTTGATGGTGCCGCCTAAAACGTGATAAAGACCGTTGTAGCCGCCTTCTTTGTCAAGGCGCATAACATTTTCCTCTTTTTCTACTACTAAGATGGTAGAGTGATCTCTTTCATCGTCAGAGCAGATGCCGCAAACGTCTGCTTCGCTATAGTTACAGCAGATTTTGCATCTGTGAATATTTTCAAGAGTCTCCTCGATGTCCTTCGCTAGGCTCATAGCCTTGTCCTTATTATTCAAAAGATAATAAGCGAACTTTATCGATGACTTCGAGCCAAATTGCGGAAAAGATTCTAAATTTTTAACTAGCTTATCTAGTCTATCCATTATAGTCCTGGAATACCTAAGCCGCCAGTTAATTTGCCCATCTCAGTGTTCATAAGGTCTTCAGCCTTTGCGATAGCCTCATTCACTGCGACCATGATTAGGTCTTCAAGCATTTCAACGTCGTCTTTATCAACTACTTCTGGATCTATAGTGATGGCTGTGATCTCTTTTTTGCCAGTGATATCAACCTTTACCATGCCCTTATCTACTGATAATGTAGTAGCCTCAATCTCTTCTTGCTTTTTTTGCATATTTTCTTGTGCTTTTTTAAGCTGCTTCATCATGTTATTCATGTTGCCGCCCATTTGTGGGAATCCTCTTTTCATAATTACCTCCTACTTAATTATAAGCTTGCCGCCCAAAAATTCTTTAAGGTCCTCTCTAAGTTTGAGAGTTTTTTTCTCTTGGTCGGAGCTTTCAATTTTAATATCGATTATATCGTTAAAATATTTGTTTATAGTTTTTAATATAGCTTCCTTGTTCATGTTGACAAGAGCTACACTTGTGTCAAGAGCTATGTCACGAGACTTTTTAAGTACTAGTACTCCGGAAACTGTTTTTGAATATTCAAAATCTGTGAAAATGCTTTTAAGTACTTTCATCTCATCATCATTCAAAAATTTTTCATAAAGTGCTTTGTTATTTTCAAAATCTTCTTCTGGTGCTTCATCTTCATCTGGATCAATAGTTTTTTCTTCATTTTCATCTGGGATTATGTTTTTAGTAGCTTCAGTCTCATGAGTTTCTTCTTCGTCTTGTGTCTCTTCGTCAAAATATGCTTCAATTTCTGATTTCTCAGTCTCAGTGAATTGTGTTTTTTCTCTGTGCTCTGTATGATTTTCTGATTCTGTCTTGTGTTTTGTTTTTATTTCTTTTTTGGGTTCTTCTTCTGTTTCTGTGAAATAAAATCCTTCATCTTCATAGTCCACCATGCCCATCTCAAGGCTTGCTAAGTCGTCAAAAGAGTCGTCTTGATTATTTTGAACTGTATTTGACGAAGTGGCTTCTCCATCACCATTAACTTGATTATTATTAACAGGATGTGCTAAATCACTAACTGTGACACTCCTATCGAAATTCATATTCATAACGTCGCTGTCAAGGCTCATGACCTTAAGACCCGCCATCTCAACGAAAATTCGCTTTTCCTTGACAAATTTCATCCTCTCAAGATAATCCATGTAGATGTCGATCGCGTTTATGATGTCCATAAGCTTTATGTCAAAGCTGAAATTATATTTGTGGATTTTATTAACTTTGTCGTATAAAATCTCTCTAAGTGCCTTAATTATGCCATCTATAATCATCGCTTCGTCCTTGCCATCAAGGAAGAGCTTATCAAGATTTGCATAATACTTTTCAAGATTGCGTGTGAATATCGCCTGTGCTATGCCGGTGGAGTAGCTCTCATCAAGTAGTCCCAAGGCTTTCAAGACGCTATCTTTAGTAAGTGTGTCTGAGTAGCTGATGGTGCTCTCAAGCATGGATAAAGCGTCTCTCATCGAGCCAGCGCCTGCTCTGGCAACGATTTGGACTGCCTCGTCCTCATATTTTTTGCCAATAGTGTCAAGAACGCGAGATAAATTTTTCGCGATTAGCTCCTCATCTATACGCTTAAAATCGAAGCGCTGAACACGGGAGATGATGGTCTTTGGTATCCTCTCCGGCTCTGTCGTCGCAAGTATGAAGATTAAGTGCTTTGGTGGCTCCTCAAGTATTTTTAGAAGCGCATTGAAGGCGCCCTTCGATAGCATGTGAACCTCGTCTATGATGTAGACCTTGTATTTTAGCTTAGTTGGTAGATATATCGCCTTGTCGCGAAGCTCACGAATATTGTCGACGGAGTTATTTGATGCAGCGTCTAGCTCTATGATGTCGACTGCCTTGCCGCTTATCGCCTCAAGACAGTTCTCGCACTCATTACAAGGCTCGGCATCATGTGGATGAAGGCAGTTGATTGCTCTCGCAAAAACTTTTGCAAGTGAGGTCTTACCTGTTCCGCGCGTGCCGGTAAATAGGTAGGCGTGAGATAGTCTACTTAGTAGTATTTGATTTTTAAGTATGGTTGTGATGTGATCTTGACCGATGATTTCGTTAAAAGTCTTGGGTCTAAATCTTCTGTATAAAGCTTCGCTCATCCCTTGCCTCCTTTAAACTATAATTATAAATATTATATCACAAAAATAAAAAAAAATAAAGACGTGAATGGTCTTTAGAAGATATTAAAGCATAAAGATAATTTTAAAAGGGCTCTCATCTGAAAGCCCTTAATAATTATTTAATATATTTTTTCAATGCTCTTTCATATTTTTCGTAGAAACCATGAGCGCCAACGCCAATAAATGTTTCGAGAATATTGCCCTCGCTATCAAAGATAAAAACTGTTGGAAAGGCTTTGATCTTAAAATTAAAATACTTCTCAGCCGCTTGGCTAGGACATAGATTGGCATATTTGGCATAAGCTTGGTTTAATAAGTCCTTTGCCGTAGTTATATTTTCTTCTCTAGTCTTCTTGTCATAATCACTTGATGTGCTAGTAAGAGGCTCAATGTTATGAATAACGCCAAGGAAGCCAGCTTTGCCATTATAATCGTTTGCAAGCTTTGTTAAATCAGGCAGTTCTTTTTTGCATTGTGCGTACTCAGTCGACCAAACGTTGACTAAAGTGTATTCGTGCTCGGCTAATATGTCAGCTATATTATATTTTTTGCCGTCAAAGTCTTCTAGCTCAAAATCAAGTAAGCAAGGCATTTTAACTTTATCTGATGTAATTGCTACAGTTTTTGTAGGCGCGTCATAAGAAACGCTAAAACCAACTAGTTTAGCCAAATCTCTTAGTTCGATGTAATTTGTATCGATAATAAAAGCAGATTTAAGTTTTCTCTCTTTACCATTAAAAAGTATATCCATATCTTTCATAGTTGCCCAAAGCTTTTTTTGTGATGAATAGATCTTGGTATTTGATAAATCTTCGTACTGTTTATTAGTTTCAATCATAACAAGATTTTTTTCTTTGTCATAGTCAACTTGGAATTGTGCCTTAGTTCCTTTAAGTGCAGCAGCTGCATCACGAAGCCTTAAATAATTTTTGCCATTAATTATATAAGCTCTAATATGGACCTCCTCGCCGTTAACTGTAAACTTTTGAGAACTTTCCATAGACCTTTCTTCGCTCACAGCCATTGACATAGGCATAAATGTCACTAGCATAAGAACTGCTAATAATAACGAAATTTTCTTCTTCATTTTCTCCTCCTTAATTTAACGTGATAATAAAGTATATTGCTTATAAAGATATTATATCACTTTGGATAAATTTTGACAAGAGAAATGGCTCTCATACGAAAGCCATTAATAATCATTTAAATTGTATTCATAATTATATGGTCCATATTTTTGCTCAAAACTAAGCTTAAATATAGGTCCGTCCCACTTCACTTCATATATGCCGGCGTCCATGATATAGCCTTGGTCGCCTGTGAAGAAATCGTCTTCGATCTTGCATACGAAAAAGGCGTTCTCTCTTTTGTATAGGTCAAGGCTTGTGCTAAAAAGAAAGCTATCTTCGTGGACTATGGCTACGTTTTTGCCATCATCCGACTTGAACTCGTAGTAGCCGTTGTCAATGCGTGAGAAAAAATAAATGACACAAGCAAATAACATAAATAGTATCGCGAGTCCCATAGATATGGATATGATAATTTTGCTAATATTCTTTTCGTAGCACTCCCAAAGCAGTCTAAGCAAGTAGATGCACCATATAAATAATATTAGGCAAAGTATAAAAACAAGGTCTATAAAAACTATATGCGCTGAAAAAAATTTTATATTTAAGTCAAGTGAAGTGCTTAACATGATTACTCTCATAAGCACTACAAAGATCATGTATATAGCTGTTCCTAAAAGAAGAGATTTAAATTTGGGTTTTGCAAATTGTTCTTTGAGTAAATTTAGCATTAGTCTAGAACTTCTACTTCATAAGCTGAGTCGATTGTAATTAAAGCACTTGATGTTAGCTCTGTGTTGTGTGCTGTGCCATCAAAGTAGACTGTGACTTTCTTGCCCTCTATCTCTTTTGGATCAACCGGTTCTCTGTCCTTTTGAACGACTACATTATCAAGCTTTACTAAGAATGGATTTGGATACTCGGTATTTTTGCCGAAAACATATTTAAACTCTTTAGGCACCTCTATATCTTTTATTCTAAGCATAGTAGCAGCCTTCGCACTTTCGTCATATACTACTTCCTCTACAGTTCCTGTGAAATTTGCAACATATTTTTTAGTTTCGCTCCAATTGTCTCCAGTCGAGAACAAATGATATTTGTCATCGTACTCAACAGTTAAAAAGCCATAGTCAGAATATTGGTACTCGCACTTGCCAAAGTTTGACTCACCGTCGTTCTTTGGAAACTCATTTGTAGGAACGACTTTTTCGATTTTGCCGTCCATGGTGCCGCATTTGACTAAGTTATTTAAAACACCAGTATCCTTGTATAATTTGCCGTCCACCATGACAGCAGGTATTAGAGCTCCTCCGTCAGTTCTATCAGGCTCGTCTATTTCACTTGATTCTTTTGTTTCATTTGCTTCACTTTTTTCATTTGGCGCATCATTTGGCTTTTGACAAGCAAAGGCACTCATCACTATTAGCAAAGACATTAGTATAAGTAAAAACTTTTTCATAGTATCACTTCCTTATCTATAGTATATCACAATAAAGTGTGTTGTAAATGGATTTTCATTAATTGTTACTATTTTGTAAGAAATAAAATATATTAACTCGAAGAATTTCGGTGGGTTTCCACCTTTTTTCTTCGTCTATCTATATCCATAAAAAAAGTATGCACCAAAAGATACATACTTTAGTAATTATTTTTCTAATATCAAAACGCCTGAACAAAAACTTATTTTTTCGAAAATTGCCTTTGGGAAATCTTTCTTGATGCTCTCGTAAACAATGTAATGCTCGTCATCATCCCAATAATCTCTCGACTTTTCTCTACAAGATTCTAGTGATGCTTCATCCACAAAGCTCACATCGCCTATAAGTATTTTGCCACCATCATTAAGAAGGCTAAGTAAAGTCATTAAAAAATCTTTTTTCTCAGAGTCAATTATGTGATGAAGCGAATATGTCGCGACTATCGCATCGTATTTTTCATTCAAAATGTTCTTGTCTAGAGCTTTTGCGAAATCGCCTTCATATAGTTTTGCCTTTGGCATTTTTTGAAGTGCTATATTGAGCATATTCTTTGAAAAATCTTGACCATGTATCTCAAGACCATCATCATAAAGTTTTTTTGAAAGTATCGCCGTACCAAAACCTATGTCAAGAACTTTTTTTGCCTTCATTTTTCTAACGGCATCATAGATGTAGGCAAGAACGCTTTTATATCCAGCGAATGGATATTTGTCCTCACTCTCGGAGATTTCAACTGTTTTGTCGTAATCCTCGGCCCATAAATCAAATCCAAATTTGTCTAGCATATTTCCTCCTTAAATTATCTTTTATGCTTTTCATTAATTTAATAAAAGCTAGAATAATTTAGATGGCTTTAAGGCTTTTGACTCATATTTTGCATAAAGATATTAAAGTATGCACCAAAGGGTACATACTTCGTGTAAATATCTTAGTCTTCTAATGCTGCGTCGATCTTTGCTTTGTCGTAGCCAAGTATCTTTTCATCGCCTATAATTACAACTGGTACGCCTGTAAAGCCCATCTTCATCATTTCCATCCTAGCTTCTTTGTCTTCTGCGATGTTCTTTTCTGTGTATTTTAATCCTTTGCTGTCTAGGTAATCCTTTACCATGTGGCAGAATGAACAAGTTGTACTTGTATAAACTGTAATATCTTTCATTATTATCCCTCCTAAATTTTTGTCACTAGATATATACCCATGGCTAATTCTTTCTAAACAAAAAGAGCAGAAATTAATCTGCTCTTTCATATATTTCTATTATTTAGAAATTATTGTTCCAGTTTTTCCTTCGATACCTTCGCCTGCTTTTTCAAGTGATGTGATTAAGCTAACTCTACCAGGTTTTGATTCGGCAAACATGATTGCTGCTTCAACTTTTGGAAGCATGGATCCTTTTGCGAAGTGACCTTCTTCTGAGTACTTTTTCATCTCATCTACTGTTACTTTGTCAAGCTCTTCTTGATTTTCTTTACCGAAGTTTATGGCAACTTTTTCAACTGCTGTTAATATGATTAATTGATCTGCATCAACTATCTCAGCAAGTTTTTCTGAAGCGAAGTCTTTGTCGATAACAGCTGCTACTCCTTCGTAGCCTTCGCCGTTTGCAACAACTGGGATTCCGCCGCCGCCAACTGTGATTACAACGTCTCCAGCTTCAATTAAGTGACTGATAACATCCTTTTCTATAACGTCTATAGGCTTTGGTGAAGCTATAACTTTTCTGTAGCCTCTACCTGCGTCTTCAACGTATGTGTCGCCTGTTGCGGCCATAAGCTTTTCTGCTTCTTCTTTTGTATAGAATAGGCCGATTGGCTTAGTTGGATTTTGGAATGCTTTGTCATCTTTATCTACTAAAACTTGTGTAATAACTGTTGCTACGTTCTTTTTGATGCCTCTTTCCTTTAGTTCTGCCTTGATGGCATTTTGTAAGTGGTATCCAATGTAGCCTTGGCTCATTGCGCCGCATTCAGCAAATGGCATATCGCCTTTGAATGCGTTGTTGATAAGACCTACTTGAGGGCCGTTGCCATGAGCGATAGTAACGTCGTTACCTTGTTCGATTAAGTCGACGATTGGTTTTGCTGTCTTCTTAACTAATTCTTTTTGTTCTGCACAAGTTTTTCCTAGAGCGTTGCCGCCTAATGCAACTACTACCTTCATTCTATAGTTTTCCTATAGTAGCAACCATAACTGCTTTTATAGTGTGCATTCTGTTTTCAGCTTCGTCAAATACTCTTGAGTACTTGCTTCTGAATACTTCGTCAGTAACTTCCATTTCTTTTAAGCCGTATTTTTCACCAATTTCAGCACCGATCTTAGTGTTAAGGTCGTGGAAGCTTGGTAGGCAGTGTAAGAATACAACATGTTCGTTGCCTGTAGCTTTGATCATGTCCATATTTACTTGATATGGTTTTAGAAGTTTAATTCTTTCTTCGAATTTGTCTTCTTCGCCCATTGATACCCAAACGTCTGTGTAGATAACGTCTGCGCCTTCAACTGCTTTCTTAACGTCTTCTTCGAATTCGATAGTTGCACCTGTTACTTTGGAAACTTCTTCCATTTCCTTAACAAGTTCTTTTGATGGCCATAATTCCTTTGGTGCTAAAGCAACAAAGTGCATACCCATCTTAGCAGCGCCTATCATTAGGGAGTTACCCATGTTATTTCTAGCGTCGCCTACGTAAACGAATTTAACTTCGTTAAATGGCTTTGGAACATATTCTTTAACTGTCATGAAGTCAGCTAAGATTTGTGTTGGATGGTAAAGGTCTGTTAAACCGTTCCAAACTGGTACTCCTGCGTGTTTAGCAAGTGTATCAACTGTTTCTTGTTTAAATCCTCTAAATTCGATACCATCGTAGAATCTACCTAATACTTTTGCAGTATCTTCGATTGATTCTTTTTTGCCCATTTGTGAGTCTTGTGAGCCTAAGAATGTAACTTGGCCACCTTCGTCCATACAAGCAACTTCGAATGAACATCTTGTTCTTGTACTTGTTTTTTCAAATAAAAGTACGATGTTCTTTCTATCTAGTAAATCACCTTTAATACCTGCTCTCTTCTTAGCTTTTAAGTCGCTAGCTAGGTTTAATAGGTAGTGGATTTCATCTGGTGTAAAATCTTTTAGTGTGATGAAATTTCTGCCGTGTAAATTAACTGCCATTCTTTAATAACCTCCGTATTTTAGAAATTTTTAATTATTTAACATCTTCTCTGTAAAGTGGCATAGACATGCATCTTGGGCCGCCTCTACCTCTTGAAAGTTCATATGATGGCATTCTGTGTAATTTGATTCCTTCTTTTTCAAGTAAATCGTTAGTTACTACGTTTCTGTCATACACTACAACTTCGCCTGGAGCGATAGCTAATGTGTTTGATCCGTCGTTCCATTGTTCTCTTTGAGCGTCAATTCCTAGTCCGCCGCCGCATCTGATTAGATCAACTGCATCTAAGCCTAGGTAGTGAGCTAAAATCTTATCTAGTGAGTCCTTTTCTTCAGTAATAACGATCTTGTCACCGTCTTTAACCATTGAGTAAACTACTAGAGGTCCTTCAACTTCTGGATGGATAGTGAATTTATCCTTATCGATCATTGTGAATACTGTGTCAAGGTGCATGAATGCGTGTGATTGAGGGATGTTAATCGCAAGAACTGTCTTAAATTCGCCAGCGTTCAAAACGTTTTCAGCTAATTTTTGAAGTGCTGCTGCTTCAGTTCTTTGAGAGATACCTACTGCTAGTACATCTTTAGTAAGAATAAGTTGGTCTCCACCTTCTGTGTGGAAAGTATCTGTTCTGTCATACCATCTAGGTACGTCTACTCCCTTGAACATTTCGTGATGGTCATAGATATATTTACCAAATAATGTTTCTCTTCTTCTAACATTTGACCACATCTTGTTGATTGCAACACCGTGACCGATGTTTGCAAATGGGTCTCTTGTGAAGTAAGCGTTTGGCATTGGTACTGTTAAGAAATATCTGTCAGCATCTGAGAAATCAGCAAGTGTTTCTTTGCTTCTCTTAGTAAGCTCAGTCATTCTTGTACCAGCTATCATCTTCATAACCATATCTTTATCAGTCTTTTGTTGTAGTAAGATGTCCTTCATGATGTATCTTTCATTAGGTGTGTGTAGGTCAGCTTCGTCTAAGAATTCTTCGATTAAGCTTTCCTTTAGATTTTTGTCCTTAATTACGTCAGCAACTAAGTCTTCTAGATAATAAACTTCACAGCCACTTTCTTTTAAAATGTTTGCGAAGAAATCATGTTCTCTTAGTGCTTGATCCAAATAAGGTACTTCGTCAAAAAGTAATTCTTGCATTGTATCTGGTGATACGTTGTTAATTTCTTCACCAGGTCTATGAAGGATTACTTTTCTAAGTTTACCAATTTCTGAATAAACTCTAACTCCTTTTTCCATAAAATCACTCCTTTTATAATATTAGCTTACATATCTATTCTAACACAATAGATTTAATTTTACAAGAGATATTTACATAATTTATCTTTTAATTGTCTTAATTGTCAAGACATATGTTTCTTAATTGTCAAGACATATGTTACACTTAGAAAAATATTCTTTTATAACTTGGTTTGGCGTTTTAAAGTTTAATGATATTTTAGCTGTATTGTTATATCTATTTTGATGCTTATTTATTTGCTTAATTAGATCTTTTTCTCTTGTAAATATTTTTCTGTTATACACTATTTTACTATCTTCTCTATGGCTTCTTTCTACTTTTCCATTTTGCCATGGTGAGTATGGTCTTATTCTTTTAATCTTCATTCCTAAGTTTTGTGCAACTTTTTCAAATGCGCTTGTTTTGTCTGTCTTGTCACCATCGTTTACAAATTCATATCCGTTATCTACTTGTATTGTCTTTATTTTGAATCCTAATTTGTTTTCTAGTTCTATTAAAAATTTACTTGTTTCATATGTGCTTTTTTCTTTAACTATTTTTAGTATTCTTTTTCTGCTAAACTCGTCTATTGCTGTTATTTGATAGTATTTATATCCATATGCTGGAAACTTTATACACTCTTGTGGAACGTGTTTTATATCTATTTGTACTTTATCTCCTGGATATTTGCCGTCTAGTTTTATATACTTTGTATAGCTTTTATGGCGCTTTTCCACGTTTTTGTATCCTTTTACACGTATTTGTCTACACATGCTCCAAAAACTTCTTGTATAGCCTTTTGCTAAGCATCTAACGTATACTTCTGCTAGTCCGTAGATACCGTTTCTTCTATACATATCTTTTATCAATTTAAGTTCTTCTTCTGTGTGCACATTTGGGCTATTGTGTGGTCTTCTTGACTTAAGTGCTAGGCTTCTAACTGTTCCATCGTATTTTTTTAATTGTCTGTAAACGAATTGGCGATTTGTGTGATAGCGTCTTGCGGCTTTTGTTGCTCCATATTTTAAAGCGCAATCACATAATCTCTTGCGAAAACGCATTTCTTCTGTTATAATTGTCATGAGAGAGGCTCCTTTCTGGTTTTTTTGTTGTCAAACCTATTATATCAGAATACCTCTCTTTTTTTATTTGTTTTTGTAACATATGTTATACCACATAACA
>QWCV01001279.1_pt1 | contig 25102 bp, 24 predicted proteins | sample 1972621 | NCBI WGS metagenome assembly QWCV01 (sample SAMN09866699, study PRJNA288562) | Human gut metagenome isolate pre2_stool, whole genome shotgun sequencing... | isolation source: gut | host: Homo sapiens | place: USA: California | reverse complement strand
GGTCTGACAAGACCTCAGCTTTGCTATACCCTTTTTGAACCATCTCCCTTTCACCACAGCTATTCATTTTGTGGTTGACTTTTAATAGTTAATCTTTCTCTATAATGGGAATGGGTGCGGCAGGGTGCGCAGCCCCGCCGCAATGCCGTTGTGCACAGCTTCCGGCAGAAGGGCGGCAATGGCCCCTTCGCCGGTGTTGCCAGTATAAAAGAAAAAAGCGGACACGGTGTGTCCGCTTTTTTTGTATGGCCGGAAAATTTTCAGCCCGGCCTGCTTATGGCTTTTCTGCCGGTGTGCCCTGCCGGTATAATTGCAGAATGTGCAATGCCTCGTCCGCCACAGCCTTTTGCAGCTCAGGCGGGCCAAGCACAGCCACGGATGGCCCAAAGCTCAGCAGCATGGACACCAGAAACCCGCCACGCGGCCAGCGCGCGGAGACGAAAAAGCGCCCGTCCGGCAGCGGGGTGACATCCTGCGGGCAGAACAGGTCGTACACGCGGTGTGCCGCGCAGGGCAGAAACATCAGCTCCATCTGCAGCATACATGGCGGCTCTTCCTCGCTGTCAAGCGGCGGCGGCGCGCCGTGCGCGCCGGGCTCGAAGCCCTGTTCCAGCATGCGGGCGCCCAGCATACGGCACAATTTAAACGTGCGCCACTCGCCGCGCGCAAGGCAAAAGGCCTGCAGATACCACGCGCTGCTTTTATAGCACAGTTTGGCAGGCTCGGCCACGCGCTGCGTTTTTTCGCCGCTTGCGCCAAAATAGGTAAAGGCCAGGCGCCTGCGGCCGAGAATGGCGGCCTTTAGCGTTTGGAATAAGGGCTTTTGCGCGGCCTCCAGGCCCCAGGGCAGAAAATCCACCTCCAGCCAGTCGCCGGGATGGGCCAGCGCGCCAGAAAGTTTGCCCAGCGCGGTGGCGGCGCTTTCGCCGCCAAGCCCTGCCATGCCGCGCAGCCCGGCCAGAACTTCTGTCTGCTCGGTCTCGCTGAGCAGGGCGGTGTCCAGCCGGTAGCCCTCCAGCAGCGCAACGCCGCCCGCGCGCCCCGGGCGGGTGTACACCGGCACGCCCGCCGCGCTGAGGGCGTCAATATCGCGGCGGATGGTGCGCTCGCTCACTTCAAAGCGCTGTGCCAGCTGGCGCGCTGTGGCGCTGCCATGCGCCTGCAGGTAATATAAAATTTCAAACAGCCGCCCGGTGTGCACGCCCTATTCCCCCAGGCGCGTTTTGCGCCAATAACGGCTCATGGAAAAACCCTCATCCTCCGTCATTTCCCGGCCAAGGCCAATACCCTGCGGCGGGGTGAAGGCGCGGGCTGCCTCCACGGTGGGAAATTCTACCTCTGCATAGAAAAACTGGGTGGGAAGGCCCTCGTCCACAAGGCTTACCTCCAGCGTTTCGCCGCCGGGCAGGGCGTATGCGCGAAAGGTCTTTGTCACCAGCGGCTTGCCAATGAAGGCCTCCAGCCTTTGAAACAGCGCCTTGTCAATGGGCGTTTCGATTTCCTCGCGGGCAAGGGTGCCCTTGCCTTTGAAGCAGAGGATATATTGTGTGCCGGCTTCGTTTGTGCTCTCGCGGATGCGCACGGCCGGCGCCGTGGCAATGTAGCCTTGGCGCATGGCGGCCTGCGCCACAAGGGGCAGCCCGGCCGGGAACCCCTCAATCAGCCATTTGCGTTCGATCTCCATCTGCGAACCCTCCTGTTGGGGCGGCAAAAAGCGCTTTTTGGCCCGCGCCCCTTGTAACATGCCGCCTGCATCCATTATAATACAGAAAGTCTGTACAGAAAAGGAAGTTTTATGATGAAACAGGCGCGTGAATTTCCCGTGTTCACCGTGACACCCAAGGCGGCCCGAAGCCTGGCCGCCGGGCACCCGTGGGTGTATGCCGAAGAGGTGCTGGACGCCCAACCGTGTGAAAACGGCGCATTGGCCGATGTGTTCAGCCAGAAGGGAAGCTGGCTTGGCACAGGGCTTGTCAGCCTGCAAAGCAAAATACGCGTGCGCGTGCTTTCGCGCAACGCAAACGACGTGTTCGACGAAAGCTTCTGGCGCCGCCGCCTGCGCTATGCGTGGGAATACCGCAAGGCGGTGATGGGGCCGGATGTGTCAAACTGCCGCATCATTTTCGGCGAGGCAGACCAGTTTCCCGGCCTGACGGTGGACCGGTACGGCACGCTTTTGTCGGCCCAGGTGCTGAGCGTGGGCATGGAGCGGCTGAAACACACGCTGTTCCCGGCGCTGGTGCAGATGCTGCGCGCCGACGGGCAGGATATCCGCGGGCTGTACGAGCGCAACGACGTGGCCCTGCGCGAAAAAGAGGGCCTTGCCCAGTACAAGGGATGGTATGACCTTTCGGCCCTGGGCCTGCCGCTGCCCGGGACGCCGCTGGCGCATATTTGCGAAAACGGCATCCACTACACGGTGGATGTGGAGAACGGCCAGAAAACAGGCTTTTTTCTGGACCAGAAATACAACCGCCGCGCGGTGGCCGCCCTTGCCAGGGGGCGCACGGTGCTGGATTGCTTTACCCACACGGGCTCGTTTGCACTGAACGCGGCAAAAGGCGGCGCCGTGAAGGTGACGGCGGTGGACGTGAGCGAGGCGGCCTGCGCCATGGCGCGCCGCAACGCCGAAGAGAACGGCCTTTCCGGCGTGATGCAGTGCGTGGCCGCCGACGTGTTCGAGCTGCTGCCCACGCTTTCCAAAGGCAGCTACGATTTTATTATTTTGGACCCGCCCGCCTTTACAAAAGCACGCAAAACGCTGCGCAATGCCCTGCGCGGCTATAAAGAAATCAACACCCGCGCCATGCGCCTTCTGCCGCGCGGGGGCTACCTGGCCACCTGCAGCTGCAGCCACTTTGCCACGCAGGAAGAATTCTGCAAAATGCTGGCCGCCGCGGCAGCGGACGCCGGGGTGCAGCTGCGGCAGATTGCCGCGCGCCAGCAGGCGCCGGATCACCCCATTTTGTGGAACGTGCCCGAGACAGATTACCTGAAGTTCTACCTGTTTCAGGTGGTGTAAACGCCGGGCCTGTGCACAGGGGGCGGAAAAGCTGCCAAAAGCGCTTGCAATTCCCAAAATTGTGTGCTATAGTGTGATATGTACGATACTGTGTTATGGAAAGAGTGGGCCTTGCGGTCCGCTCTTTCCCGTTTGTTAAGGAGTTTTTGCATGGCAAACAGGAAGGGCGCGGGCGGCACCGCGCAGGCGGTGGAGGCGCTGGTAAAACCCGTAGTGGAGGCTATGGGCCTTCGCCTATGGGACGTGCGCTTTGAGAAAGAGGGGCCAGATTGGTTTTTGCGCATTTACCTGGACGGCAACGGCCGCCCGCTGGATATGGAACTGTGCGAGGCCGCCACGCGGGCCATCAACCCGGTGCTGGATGAGGCAGACCCCATCAGCCAAAGCTATTACCTTGAGGTGGGCAGCCCTGGCCTTGGCCGGCGCCTGACGCGGGATGAACACTTTGCGGCAAAGCGCGGCGAAAAGGTGCGTGCACACCTGATTCGGGCAGACGAGGCAGGCCGCCGCGAGGTGGCCGGCGTGCTGCTGGGCAAGGAGGGCACGGCTGTGCGCCTTGCCTTAGAGGATGGCACCGAGGCCGTGCTGGACATAAAGCTTGTAAGCGCTTTTCGCCTGTGCGACGATGAAGACCTGTTCTGAGCCGCTGCCCGTCGTGCGGCGGGCAGCCCGGCAGACGCTGTGAAATCCATAAAAGTTTAGAATAAGAAGGAAGATGATCTGGAAAAATGAATGCGGAATTTTTTGAAGCGCTTGCCATGTTGGAGGCCGAGCGCGGCCTTTCGGCAGAATACCTGCTGGGAAAAATCAAAAACGCCATTGTCATTGCCGTAAAAAAAGATTACGACGTGGAAGATGACAACGTTGCGGTGGAGATCGACCCCGAGACGGGCAAGTTCAACGTAAACCTTCTGAAGCATATCGTGGAAGAGGTGGAAAACCCGAACACCGAGATCAGCCTGGAGGACGCACAGGCCAAGAAGAAAACTTCAAAGCTGGGCACAGATTTTGTCATTCCCCTGAAAACGAAGGATTTCGGCCGCATTGCCGCGCAGACGGCAAAGCACGTCATTCGCCAGGGCCTGAAAGAGGCCGAGCGCAGCCAGATGTACGCCGAGATGCAGGGCAACACGCACGAGATTGTCTCGGCCACGGTGACAAACCTGGATATGGCGCGCGGCATCGTGACGCTGGAGCTTTCGAAGGGCGGCGTGGCCACGCTGCCGCGCAACGAGCAGGTGCCCGGCGAGGAATACTATGAGGGCCAGCACCTGCAGGTGTATGTGGTGGATGTGCGCGAGACAGAGCGAGGCCCGCGCATGATGATTAGCCGCACCCACCCCGGCCTTGTGAAGCGCATGTTCGAGATGGAAGTGCCGGAAATTTATGACGGCACGGTGGAGATTAAGGCCATCAGCCGTGAGGCCGGCGCCCGCACGAAGATGGCGGTGTGGTCCAAGGACGAAAACGTAGACCCGGTGGGCGCCTGCATTGGCCCGCGCGGCGCGCGTGTGGCGAAGATTGTGGATGAGCTGGGCGGCGAGAAAATTGACATCGTCCGCTGGAGTGAAGACCCGGCCGCCTTTATCAGCGAGGCGCTCAGCCCCGCCAAGGTGGTGGATGTGGAACTGCTGGAAGGCGAGAACCGCGCCGCCAGGGTGACCGTGCCGGACCACCAGCTCAGCCTGGCCATTGGCAACCGCGGGCAGAACGCACGCCTTACCGCGCGCCTCACGGGCTACAGCATCGACATCCGGCCCGAGAGCGGCTATTACGGCGAAGAGCCGCCTGTGAAGAAAACGCAGGAATGACAGAAAGGGGGAACCGCCCGTGAAAGAGCGGAAAGTGCCGCTGCGCAAGTGCGCCGGCTGCGGGGAATCGAAGCCGAAGAAAGAGCTGGTGCGCGTGGTGCGCGCGCCGGACGGCACCGTCTCGCTGGACCTTGTGGGCAAAAAGCCGGGCCGCGGGGCCTATGTGTGCCCAAAGGCGGCGTGCCTGGCCAAGGCGCGCAAGGCAAAGCGCATCGAGCGCGCGCTGGAGGTGGCCATTCCCCCCGAAGTATACGACGCCATGCAGGGCGAAATTGCCCGCGCGGAGGAAGCAGATGCAGCAACATAAAGCAGTGTTCGCGCTTTCGCTGTGCCGCAAGGCCGGTGCCCTTGTCACAGGCTTTGACGCGGTAAAAGAGAGCGTATATCAAGGCAAGGCGGCGCTGGTGCTGTGCGCGCAGGACGCCTCGGAGGGCACGCAGGCCCGGGTGAGGCGCTTCTGCGAGGGGCTGTGCCAGGTGCTTACGCTTCCCTGCACCCAGGCGCAGCTTGCCGCCGTTACGAAAAAAAACACCGCGGTGCTGGCCGTACAAAACGCAGAGCTTGCAAAGCTGTGCGCCTCGGCCGCCGGCACAGCGCCCAGCCACCACTAAGGAGGAGTGCCCATGTCGATCGAGATTAAATATAAGCTTGGCGACCTCGCCAAAGACCTTGGCGCAGCCAGCAAGGATATTATTGAAATGCTGAGCGCCCTGGAAAAGGGCGAGGCCAAGAAGCACACAACGCCCCTGGCGGAAAACGAGCTGAACCTCGTTTTGGAGCAAATGACAAACAATGCGCAGGAGGAAAATTTCAACGCATATTTTGCCATGGCCGCCGCTGCGAAGAAAAAGGAAGAGAAAAAACAGCGCCCGAAAGAAAAGCTGACGGTCTCTGCCAATGCGGGCCCGCTGAAAAAGGCGGACGGTACCATTGTGGAGATGCCGGTGAAGCACAAAGAAAAGCCGGCCGAAAAGCCCGCCCACGCCGAGGCGCCCAAAAAAGAGATGGTCACCGTCACGGTGGACACGCGCAGCGTAGATGTAAACCTCGACAAATTCAACGAAAAATACACCTCGCTTGCCGCCACCAAGAACGTGGAGAACCGCCGCAAGCCCATGCCTGCCGGCAACAAGCAGAAGTTCTCGGGCGGCAAAAACCGCTTTGGCGGCCGCGGCCCGCAGGGCAAAAAGCGCGAGACAGAGGCCGAGCGCCTGCAGCGCATCCAGCTGGAAAAGGCCCGCAAGGCCCAGCTGAAGGTCTCAATTCCGGATGAGATTACGGTGGGCGAACTTGCCACGCGCCTGAAGGTGAACGTGGCGCAGGTTATCAAAAAGCTGATGGGCCTTGGCGTAATGGCCTCTATCAGCGAAGTGATCGATTTCGACACCGCCAGCCTAGTGGCGGAAGAGCTGGGCGCCAAGGTGGAGCACGAGGTGCACGTCACCATTGAAGAGCGCCTGTTTGAAGTGGATGACGACAAGGCCGAAGACCTTGTGGAGCGCCCGCCCGTTGTGGTGGTAATGGGCCATGTGGACCATGGCAAAACCTCCATTCTGGACGCCATTCGCAAAACGCGCGTCACCGCGGGCGAGGCGGGCGGCATCACCCAGCACATCGGCGCTTACCAGGTGGAAAAGAACGGAAAGGTTATCACCTTCCTGGATACGCCGGGCCACGAGGCCTTTACGGCCATGCGTGCGCGCGGCGCCGAAATGACGGATATTGCCGTGCTGGTGGTGGCGGCGGACGATGGCATCATGCCGCAGACGGTGGAATCCATCAACCATGCAAAAGCTGCGGGCGTCACCGTCATCGTGGCCATCAATAAAATGGATAAACCCACGGCCAACCCCACGCATGTGATGGAACAGCTGACCCAGTATGAGCTGGTGCCGGAGGAATGGGGCGGCGACACCATCTGCGTGCCCGTGTCTGCGCTGACGGGCCAGGGCATTGAAGACCTGCTGGAGAACATCAACCTTGTGGCCGAGGTGAAAGAGCTGAAGGCGAACCCCAACCGCCGCGCAAAGGGCGTGGTGATTGAGGCCCGGCTGGACAAGGGCATGGGCCCTGTGGCCACCATCCTGGTGCAGAAGGGCACACTGCATCAGGGCGACATTGTCATTGCGGGCACGGCCGTGGGCCGCGTGCGCGTGATGCGCGACGACCAGGGCCGCACGCTGAAAGAGGCGGGCCCCTCTACCCCGGTGGAGATCACCGGCCTCACCGAGGTGCCTGCGGCGGGCGATATTTTTGACGCGGTGGAAGACGAGAAACTGGCCCGCGAGCTGGCAGGCCAGCGCGCTGCCGAGGCCAAGGAAAAGCAGTTTGCCAGCTATAAAAAGGTGACGCTTGACAACCTGTTCAGCCAAATTGCCGAGGGCGAGCGCAAAGAGCTTGCCATCATTGTGAAGGCGGACGTACAGGGCTCGGCCGAGGCTGTGAAGCAAAGCCTGGAGAAGATATCCAACGACGAGGTGCGCGTGCGCGTCATTCATGCGGGCGTGGGCGCCATCAACAAATCGGACGTGATGCTTGCCAATGCGGGCAACGCCATTATCATTGGCTTTAACGTAAGGCCGGACCCCATCGCCAAAGAGGAGGCCGCCCAGGCGGAAGTGGAAATGCGCATGTACCGCGTGATCTACGACGCCATCAACGATGTGACGGACGCCATGAAGGGCATGCTGGCCCCGAAGTACCGCGAGGTGGAACTGGGCCGCGCCGAAGTGCGCAACGTGTTCAAAATTTCCTCTGCGGGCACCATTGCCGGCTGCTATGTGCTGGAGGGCAAGGTGAGCCGCGCGGCGAAAATTCGCCTGGTGCGTGACGGCATCGTCATCACCGAGGACGAGATCGACTCTTTGCGCCGCTTTAAGGACGATGTGAAAGAAGTGGCCCAGGGCTACGAGTGCGGCATTGGCCTTGACAAGTTCTCTGACATCAAAGAGGGCGACATCTTCGAGGCCTTCACCATGGAGGAGTACCGCGACTGAGCGCGGGAAAGGAGGCAGGTATGCCACAATCGAAAAACATTGCGCGCCTTTCCGAAGACATGAAGCGTGAGCTCATTGCCATCATCGGCCAAATGAAGGACCCGCGGCTGAAAACGGGCCTTCTGACGGTGATGCGCATAGAGCTGGCGCCCGATTTATCCTTCGCAAAGGTGTTCGTCAGCGTGCTGGGCACGCAGCCCGATGCGCCGCAGCAGGCCGTGGCCGCGCTGAACCGCGCGGCCGGCCATGTGCGCAGCGAGGTGGCAAAGCGCATGCATATCCGCAAAACGCCGGAGTTCCGCTTTGTGGCGGACGGCGGCGCGGCCTATGCCCAGCATATCAACGAGCTGATTGAGGGCCTGTGACCCCCCTTTTTTGGGCCCGCAGCCCGGCCCGGCCGGCTGCCGTGCGGGGGCAGCGCCGCGCAAAGCACGGCGCCAAGCATTGTGTGAAAATGAGGAGAAGATATGAGCGAGATTCTGCAGCTGGCAGAAGCAATCAGCCGCCTGCTGAAGGCGGATAATATCCTGCTTTTATGCCACAAGAACCCGGACGGAGACACGGTGGGCAGCGCCATGGCGCTTTGCCATGTGCTGAAAAGCCTGGGCAAGACGGCGGCCGTTCTCTGTGCAGACCCCATCCCGTCGCGCTATGCATATATGCAGCTTTGCCTGTTTGAAGAAGGCGATTTCGAGCCGCACTTTGTGGTGGCCGTGGACGTGGCGGGCATCCAGCTGTTCGGCGACAGCGAAACAGTGCAGAAATATGCCCAGCGCGTAGATTTGTGCATCGACCACCATACCTCCAACTCCGGCTATGCGGCCTCGCTGCTGCTGGACGGCGAGGCGGCCGCCACGGCAGAGCTGATGTACGACATGTTCAGCGAAATGGGTGCGCCCATCACGCCGCTGGTGGCAGATTGCCTGTACACCGGCCTTTCCACCGACACGGGCTGCTTTAAATTCACCAACACCACGGCGCGCACGCACCTTGTGGCGGCAAAACTGATGGAGGCCGGCGCAAACACGGTGAAACTGAACAGCCTGCTGTTCGAGAGCAAATCTCGCAGCCGCATCGAGCTGGAGCGTTTTGCCCTGGAAAACCTGGAGTACTACTTTGAAGGGCGCTGCGCGCTGATTTGCCTCACGCGCGAGCAAATTGAGGCCAGCGGGGTAGAGCCAAGCGAGCTGGAGGGCATCACCGCTATCCCCCGCATGATTGAGGGCGTAGAGGTGGGCCTCACCCTGCGCCAGCAGCCCTCTGGCAGCTACAAGGCCAGCATCCGCACCGTTGTGGGTGTGGACGCCTCTGCCATTGCCGCACACCTGGGCGGCGGCGGCCACAAGCAGGCCGCAGGCTGCGAGATACTGGGCAGCACGGATAACGCAAAGGCCGCTTTACTGAGCGAAGTGGAAAAGGCGCTATGCAGGGAATCTTAGTGATGGACAAGCCCGCAGGTTTCACTTCCTTTGATGTGGACGCGAAGCTGCGGGGCATTCTGGGCACGCGCAAAATTGGCCATGCCGGAACGCTGGACCCTATGGCCACGGGCGTGCTGCCCGTGTTTGTGGGGCGTGCCGCCAAGGCTGTGGATATGCTGCCCGATACCGATAAAACCTACGAGGCCACGCTGCGCCTGGGGCTGCGCACCAACACGGGGGACATCACCGGACAAGTGCTGGAGACAGCACCCGTGCCCGCGGGGCTGGATGAAACGGCGCTTTGTGCCGTGCTGGGGCGCTTTCTGGGCCGCAGCATGCAGACACCTCCCATGTATTCGGCGGTAAAGGTGGGCGGCCAGCCGCTGTATAAGCTGGCGCGCAAGGGCAAAACGGTGGCGCGCCCGGCGCGGCCCATCGTCATCCACACCCTGCAGCTGCTGGGGCGTGAAAGCCAGACGGACTTTCGCCTGCGCATCGTGTGCGGCAAAGGCACTTATGTGCGCGTGCTGCTGGAGGATATTGGCCGGGCCCTGGGTGTGCCTGCCACCATGGCGGCGCTGCGCCGCACGGCCGCGGCAGGCTATACCGAGGCCCAGGCCGTAAATTTTGCCCAGGTGGAAGAGGCCAAAGCACAGGGAACGCTTGCCTCGCTGATGTTGAGCGTAGAAACCGTGTTTTGTGCATTGCCGCAGTTGACTGTGGACGAAGCCGCGGCCCAGCGGCTTTTGAACGGCGCGGCGGTGTACCGCTGCAAGGCTGCGGACGGGCGCTGGCGCCTGCATGGGCCGCAGGGCTTTTTGGGCACGGGCTGTGTTCAGGGCGGCGTACTGAAGGCGGGAAAGCTGTTTGTAGAGCGCTGACGGCACCCGGCCGGGCGCCTTGCGGACGATGCCTTCCGGCCTGTGCGGGCCGGGTTTGCCCTGCCGAAAAAGCCGGCAGGGCTTTACTCTTTTTTCAGAAAGGGGGCGTGCCCCATGCAGTGGGAAACGCAGATACGGCCCGGCCTGTGCGCGCAAAGCGCTGTGGCGCTGGGCTATTTTGACGGCGTACATCTGGGCCACCGGGCCGTGTTGTCTGCCGCCCGCGCCTGGGCGCAGGGGCATGGCGCGGCCACGGCCGTGTTTACCTTTACCCTGCCGCCGCATGCGGCGCTGAAGGGCGCCCATATTTTACAGGACGAGGAAAAGCGCAGCCGCCTTTCTGCCTGTGGGGCGGAAGTGGTGCTGTGCCCCCCGTTTGAGGCATTTCGCGCGCTCTCCTGCGAGGCATTTGTGGCGCAGGTGCTGTGCGGCGCGCTGGGGGCAAAGGCTGTGTTCTGCGGCCCCAACTTTACCTTTGGCAGCGGCCGCGCCGGGGATGCTCATTTGCTGAGGAAGCTGTGCGCTGCGCGCGGCATAGAGGTGCACGTGGTGCCTTTGGCGTGCTGGCAGGGGCAGGTGGTTTCCTCCACCCGCATCCGCGCCGCATTGGCGCAGGGGGATATGCTGGAGGTAAACGCCATGCTGGCGCAGCCGTATGCGGTTTCGCTTCCTGTGCGCCATGGCAGGGGAAATGGGCGGCAATGGGGCTTTCCCACCATCAACCAGGTTTACCCCGGCGGCCTTCTGGTGCCGCGCGAGGGGGTTTATATTTCGCGCGTGACGCTGGCGGACGGCACCGTGCACCCCGGCGCCACCGGCCTTGGCAGCCGCCCCACGGTAAACGACGATGCGGCGGACGTCACCTGCGAGACATTCCTGCCGGGCTTTTCGGGTGATGTATACGGCGAGGCGGCGCGCCTTGTGCTGTGCCGCTATTTATGGCCTACGCGGAAATTTGACAGTGTGGACGGCCTGCGGCAGATGGTGCAGCAGGCGGCCGCAGCAGCGCTGGAAAGCTGGCAGGGCGCATGAAGGGTCAACCGGCCCGGCGCGAAAATGGGGTGCGGACAATTTTGTCCATCTGGCGCGCCGTGTGCATTCTGGCCCTGGCGGGCACGTTGTGGTTTATTTTCAGCCATTCGGCCCAGCCCGCGCCGGTGTCCGGCGCACAAAGCCGGGGCGTGATGGCGTTTGTAAACGAGGTGCTGGGCAGCTGGGGCCTGCCCGGTGTGTCGGAACACCTTTTGCGCAAGGCCGCCCATTTTGCCGAGTTTATGGCCCTGGGCTGGTGGGCCTTTCTGTGCGCCCGGGCGTTTTCCCGGCGGGCCGCGCGCTGGCTGCCCTGGCTGTGGGGCGCAGGGGCCCTGTGCGCGGCTGCAGATGAGGGTATTCAGCTTTTTGCGCCTGGGCGGGCTGCACGGGTTTCCGATATTCTGCTGGACAGCTGCGGCATGCTGGCGGGCCTTGGCCTGGCGCTGGCCGCAGCATGGGCCTGGGGGCGCTGGGCGGCGCGCAGAAAGTGAGCGCCTGCCGCGCCAACAGAAAGCCCGCCGCTTTGCACCTGCGGAAAACCGCCGGTGCTTTTTTATGCCTTATGGCAAATTTTGCGCAAAAAATTCTCTGTGCCCCTGCAGGCACCACCTTGCCGGAGCGTGAGCGGCGTGATATGATGATGTTACGATACGTCTTATCGCAATAAGATGGCAAGGAGTGACCGACGGTGAAACCAGTGGTAGAGGAAAGAAACATTGCAAAACTGTTCAGCGTGCAGGGCAAGGTGGTGCTTATCACGGGCGCCGGGGGCCTTGGCGGGTATCTGGCCAGGGGCTTTGCAGAAAACGGCGCCCGCGTGGTGGTGACAGACGTGGTGCCCGGCAGGGCGCAGGGCCTGCAGGAAAAGGGCTTTGCCTGCCGCAGTTACCAGCTGGACCAGACGGACAAGGCGGCCACAGAAGCCGTGGTGCAGGACATTGTAAAAGCAGAGGGGCGCATCGACGCGCTGATCAACACGGCGGCCATTGCGCCGTGCCACCCGGCCGAGGAATTCCCCGAGGATGAGCTGCGCCGGGTGATTGACATCAACCTCACCGCCGCCGTGCTCACCTCTCAGGCGGTGGGCAGGCAGATGATTGCACAGCAGTACGGCAAAATTGTGAACATTGGCTCTATTGCAGGCGTGATGTGCCATTCCTATGAATCTATGCCGTACGAATGCACCAAGGCGGCCGTCCATCAGATGACGAAGTCGCTGGCTTGCGCCTGGGGCCGCTACAATGTGAATGTAAACGCCATTGCCCCCACCTGGATTATGACCCCCATGCTGGACGACTGCCCGCCGGAATATTTCGAAGCAGTAGATTCCATGCACGAGTTTGGCCGCATGTCCCGCGTGGAAGATTTCTTCGGCACGGCGGTATATCTTGTCACAGACGCCTCCAACTTCATCAGCGGGCATGTGCTTTTGGTGGACGGCGGCTGGAGCACCGCGCGCCCGGTGCAGTGCAAAAGCTGATGGTGGCAAACGCGGCAAGAAAAGTTTGCCCGGCCGGTTGATTTTGCCCTTTGGCCATGGTATACTATATAAGCTGCCCGTATGGCGGGCCGCGCTACCCGTACGCAGCGCCTGGCGCATCCCTCGAACGGTTACCGGCGCTTCGTTTTGGGCATATCACATCATCATAAGAGGAGAAAACAAGCATGGAAAACAAACAGAATATCATCGCTTCCGCCCGTGTGCATGACACGGACACCGGTTCCCCCGAGGTGCAGGTTGCGCTGCTGACGGCGCGCATCAACCACCTCACCGAGCACCTGAAGGCCAACAAGAACGATCATCACAGCCGCCGCGGCCTGCTGAAGATGGTTGGCCGCCGCCGCAACCTTCTGGCTTACCTGCAGAAGAAGGACATCGAGCGCTACCGCGCCCTGATTGCGAAGCTCGGCCTGCGTAAGTAATGGCATGAAAAGGCAGACGGCTTTTGCCGTCTGCCTTTCCGTGTATTATTGTAAACCGGCAAAGCACGGCGGGCACGCGTGTTGTTAGCAATGAATCGGGGGCTTTTGCCGCAAAAAGCTTCGGATTTATTGCTAAAACCGCACACCTGCCATGCGTTGCCCAAACGTATAAGGAGGCAAGAAAATGGCATTGGAATTCGCATCCAAGAAAGAAACGTTCCCCCATTACCGCAAATTTGAAACCACGCTGGCAGGCCGCCCGTTTGTGGTGGAGACGGGCAAAATGTGCGCCCTGTCTTCCGGCAGCTGCATGGTGAGCTATGGCGACACGCGCGTTTTGTGCAACGTCACCATGAGCGAAAAGCCACGCGAGGGCATCGACTTCTTCCCCCTCAGTGTAGATTTTGAAGAAAAACTGTACTCTGTGGGCCGCATTCCCGGCAGCTTCATGCGCCGTGAAGGCCGTCCCGGGGAAAAGGCCATCCTCACGTCCCGCGTCATCGACCGCCCCATCCGCCCGCTGTTCCCGAAAGATATGCGCAACGATGTGGCCGTGGTGATGACGGTGATGAGCGTGGACCAGGACTGCAGCCCCGAGATTGCCGGCATGATTGGCACCTCCATCGCCATTTCCATTTCCCAAATCCCCTGGAAGGGCCCTATTGCGGGCGTTATCATGGGCCTTGTGGACGGCGAGCTGGTGGTGAACCCCACGCTGGAGCAGCGTGAAAAGAGCGATTTGAACCTGACAGTGGCCGCCAGCATGGAGAAGATTGTGATGATTGAGGCGGGCGCCAACGAGGTGGACGAGCACACCATGCTGCGCGCCATCAAAGAGGCCCATGTCGAGATCAAAAAGATGATCGAGTTCATCAACGGCATTGTGGCGGAAATTGGCAAGCCCAAAATTGAGTTCCAGTCTATGGAGCTGGATCACGACCTGTTCGAGGCAGTGAAGGATGAATTCCTGGACGACTTCAAGGCCGCCATGGATACCGACGATAAAACGGTGCGCGACGCGCGCCTTCTGCCCATCCGCGATAAAATCAGCGAAAAATATGCCGAGCAGTGGGGCGAGGGCACTATTGAGGAACTGATGTACAAAATGCAGAAGTTCGTGGTGCGCCGCTGGCTGCTGGATGAAGGCAAGCGCGTGGACGGCCGCGGCATCAACGAGATTCGCCCGCTGGCCGCCGAGGTTGGCCTTCTGCCCCGTGCGCACGGTTCCGGCATGTTTACCCGCGGCCAGACGCAGGTGCTGACGGCGGCCACTTTGTCCGGCATGCGCGATGCGCAGATCATCGATGACATCTCTACCGATGAAACCAAACGCTATATGCATCACTACAACTTCCCGCCCTATTCCGTGGGCGAGGCCCGCGCGCCCCGCAGCCCCGGCCGCCGCGAAATTGGGCACGGCGCCCTGGCTGAGCGCGCCCTGCTGCCTGTGCTGCCCTCTGTGGAAGAGTTCCCGTATGCCATGCGCCTTGTGTCTGAGGTTCTGTCCTCCAACGGCTCTACCAGCCAGGCATCCATCTGCGGTTCCACGCTGGCGCTGATGGACGCCGGCGTCCCCATCAAGGCGCCTGTGGCCGGCATCTCCTGCGGCCTCATCACCGAGGGCGACCGCTGGATGACCATGCTGGACATTCAGGGCGTGGAAGATTTCCACGGCGACATGGATTTCAAAGTGGGCGGCACCCGCAACGGCATCACCGCCATTCAAATGGACATCAAGGTGGATGGCCTGACGTATGATATCATCGAAGAAGCTTTTGAAAAATGCCGCAAGGGCCGCCTGTATATCCTGGACGAGATTATGAAGCCCGTCATTGCCGAGCCGCGCGCCGAGCTTTCGAAATATGCGCCGAAGATGCTTACCATCAAAATTGACGTGGATAAAATCAAGGATGTCATCGGTAAGGGTGGCAAGGTGATTCAGGAGATCTGTGCCAACTGCAACTGCAAGATTGACGTGGAAGAGGACGGCAGCGTCTTCATCAGCGCCATCAATGTAGAGGATGGCGAGCGCGCCCTGCACACCATCAAGACCATTGTGGAAGACCCGGAGATCGGCGCCATCTACAAGGGCCGTGTGACGCGCCTGATGACCTTTGGTGCCTTTGTGGAGATTGCCCCGGGCAAAGAGGGCCTGGTGCACATCTCGAAGCTGGACACCAAGCGTGTGGAAAAGGTGGAAGACGTGGTTGCCGTAGGCGATGAGTTGCTGGTGAAAGTGACGGAGATTGACCAGCAGGGCCGCATCAACCTCTCCCGCAAGGATGCTTTGGCCGACCTGGCAGCCAAGCAGAAGTAAGCTTTGCACAAAACTTATCTAAGAAGCGCCGCATGCCAATTGGCATGCGGCGCTTCTTTGCCTTTTCGGCAGGCCATAGAAACATTTGGGGGCCTGCTGTAAAAAACGGGCCGCCCGGCGGCCTTTTGCAGGCTTTGTGTCACAGGCTGTTTTGCGGCATTTTTCTTGTGGCCCAGATGCTGTAATAAAGGTGGCAGTGGGCTTGCCCCGCCGCCGGGATGTAGAATGGAAAGAAGGGAATGAGATGCTGCAAGGAAGAAAAAGAAAAGGGTTGTGCGCTGTGGTGCTGGCGCTGGCGCTGTGCCTTGGCCCTGCGCCGGCCGCAACAGCACAAGCAGAGCCCGCACCGCCGGGGGAACGCGGGCAATTTACGGTGGAATATACGGTGAACGGCACCCGCTGGCCAGATTGGACGTTCACCACGCAGGCCGAAACAGCCGCACAGGCCCTGGCCGCCGCGCCGGACCATCTGCAAGAATTGGGCACCGGCTATGAGAGGCTGCCTCAGCCACAGGCCGAGGGGAAAACGGTCATTGTGGCCTACCGCACGAAAATCTGCCTTGCCAGCACGCTTATGGTGCAGGCTGGTTATTACGACGAGGTCGGCAACCTGGCCGGCACGGCCGTGCAGGAATATGCCGCACCGGCCGGTGAACGGGCCGTTATTGATTATTTAGAGGGCACATGGGAGGGGGAAGAGTACATACCGGTAAGCCTTACCCTGCAGGCCACGCCTTTTGCAGACAGCGATTCCACCTCCGAGGCGCAGCTTGCTCTCACCGACAGCCTTTGCTGCGGGGAAGGGGTGCACTATGTGCTGCTGGCGCGCCTGGAACGGCGGGCGGCCGGGCAGGCCGCCCGGCTTTTGTGCGAGAACGAGGCCCTGCAGGCCATGGTTTCCGGTGCTGCCCAGGCCGGACCGAAGCCCGCGGCCCATTCACTGCGGGTGGCGGCCGGCGGGTCGCTTTGCGCCTGAGCGTTGGCCGGTTTCCCAAAAACAGCCGCACTTGCCCGTCCGTGGCAAAAAAATATCTTGACATTGCTTTGCAAATGTGCTATTATAATCAAGCACCCAAACGGGTGCTGATATCGCGGGGTGGAGCAGTCCGGTAGCTCGTCGGGCTCATAACCCGAAGGTCGTAGGTTCAAATCCTGCCCCCGCAACCATTTCAGTTGACAGATTCCGAATGGAATCTGTCAACTTTTTTCTTTTAAAAACAACGAAAAGCCGCAGGTTTTCCTATGGCTTTTTGCTTTATCGGTAAAAATTTCAGAAATCATATTTGTCTATATCATTCTTTTTCAAAGAGGTCATACCTAATGAATAAAAGCGAATCCATCAAAGCCGGTCTTCGAAAGCGCTTTCAGTCGGGCGAGTTAAAGCTAGCTAAGAGAAAGTGCTACGGATATAAGCCGGACGCCAACGGCGAATTGGTTATTGATTCGGAAGAGGCCAAAATAGTCAACCATATTTTTACGCAGCATCAAAGCGGGATGAGCTTGGGGGCAATCGCTGTCGAGTTATCCAAACAGCAGATTCCTTCGCCAACGGGAAAAGCGCAATGGAGCCGGGAACAATTCACAAGCTATTGTCCAATGAAAAGTATAAGGACCGAGTCCTACTCCAAAAGACAGTCCGCACCGGCAGTGTACAGGTGAAGAATGAAGGCGAAGAGCAGCAATATCTGTACGAGAATGCCCATGCAGCCATCATTTCGGACGAACTGTTCTGGAACGTGCAGAAAATGAAAGCTAGTCGGGCAAAAATTGTCAGTTAAACAGCTTTTTGCTACAATGAAGAAAACACATGGAGAGAGTGGTTTCGGTTGCGCATCATCACAAGAATCACCCCTCCCGGCGCAAAGAAAAAACAGAAAGAGAAGCCTCCCCTTCGGGTAGCAGCTTATTGCCGCGTCAGTACGGAACATCCGGAACAGGAAACCAGCCTGGACCTTCAGGTCCGATACTATACACAGCGGATTGAAAGCACTCCGGGATGGGTAAACGCCGGCGTTTTTGCAGAAAAAGCCTCCGGGCTGAGTATAAAGCGCCGCAAGGAATTTCAGAGACTTCTGGATAGCTACCGGAACGGTGAGATCGACATGGTTCTGGTAAAACCCGTGAGCCAGTTCGGGCGAGACTCCCTAGAAATGTTCAAAATCCTCCGGGAATTGCAGGCCTTGGGGTGGATGCCTTTTTCGAAGAAGAAGGGGTTCGCAGCCGGGATCGTTACGTGCAGTATTATCTCACGGTCTACTGTGCCTTCGCGCAAACGCAGAGCGAGAACGCAAGCCGGAATATCCGCTGGGGAATCGAGCACAGCTTCATGGACGGAACCTCTGGCTATGCGGAGTTTGCCTGCTTTGGATATAAAAGGGATCAGGATGGTGCACTTTGTCCCGATGAGCCGAACGCCTCCATCGTGCGCCGGATGTTTGAGATGCGGGCCGCCGGCGCCAGCCTCGGTGCGATATCAGACTGGTTGTATCAACAAGGCGTTCCCTCTCCAAGGGGAAAAGAGCGTTGGAGCCGAGAAACCATCAAGAAGCTGCTCCAGAATGAAAAATATATCGGGAGTGTGTTACTCCAGAAAACCTATGTGCAGGATTTATTTAGTCGAAAACAATGCAAGAATATGGGCGAGAAGCTGCGGTATCTGTACCAGTTTGCTCACCCCGCGATCATCAGCCCGGAGTTGTTTGAAAAGGTAAATCCTGCTATCTATGCAATAATAAACCGTAATCCGGAAGAAGCCGACGCCCCCGGCGAAAAGGAAGAAGGAAAGCAGCCATGACTTTTGCGGTGGAAAAAGCATTTGATATAGTTTTGGATGCATTGATTGAAAAATCCAAAGATGAGATTGATGATATTCTGCAAAAGAGCAAGAGGAAAAAGATGTTGCAGAAAACATTGGAATGTTTCACCGAGCACGCTTTGGCCAATGCAGAATACAGCAACTTGGTCTATGTAAATTGTCCTGAAACAATTGCCTCTTTGAGTGAAGAGGCTTTGGACCCCTCGCAAGACATAGAAGCTTTAAGAGATTATCTTCTGCCTGTGGTTCGGCAGTCTTTCGTGACAGACGAGGATATCGACTGGAATCAGCTTGCTTTGATTCTTGCGCAGTATTATAAGCAACGGGCGCAAATCACAATTCAGATATATGAAATTTCCAACCAGCTTCAACGAACCGAAAGCCGGGTGCTGAAAGAAATCGGGGAAATTCAAACCATCATTAAAGCAGACGAAGAAGCCAAAAAGCGAGCAGATGCACAGAAAGAGCTATATTATCGAACCTTTGTTCAGCGTAAGGTAAATTCATTGATCCGAACGGTAGTTCAGGATGTGTATTCATTCATCTTCAAGCAATCCGTTCAGTACATGGCAAATGAAGATCCGACGATTGTTGCGTTTGACGAGCTAAAAGAGTTCAAAGATGTACCCAATAAAAATGCAGATGTGTATTTTATGAAAAAACCAATCGTGGGGATAACCATTGATCCAAACGGTAGCCTCGAACCGCGAAAAATCCAGATAATGCCGGCAGATTTTATCAATGGCGTTTTATTGCCTCATGCGCGGAATCAAATTCAACTTGTTTTGCAGCACAAAGAAGTTCTTTCGCCGGAAGTTTATTATGCAGTTCTTATGCTTGAGCAGAGACTGGAAAGTAATGCATTACTGCAAGCGGTTTCACAGGGCGCCGGTAAAATGATGGAGAATTCGAGTTATCAAAAAGAAGATGTGGCAATACTTTTCAATAGCCTAGCTTCCATGGCTTTGGATTTACAACCGCTCTACAGGAAAGGACGGTGAAGGTGGTGAAGAAATATGCAAACACATGAACAGCAGATCATGCTAGCAGAAGTTCAAGCCAAATTGGCCAGGGCAGAAAAACTGCTTGACAGCGGTAAACTACTACCCGCAAAAGAATGCCTTACTGCACTGCAAGAAAAATACGGCATACAAAATTGTGGGTGATGGAGAAATTTATTGTCGCTTAAAATGGATTTTAGTCTAATATTACTCCGAGCATGTTGATTTTTATATGCTGCTGTTGTACAATGATTGTGAGATAAAACCTCACAAATCAATATTTAAGGCGGAAGTAATGATGCTATCTTTCAGATTTAGGAGGGGTGTATGATGCTTTGCCAGTTCACGGTGAAAAATTTTCAGTGTTTTAGAGACGAAACCACCTTCGACTTACAAGCAACAAATATTTCTGAACATGATGAAAGTTTAATTACAAACGTTGATGGGGAAAAATTTTTGCCATTAGGCGTAATTTACGGTCCAAATGGGGCTGGAAAATCTACAGTGTTGCACTCAATGTACACTTTAATAACAAAAATAATGCGCCCAATTTGCGCAGTAGGATGTGATAACGAAGAATGTCTTAAGAAAAACGGGAATGCGTATATTAACCCTTTTCGCTTTGACAAAGAGAGCATAAATAATCCGACAGAGTTTGAATTGTTTTTCAGGACAGAGAAAAATGAGTATCAGTATCTGATTAGCTTCTTGAAAAACAAAGTGGTAAATGAAGAACTCTACAGAAAATCTATTTCTGGAAGCAGATATTCAACGCTTTTTAAACGCAGAAACAACGGAAAGGCTGAACTCAAGGGATCATTTAGAACTTATAATTGTGATAACATTTCTGACAATCTACCCTTGTTATCCTTTTTGGGTATTACGCACAGGAGAAATTCTACTATAAAAGATATTGTTGATTGGTTTGAAAATGGAATTTACTTTATTAATTATGGAAATCCGAAGCAAGATGCAAAGGTTCCAATTGCAAGATCGGAAAGGCTGAAATCTTTAGTCGCTAAGATGATTGCTGAAATGGATTTGGGAATCGCTGATTATAGGGTCGAAGAAGATGATGACGACTTAAATGTATATACGGAACATATTGTTGGTGGACAAAAATATGAGTTGCGGTTAGAGGAAGAATCTAATGGTACAATTAAAGTCTTTGGAATTTTACCATATTTAGCAGATGCATTATTAAGTGGATTTACGCTGGTAATAGATGAATTGGATGCCAAATTGCATCCAATGTTATTAAAGTATGTTATTAACTTGTTTACCAATCCTTCAATTAATAAAAAAGGTGCCCAATTAGTTTTCACGTCACATGATCTTTCGACCATGAATAGTGAAACGTTTAGGCGAGATGAAATATGGTTTGTTGCAAAAGGTGAAAACAGTGCCTCTCATTTGTATTCTTTGATAGAGTTTAAAAATGAAGATGGAAAGGCTGAAAGAAAAGATGCGCGATATGATAAACGATATTTAGAAGGCCGTTATGGTGCAGATCCATATTTTCGTAAAATAATTGATTGGGGTGAATATTAATGGCATCACCTCAACACAGAAAAAAACCTCGGAGAACTGAATATCTTGAAAGCGCCGAGAAAAAGATATATATATTTTGCGAAGGAACACAAACGGAACCACTTTATTTTCAAGGTTTTGCTGATGCCATAAAAAGTAATGCCATCTATAAGAACTTGGTCTACGTCCACATAGAGGGAGTTGGTGCAGATACTTTAAGGGTGATTAATTCAGCGGAAGAATATGTCAAGGCAAACCAGATAAAAAACGCAGATATTTGGTGTGTATATGATCAGGACAGTTTCCCCGCACGAGACTTTAATGCTGTTTCAAAAAGAGCTTCTTTGTTGAATGACGGGCCAGGGGATGTCCTATATAAGGTTGCATGGTCAAATCAATGTATTGAGTATTGGTTCATCTTACACTTTGAGTTTTATTCATCAAATAATGATAGAAAATACTATCGTGAGTTTCTTCATAAGAAATTTCGACAATTGGGATGGAAAAAATACGAAAAAAACAACTCAGAATTATTCAACATTATGACAGAAAAAGGCAACCCGAAACGCGCCATTAAATGGGCGGAAAAAAGATTAAAGGAGTGTAAAGGCTTAACGGATGCGCAATCTGCTCCAGCAACAAAAGTTCATTTGCTTATACAAGAATTAGCAAAATATTTACCAGAGGAACTTCAAAAAAAATATTTGTAATAATTATATGTCTCACACTTGTTCGGAGGTGTTAAGACAGATTATTTAAGCAGAGTAGGTTGAGATTTCCTAGTTCTCTCGAAATATCTTTTTTGGAACGACACGCCATTTCAGTTGACAGATTCCGAATGGAATCTGTCAACTTTTTTCTTTTAAAAACAACGAAAAGCCGCAGGGCACCCTGCGGCTTTTGGCTTGATGGCGGTGGATGAGGTGCGTTTTTTACAACCGCTTTTTATGTTCTGTCCAGGTATTTCTGGTGTGCAAGCTGAGCCATCTGGCTGTATTTTTGGGCCTCTTCTTCTCTTCCCTGCCGGGCCAGCAGCTTGGCCTTTACCTCATAAAGCCAGTCATTGCGGCAGTTTTCCTCGCCATAATACTCGTATTCGTAAGCGAACGCCTGTGCAAGCGCCTGCTCGGCCTCTTTTAGCTCATTCAACTCCAGGTATGCCTCCGCTGCGCTGAGATAGGCGGGCACGCAGATGCCAATTTCGTCAATGGCCTCAAACCGCCGGATGGCCTCTTCGTAACCCTCTATAGCCTCTGCCAGCCGGTTCATTTTTTTCAGAACGCCGGCCCTGTTGTAATAGGCCCAGGCAATGAGCGGGCTCTCGTCCGGGAGGGTCTTCCGCCGAAGCTGGAGGGCCTGCTGGAAATACTGGTCAGATTCTTCCAAACGCTCCTCATGATATTTGGCCCATCCCATCATGGAATAGCACAGAGAGAGCTGCCGGTCTCTCTCTGGGGAAGGGGGAACAGTTTGGATGATTTCCAGCGCGCAGGCGGCCTCTTGAGAAAGAAGGGCGTACTGCTCCATGCACCGCCGCTGGTTGGCAATGTAGTAGTGGTACCAGCTCTCCCGCACAGGGGTGGGGTGAAGGGTGATAAGCCGCTCGAAAATGGCAATGCTTTTATCCCGCAGAAAATATTCCGCGCAGGCCTCTCCAAGCCGTTCCATAAAGGGCACATTGAAGGGCACGGAGGGGTCGCACCATTTGAGATAGTAGGTTTCCGCCAGGGAGAGAAGCACCTGTTTCTCCTGATATTTGCAGTGAGTAAACCGGCTTAGCCGCTGGGTGAGGTTTTCCACATAAACCTGGCAATCCCGGGCAAACCCGGGGTATTTTTGCACCATGGTGTCCACCATCAGCGGGTGAAGGGAGATTGTGTCGGAAATGCAGTTGTATTGGATGAAGCTGCTGTCAATCAGCTGATCCAACAACATAAAGTCTTCCAGGCCAGTCAGGTCAAAGAACAGCTCGGTTTCTACCCCTTCCACCGGAAGAAGCGCCATGTTTTTCAAAATGGAAACTTCCTGCGGAGAAAGATGGCTCAAATCGAAAATTTGCCCCATAACCTCCAGCACATGGGCCATCACCAGCTGCGAACGGCGCTGGGACGCCCCGGCGGCACCGCGCAGATAATCCAGCATGGCTGTGGGGGAGAGGTGAGAGGCCTGCATTTGCTTGGCCAGCAGCTGGATGCCGTAGGTGTGAAAACCAATGCGCTGAAACACCTCCCTCAGCGCCGGTTCCTCCTGCGGCGGCAGGGGCCTTTTGTAGAATTTTTTGAACAGGGCCAGCTGGTCTTCCCAGCGGTTCAGGGGCTGTACGGCCAGCTCCTGATACCCTTCCTTTTCCCGGCTGATGCGGGAGGTGATGATCATGGAATACCGCCCCTCTAACAGCTGGGAAAGCCGGGGGTCCTGCATGTCCAGGTTATCCACCACCAGCAAGGTGTCTGAATTGCAGTGCTCTTTGAGATAGTTCAGCTTTTTCTCGTAATAGGCCTCTCTGGCCTGCGGGGTGGTCAGGTCCTGCTTTTCGCTTTCCAGGCCGCGAATCAGAAGGAACTGATCGGAAATGAGCATCTCCTGAATATCGGTGTTATAGGTCAACCACACCAGGGTGGCATATTCCCCCTGAAATTTGCGCAGATACTGCCGGGCCAGCTCGCTTTTTCCCATTCCGCCCGCGCCAAAAAGAAAAAGCTTGTTGTTCTCGCCCCGAAGCAGCCGGTGCATCTCCTGCAGCTCTTCCTCCCGGCCCACAAAGTTGGTGTTGTGAACCAGGGCGGTGCTTCGAATTTCGCCAGCCCCGGGCCCGGGGCTGCCCATCTGCGCCGGGCCGGCGCCGGCTGGCTCTTCGCTTTGAAGCCAGTAGGCAATGCGGGAAACCAGGGAAGAGATGCGCTCTTCTTCCGGGGGCTCGGAACCGTCCAGGCTGTGGATGCGCCCAAGGTAATATTTTACGTCGTCGGGCAGGTTCTCTTTGTCGGTGCGGAACGGAAGCAGGCGGATGGCCTCCTTGTGATGAAACCGGTTGAAGGCGCAGTCAATTTCGTTGAGCACATGCTCTGAATGCGTGGAGTACCGGTTCATAACCAGCAGAAAAACCTTGCACTCCTCAATGGCGCGCACAATGTCCCCCGCATATTTGGATTGCACATCCCGGGGGGCATACCAGCATTTGATTCCGCTGCTTTCCAGCGCCTGGACGATGCGCTCTACCAGTTGCACAGAAGAGTCGTGATGATAGCTGATGAATACAGAATGTTCCACAGGGCACCTCCCGCTTTGAACTGAAATCAGGCCGGACGGTCTTCCCATTGCCTTGCGGGCGCAAAGCGCCGCACCGAATGACGGGGCGATGCGTCTTTCCCAAGGCGCCGGGCAAAAACAGGGCGTTTACGAACGGCCGTTTTCCACGGAAAGAAGAATGCGGATATTTTCACGGTCTTTCTCGCGCTCTGCATCCGTAAGGTTTTCATAGGGCACCAGGTCGGCGTGAAGCCGCAGGCGAGGGTCTTTGCGCTTGCCGTTTTCCGGCTGGCCGAAGGCCCAGTTGTTCAGGTAGTGATACCGGCACCAGCGCATGTGTTCCAGCTGGGCCAGCAGTTCCAGAGTTTCGCCGGGCAGCTTTTCTGCGGACGCCGGCAGCCCCATGGCCTTCAGCATATCCAGGCGCACCAGGTGGTAGTCTGCGGCGCTGATGTTAGACCCCCGGGTGAAGGCATCCAGCTTGGCCCACTCTGCCTCTCTGTTTTCCGCTGTCTCTGCCACACCGGCATACAGGTGGCTGTAGCGCAGGTTGATGGCCTTGGCCCTGGCCAGAAGGGCGTCATCCAACACAATTTTCAAATCACAGGCGGCTTGTTCCCAGAAGAACAGGCGCACCCGTTTCTGCTCTGCCAGCGGGCTGCTTGCCAGGCCGGCCCCGGCAAAGACGTCGATGTCTTGCCGGGTGGTAGCCAGCAGCAGGTCTTCCAACAATGCGGCCTGTTGCGCCTGTTCCAAAACCAGCAGCAAATCGGCCGTTTCCAGCAGTGCAAGCTGTGTATACCAGGCATCCCGGTGGAATATCACAGGGTCTTCTATCTGCGCAATGCCGCGGTGCACTGCCGCAAAGCGGTCTGCCGTGCCGAAAATATGGTATTCGATGGCTTGGCCAGGCGAGAATATGTTGCTTTGCAGCCCACGCAGCAGCACTTCTTCGCCCAGCTTGCCAAACCCGAGCAAAACGATGCGCAGCCGGTGCCCATGCTGGCGGGATAACTCAAACATGCCTTTCTGCCGCCAGAACAGGCGGGCAGCGTTTTCCTCCGGGCAGAAAAGATGCAGCAGCGGGCTTTTGACAGCCTGGGT
>QWCV01001973.1_pt1 | contig 25147 bp, 23 predicted proteins | sample 1972621 | NCBI WGS metagenome assembly QWCV01 (sample SAMN09866699, study PRJNA288562) | Human gut metagenome isolate pre2_stool, whole genome shotgun sequencing... | isolation source: gut | host: Homo sapiens | place: USA: California | reverse complement strand
TTACGTTAGCTTTGCTATGCCATAAAATCGTAACCTCAAACTTTATGGAAACTAACTGCCACGTCCTACTTTTGAATTAATGTGTTTTGCTCATCTCTATAATATTTTACTCTAATATCTTATAAAACTCAACATGTGCTTATATGATTTTATAATTTATATTTAACTGTTAATAACCCCAATAATAAATATTTGTCTGATCATAGCAATTCTATAGTCATAACAATTTTATGGAAATACTCAGGCAATCCGGTCCATCAGAGCGTGAAGCCCTGCTGAACTGTCCTGATTGCATTGTTTTTTATGGAATTGCTATAGACAGTTTTATTTAATATGTATTCAGTATAACCCTTCCGGCAACAAAACGCTATCTGTATTTTGACAGATTTCTACGTTATTTTGACTTTTGGGGATTTTTAAGAGGAACTCTATAGTTAATATTCCACTATAATAAGGATAAAAAAGGTGACATTGTATGTTTAAATATAAAAAATTCCCGACAGTCATTGACAAAATAGTGTAATCAGAATATGATAGATACGATTGGTAAAGAACCTTGCAGTATGAAATCTGAAAGAGAAAAATATTTATCAGGAGTTGGAGAAGTATGTATCGGAAAAAGGCAAAAGGATGGACGAAGCATCTGGATTTTATATTGCTGGATATTTTATGTATGCAGCTAGCATTTGTTATCTCATATATAATCCGGTTTGGGACAGATAATCCATATATGGATAATGAGTACCGGATTCTTGCAATTGCATTTCTGTTTATCGATTTCTTTGTGGAAATCGTATCTGATTCTTTCAAAAATGTTTTGAAGAGAGGTTATTTTGAGGAATTGATTGCCACATGCAAACATGTAATACTGGTTGAGCTGGTGGCAACGCTCTATCTGTTTACTGTACAGATGGGAGGAATTTATTCAAGAATTTCCTATTATATTATGATTCCGTTGTATATTACAATATCCTACACAGCCCGACTGATCTGGAAGAGGACTCTTCGAAAAAGAGAACTTAATTCGAATGGAAAATCACTTCTGATCCTGTCACCTGAAGCAATTCTGGAAGAAACGCTTCAGGCAGTTTCGGAGAAACATCTGGGCTATTCCAAAATAGGAGCCGTTTCTCTTGATTCAGATCTGAGAGGAAAAACAATCTGTGGGATTCCCATCGTGTCTGACCGTAAAGATGTGATTGAATTCGCCTGTGGTGAATGGATAGATGAAATATTTATTCCAACCTGTGAAGAAAGTAAATATCCGAATGACCTTATAGATATTTTCCTGAAGATGGGAATTACAGTGCATGCAGAAATCAAGCCTCCGGTTTCCATGGAGACAGGCTGTCAGCAGGTAGAAAAGATTGGCGATTATACAGTCATCACTACGAGCATGAACTATGCAGATTCATCGAAACTGCTTGTCAAACGTCTTATAGATATTGCAGGGGGTCTGGCAGGCTGCCTTATCACTCTGATAATTACAGTTATTTTCGGACCGATGATCTATCTCAGTTCTCCGGGACCAATTTTCTTCGCACAGGAGAGAATCGGACGTAACGGCAGAAAATTCAAGATGTATAAGTTCCGAAGTATGTATATGGATGCGGAAGAGCGTAAGAAAGAACTGATGGGTCAGAATAAGATCAGTGACGGGCTGATGTTTAAGATGGATTTTGACCCGAGGATTATAGGTAATAAGATTCTGCCGGATGGAAGGAAAAAGACGGGTATCGGGCAGTTCATCAGGAAAACCAGCCTGGATGAATTCCCACAGTTCTATAATATACTAAAGGGCGATATGAGCCTCGTAGGTACAAGGCCACCGACAGTGGATGAGTGGGAACTGTATGAGCCACATCACAGAGCAAGGATGGCATTCCGCCCCGGCCTTACCGGAATGTGGCAGGTGAGTGGAAGAAGCAACATTACGGACTTCGAGGAAGTAGTGAAATTGGATACGAAGTATATCAGTGAGTGGAGTTTGAAGCTGGATATGAAGATTCTGTTTCAGACGGTTCTGAGTGTGTTTAAGAGTGATGGGGCGATGTGAGGTGGAACACTAATGTGCGATGCAGTTTACTGATGTTGGATAGAGAAAATCTGGGAAAGAAGGAGTTTAGAGGACATGAAAGTATGTTTGGTTGGTTCGTCAGGAGGACACTTGACACATTTATATATGTTAAAGCCGTTTTGGAGAGACAAGAATCATTTCTGGGTCACTTTTGATAAGGAGGATGCAAGAAGCCTACTCGAAGGAGAAAAAATGTATCCGTGCTATTATCCGACGAACAGAAGTTTAAAGGCTCTTATCAAGAACACTAAGATTGCTTGGAAGGTGTTACATAAAGAAAAACCAGATTTGATTATTTCCTGTGGTGCAGCGGTTGCGGTTCCGTTCTTCTACATTGGAAAGATGATGGGAGCAAAGCTGGTTTATATAGAGGTCTTTGATCGAATAGATAAGCCAACAATGACAGGAAAGATGGTTTATCCCATTGTGGATAAGTTTGTCGTGCAATGGGAAGAACAAAAAAAGGTTTATCCAAAGGCGGTTAACCTTGGAAGTATATTCTAAGTAGAGGTCGAAAAAATGATTTTTGTGACGGTAGGAACACATGAGCAGCCTTTTAATCGGCTGATTCAAAAAATAGATGAATTAAAAAAAACCGGAATCATAGACGAGGATGTCATTATCCAGACAGGATTTAGTACATATGAGCCGAAATACTGCCAATGGAGCAAATTGATTCCATACCAGCAGATGATAAAAAACGTGGCTGATGCCCGTATTGTGATTACTCACGGTGGTCCGGCAAGTTTCATTATGCCACTACAGGTTGGTAAGACTCCTATTGTTGTGCCGCGCCAGCATCAGTTCAACGAGCATGTGAACGACCATCAGGTTGAGTTTGCAAGAAATGTGGCTCAGAGAATGGGCACAATTATCCCCGTTGAAGATATTGAAACATTGGGTGATATCATAACGAACTATGATCAGATTGTCGTTGGCATGGGACATGGTATGAGCAATAATAATGCGAAGTTTAATGAAGAACTTGAGAAACTGGTAAAAGAATTGTACTGAGGATAAATGGATGAAAAAAGTTGGAATCATGTCGATGCAGCGCATTGCAAACTACGGGTCGTTTTTGCAGGCATACGCATTGAAGCAATTAATTGAAGAACTTGGCTGCAATGTAGAGTTTGTGGACTATCATGTAGATGCTCCGGTAATTGCAGAAAATGCAGATAGCAAAAACAAATTTGTCCGAAAAGTTGAGAAAGGTTTGGAAGCATTTCGGTACCAAGCTCCGTTTGCACACAAATTGTCGTTCATCCGTTATAAACAGTCTTTTGCACAAAAATATATGCCACTTTTAGGAATTACGGATGAAATGAATTATAACCCGGCACTGGATTGCCTTGTGATTGGTAGCGATGAGGTTTTTAACTGTATTCAGAAAAATTCCAACGTAGGATATTCGCTGGAATTGTTTGGAAAAGATAACCGTGCGGAGAAACTTCTTACTTATGCAGCGTCTTTCGGCAATACCACATTGGAAAAGCTGGAAAAGTATAAAAAGTCCAATGAAGTCGGAGCTTTGTTGAAGAAGTTTGACGCGATTTCTGTACGAGATGCTAATTCAGGAACTATTGTAGAGCAGCTCACTGGGAAAGAACCAGTGTACAATCTGGATCCGGTTCTGACCTATGATTACATGAACTGCTGCGACAAAATCCCACAGGATCAGACTAATGAGAAGTATTTGATTCTGTACGCGTATGCAGGTCGTATTTCCAATGATGAGGCAGATTGGATTGCTGCTTATGCAAAGAAAAAGAATTTGAAGGTATATACAATTGGTGGTATCCAAAAATGTGCAGACCGATTCGTGGACTGCTCACCCTTTGAGGTTCTGGCCTATTTCAGAAATGCAGAAGAAGTTATTACCGATACTTTCCACGGCAGCATCTTCTCGGTGATCACACATCGGCCGTTTACAACATTGATTCGCAAGAGTGTAGGTGACAGCTATGGTAATGAAGAAAAGTTGAGCGATTTGCTAAAGCGACTGGGACTGGCCAATCGGATGACAACGGAAATTGAAGATGCAGAAAACATCAATGAAAAGACGATTGATTACGCAAAAGTTGATAAGCTGTTGAAAGTACATAGAGAAGTGGCGAAGGAGTATCTGAGAAAAAATTTAGAGGAATAAAATGGAGAACATATCGAGGATAAAAGAGAAATGTGTGGGATGTAAAAGCTGTGAGCAAAGTTGCCCAAAACACTGTATCTCTATGGTAGAAAACAAAGAGGGATTTTGGTATCCGTCTGTTGATGAAAAAAGCTGCATCGAGTGCAAGGTGTGCTTGAAAAAGTGTCCAGTAGAAAATACGGAATTTCATCGGAATGAGCCACATAAAGTTTGGGCGTGGCGCAATAAAAATGATGTGGATATTATGCGCTCTGCATCTGGCGGTGCGGCGGATAGTGCAGCGAAAACTATATTGCAAATGGGCGGTGTGGTTTATGGTGCTGCCTATGACGAGCAGCTGGCAGTAAGCCACATTGAAGTGACAGATGAAGCAGAAAGAGAGAAACTACAGTCCTCTAAGTATGTTCAGTCTGACCCGAAAGATAGCTACGCAAAGGTCAAACAGCGTTTGTCAGAGGGAAAAACTGTACTTTTTACAGGAACTCCCTGCCAGATTGCAGGTCTGTATGCCTTTTTGGGTGGCAATCCAGAAAATCTATATACAGTTGACCTGATTTGCCACGGTGTGCCTTCGCCGAAGTTCTTCAAAAAGTATCTGGAATACCAGAACAAGCAAACGGCAGGTAGAGTGATTTACTTCAATTTCCGTTCCAAAGATAAACGGGGCTGGGGGACACAATATCTGCTAAAGACAAAGACAAAGACAAAGACAAAGACACTCTCCCTTGATCGCTATGGTAAACATTTTATGGATGGCGACTGTTATAGGGAGAGCTGTTATCAGTGTGCTTATGCGAATACGAGCCGTGTGGGAGATTTGACAGTGGGTGATTTCTGGGGGATTGCAAAGAGCCATCCAAACTTTAATTCTCCAAAGGGCGTGTCCAGTGTATTTGTAAATACCGAAAAAGGCCAAAAGCTCTTTAAAATGATGCGGGTTCTTGCAGAAGTGGAAGAAGCAACATTGGAAGAGGGCGTGGTGAAGCAGCACAATTTGGTGCAGCCGAGCAACAGGCCTGTGACTAGAGATACTTTCTATAAGGGCATCGATGAACCTGGCTTTATAGAGCATATAAAAATAGGGCTTCAGCTTAAAGTACGTCTGAAATCTGTGTTGCCCAGTAAATTGATTCAGAAGATTAAATCTCTTTGAGATTTTGTGGAGGAAGAATACATGGGAGAGCCGATAAGAGTTTTGCATATCTTGCAGCGGATGGAAGCTGGCGGTACGCAGGCTTTGTTGATGAATATATACCGGAAAATTGACAGAACGAAAGTACAGTTTGATTTTTTGGTCGTTTATAAGGAAAAACAGTTTTATGATGATGAAATTGAAAAAATGGGTGGACATGTTTACAAGTTGTCCTTCCGGGAGGATTTGAACCTTCCTAAATTTCAAAAAGATTTGGCAGTTTTCTTTGCTCAGCATCACGAATATAAAATTGTTCATTGTCATGCCTACACTATTGGATATTTCTGCTTGAAAGCGGCAAAGAAAGCAGGTATCCCCGTCAGAATTGCTCATTCACATAGCAATGCGGCAGTGCATGATGTGAAACTTCCGTTGAAACTTATAATGCAAAAACTGTTCACTAGATATTCTACAGATTTGTTTGCGTGCTCCGAAGAAGCAGGAAAGTTTGCGTTCAAAGGAAAGAAATTTGGGATTGTTCAGAATGCAATTGATTCGCAGAAGTTTATTGCAGATGCCAACATTAGAGAAGAAATTCGAAAAGCACTTAGAGTGGAGAATAAATTTGTTGTTGGTCATGTTGGCCGAATGCAACCAGAGAAAAACCATGATTTCCTGATTGATGTTTTTGCAGAGATAAAGAAGAAAAAGTCGGACGCTGAATTGATTCTTGTTGGCACCGGGCCATTAGAAGAGAAAGTAAAAAGCAAAGTGGTCGAAAAAGGCCTTTCAGATTGTGTGCATTTTCTTGGAAATAGAAAGGATATGAACAGAATTTATCAAGCGATGGATGTGTTTGTTTTTCCATCTTTGTTTGAAGGTCTGGGTATTGTTGCAATCGAAGCGCAGGCGGCGGGTGTTCCTATTGTCTGCTCTGAAGGATTGCCGCCGGAAACGGATATTACACCAATCTACCGGAAACTGCTGCTGAGTGATGGGGAAGAAAAGTGGGCGAATGCAGCACTTGAAATGGCACAGAATCTGAAAGCACATACCAATATGCAGCAGTATGTGATTGATGCTGGATTTGATATGGATGCAACTGCAAAGTATATGGAGGGGGTTTATTTGAACCGATGGAGAAACTGTCTGAGATGAATAAAAAAGTAGGATTCTTAATAATGAATTTTGAAAATGGAGGAGGAACGGAGCGAGTTACCTCCCTTATTGCAAATGAATTATTGAATAGAAAATATGATGTAACTATATATAGTTGTCAAAACGGCAATAAGAGTAGATTTTTTATTGATGATAGAGTGCATTTATGTTCATTAGAAGGAGAAAAGTACAAAAATCCAATATGGCGCAAAATCCGAGTTACGAAGAAGCTAATTGAATCTGTAAAAAAAGATAAAATAGATATTATGATTGCAGTGGATGTCGCGCTTTATTTATATCTTATTCCGCTTCAAGTAAAACATTTGTGTAAATGCATTGCATGGGAACATTTTAATTATTATATAAACCCTAATAAAATGGTTAAATATGCAAGAAAATTTGCTGCTACATATGCAGACTGTGTAGTTGTTCTGGGAAAAAATGATTTGGAAAATTATAAAAATCATTATAAAAAAATAAGTAAAATAACGTATATTTATAATCCAATTGCGGTTGATATTAATCCAAAGGTAGATATAAAAAATAAAAAAATAATTGCTATGGGAAGATTAAATAATCAGAAAGGTTTTGATCTTTTAATTGAAGCATGGTCTAAATTGGAATCAGATTTTAAAGACTGGGAAGTAAATATTTTTGGGGATGGAGCATTAAAAGAACAACTTCAGAAACAAATAGATAATAAAAACTTAAAAAAAATTTTTTTGAGAGGATATTCAAAAGATGTAGCAAAAGACATGGCTGATGCTTCAATTTTTGTCCTTACTTCAAGATACGAGGGATTTGGGTTGGTGTTATTAGAAGCCCAGGCATTAGGACTACCGTGCGTTAGTTTTGATTGTAAAGAAGGACCATCAGAAATAATTGATGATGGGGTAAATGGATTTTTAATTGAACCTTTAAATGTTGATTTGTTGGCGAAAAAAATGAAAATTTTGATAAAAGATGAATGCTTAAGAAAGAAATTTTCGGAAAAAAGCACAAAAGATTTATATAGATTTGACCGAAAACAGATAATTGATAGATGGGATAAGCTGTTAAGCGAGCTATAAAAATAGTAATTGGAGAGAAAAAATGTATAGAATCTTGCATACAGGGATGACACCTAATTATGGTGGAGTGGAAGCTGTTGTAATGAATTGGTATAGAAATATTGATAGAACAAAAATACAATTTGATTTTTTGACCAGACATGATGGACCGAAGCTTGCATATGAGCAAGAAATATTAGATATGGGTGGTCATATTTATAGGGAATATTATGGTCGAAAAGAAAAACCGTTTATAGCAGGAAAATATATTCAAAAGATTTTTGAGAATGATTCATCTATAAAAGGTGTTCATATGAATTTGAATACTGTAGAATATATTACGCCTTTAAAACTGGCACACAAGTTAGGGCTTCCAGTTGAAATTGCTCATTCCCATAATGCAGGCAATTTAAATGGTAATGAAAAAATAGAAACTCGTTTAATGCAAAAAATAAATAAAAGAATTTTACAATTATCTCAGTATCAAAAGTTTGGATGTTCAAAAGATGCATGCAATTATATGTTTGGCGAGAAAAACAGCGCTACAGTAATACATAATGCGATAGAACTTGAAAAATTTAAATACAATGATAAAAAAAGAGTATTATTAAGAGAAAAATATGGTATAGAGAATGATACAATTGTAATTGGATTTATTGGAAGAATTCAATATCAAAAAAATCCGATATTTCTCATTAAAATATTTGAGGAGTTTTATAAAATGTATCATGATTCCAGATTGATATTAGTAGGAACTGGAGTGATGGAAGATGAATGTAAATCTTTGGTTCGATCTTACGGCTTAAAAAATAAAGTATTATTTTTAGGAATGCAAAAAGAAACTGAGGATTATTATTCTATGTTTGATGTTTTTGTATTGCCCTCACTTTTTGAAGGGTTAGGAGTTGTTTTGGTAGAAGCACAGGCAAATGGGGTGCCATGTTTAGTATCAAATGTTATTCCAGATGAAGTTATGATAACTCCATTGATAGAAAAACATATATTATCAGATAAACCACAATATTGGGCGCAACATCTGATGAAAATAGTAAATGAAAAAATGAAAGATAGAAAACATAATAATTATTCTAATCAGCTTACTTTAGCTGGATATGATATCAAAGAAGAGGCAAAAAGGTTGGAGAATATATATATGTCTTTAATAGAGAGGTGCTAGACTATGGTTTATTATATTACAAGATATACAGGAAATACAAAAGACGCAGGTACAAAAGCACCAGATGACATTGACGCAATATGTAAAAAGAATGGATGGAAAGAGATAAAATTTATAAATCCAAGTGGAAATAAGAAATCTTTGATAGAAAAAACAAAAAAAATAATTATCAACATAAATAATTGGAAACAACTTAGTAGAGTTGCGACAAATGGAGATTTTGTCCTTTATCAGCACCCTATGTATTTTGGAACTAAATTTGCTAATAAATATATTCCGATTTTCCAAAAAAAAGGAATTAAATTTATAGCATTAATTCATGATTTGGAATCTCTTAGGAATTTAACTATTGCAACTGAAGCATCAAAGAAATCGCATATATTTGGCGATTTGATTTTATTGAAAAAATTTGATTATATAATTGCACATAATCAAAAAATGAAAGAATATTTAGTGAATAATGGGATTGCTGAGCAGAAAATTGTGTGTTTAGGAATTTTTGATTATTTATGTCAAACTGAATTTAAAATATTTCAAAAAACTAATAGTGTTAATATAGCTGGTAATTTGGATCCAAATAAATGTGGTTATATTTATGAATTTGTGAATGATAATCCGAAAATTAAAGTGAAATTATTTGGAGGAAATTATACGAAAGATAAAGTTTCGCCCAATCTGGTGTATAGAGGCAGTTTTTTGCCAGAAGAAATAACAGGGGTATTGGATGGAGCATTTGGAATTGTCTGGGATGGTCCAACTTCGAAAAGCTGTATAGGAAATACAGGAAATTATTTAAGGTATAATAATCCGCATAAAACATCAATGTATCTTGCTGCCGGAATCCCCGTAATTGTTTGGGAGGAAGCTGCCATAGCACAGTTTATTATTGAAAATAAAGTAGGCATAGCAATTAAAAGCTTAGAGAACTTGACAAACGAATTAAATAAAGTATCTATAACAGAATATGACATTATGACCCAAAATTCTAGAAATATAGGAGAACTGTTAAGACAAGGATGGTATTTTCAGAGTGCGATGCAGCGAATATTAACATTTGGGGTAGGAGAAAAAATTAATGAGTAAAATAAGTAAAAAAATAAGAATTAAGCCTCAAAGTATTATAATATATGTTTTACTTATTTTATGTTTATTAGGGTGCAATACAGTGTATAGCACGTGCGTAACAAGAGCTTATAGATTTCCTGAATTAACAATATTATTTTTATTAGTGCTTGTTATGATGAATATAAAACATTTATCTTATAGTATTATAACAAATTGGTTTCTCATATTTATTCCATATTATTTGCTGAATTTTATTATCATTTTCTTCAGTGTGTCTTCTGATAAAATTATTAGTTATTCAGTGAGATTTTTGCTTTTTGTTCCATTTTTAGTGTTGGTTATATTGAATGATGCACGAAGAAAAAATATATGGAATATTGCTTTAAAATATGAAAATTTGGTGATTTGTTATGCAAGTGTATCGTTGGTATTATGGATATTAGTGTGTATACTTAATGTTGTTCCTGCAACTGGTCAAATTGTTTCAAGTTGGGGAGGAGAAAAAACTTATCCAATATATTTTGGTATATTTACAACGCGACAAACACAGGAATTTATGGGAAGAGTATGGATAAGAAATCAAGGATTTTTTACAGAAGGACCAATGTATAATCTGGTTCTTATAATTGCTGTCTGTATAGAAGCGTTTATTGCTCCATTAAATCGAAAAAAAGGAAAATACATTTGGAATGGGATGGATTTACGAAAAATTGTGATTTTAGTTATTGCAGATATATCTACATTTACAATAACAGGGATGATTCTCTTAGTTGGAATTTGTGTTTTTAAATATTGTCTTATGCCTAGTAAATCTGCTCTAATTGGTGTTATAAAATGGATTGGGGCAATTGTGGTATTAATTTTGGCATTGTATACAGTTAATAATTTGTTCTTGATCAAAGCAGATACTGGATCTTGGGAAGTGCGCTTTGATGATTTTATAGCAGGTTATAAGGCTTGGAAACATAGTATTTGGTTCGGAAATGGCTATGATACCATGGATACAATTACTCATTATATGAGTAGCAGAAGATCTTATAATATGGGTTATAGCTCAGGTATATTTTCTATATTGGCACAAGGCGGTATTGCTTTATTTATTAATTATCTTGTTGGCTTTGGTGGTTATATAAGGTATTCACTAAAGAATCACAAATATGAACTTATTGCAATGCTGATAATTACTATATTGATTTTGGCTACGTCATTATTTCATTATACATTTGTTATGCTGCTATTCCTGGCATATGGATATTCATTACTGTTTAACAGAACGTTAACGATGAGAAAAAATAGATTGGATGGTATAAATGGGTCAAAAAAATAAATCATTAAAATTTAATTTTGTGATGAACATTATTTTAACAATGTCTTCATTCATATTTCCATTGATAACTTTTCCATATGTATCTAGGGTTTTATTACCAGTTGGAACAGGAAAAGTATCTTTGGCAACATCCGTTATTACCTACTTTTCAATGTTTGCTCAACTGGGTATTCCTACATACGGAGTTCGAGCATGTGCAAAAGTCAGAGATGATCGTGAGAAACTTTCCAAGATGGCTCAGGAACTTTTGATTATTAATATAATCATGAGTGCAATTTCTTATATAGTATTGTTTATACTGTTGTTTTCAGTGCCTAAATTCAGATGTGAGAAAGAATTGTATGTAATATTGAGCTTTACTATCATTTTGACGTCTATTGGCATGGAATGGCTATATAAAGCATTAGAACAATATACTTATATCACAGTACGTTCTGTTATTTTCAAGTTTATTGCGCTGCTTGCCATGTTTCTCCTTGTACATAAACAGACAGATTATGCCGTATATGGCGGAATAACTATATTTGCAGCATCTGCATCAAATATTTTAAATCTAATTAATGCACATAAATATATAGATCTGAAACCTGTTGGATATTATAATTTCAGACAGCATCTGAAGCCGGTGATGATTTTTTTTGCTATGTCGTGTGCGACAACGATTTATACAAATCTTGATACAGTTATGTTGGGATTTATGACAACAGATACCGAAGTAGGATACTATAATGCAGCGGTAAAGATTAAGACAATTCTTGTAAGCGTAGTAACATCTTTGGGAACAGTGTTGCTACCTAGAGCATCTTATTATATACAAACGGGAGAATTGAAAGAGTTCCGCAGAATTACCCAAAAGGCGTTAAACTTCGTTGTATTAGTGGCTGCTCCGCTAATGCTTTATTTTATTTATTTTGCAAAAGAAGGAATTTTCTTTCTTTCAGGTAATGCCTATGCGGGATCTATTGTGCCAATGCAAGTGATTATGCCAACTCTTCTTTTGATAGGAATTTCTAATATATTGGGGATTCAGATATTAGTTCCTACAGGAAGAGAAAAAATCGTACTATATTCAGAAATTGTTGGGGCAGTGGTAGATATTATTATTAATGCTATATTAATTCCAATATATGCTTCAACTGGAGCTGCATTAGGTACATTAGTTGCAGAGTTTGTAGTTTTAGCCGTTCAGTATGGGGTATTAAAAAATGAAGTTAGAGATTCCTTTAAACAAATTCATTATATAAAAATAATCATAGCCTTAGTTTTAGCAAGTGTGCTATCGTTATGGGTGAAAATGCTGAATTTGGGAAGTTTTGTAACTTTGGTAATATCAACAATATTGTTCTTTGGGGCTTATGGTTTGATATTATTGATTTTTAAAGAAGAAATAATATTGGAAATACTGGAAATGGTGAAAATGAAAGGAAAAAAATAATAAGAGATATTTACATAAAATATCCATTCATATATGAAGTAGCAGTTAGAAGACTATATTTATTGTTTTAGATATTAGCATGAAGAATTTTGATTTTGATGATTAAAGGAATAGATTTATACGGTTTGTGAATATTTATTAAGTTTCAAACATGGAGGAAACGGATGGAATCAATAGCTTTTTTTAATAATAAAGGAGGGGTAGGAAAGACCACTCTTTTGTGTAATTTAGCAGGATATCTTTCGAGAAAATGTGAAAAAAGAGTTCTTGTAATTGATGCAGATCCACAATGCAATACGACATCATATGTACTTGAAGAAGACAGCTTTTATACATTTTATTTTGAGGATAATGGTTTTTCGGTAGCATCATTGATTCCACCATTAGAGGATGGAGAGGGGTTTGTAAAAGATTTTACAGTTAAGCAGACTGAATTTTTTGGCTTTGATATAATACCTGGAAATCCTACATTTGCTGCTAGTGAAGATTTTTTGGCAAATGAATGGAAAGACGTTAAATCTAGTGATTATAGAGGAATAAGATCATCTTTGCTGTTTTCAGATTTTCTTTCAAAATGTGAAAATTATGATTATGTTTTCTTCGATATGGGACCGTCACTTGGTGCTATTAACAGGGCTGTTCTTCTGGCTTGTGATTATTTTCTTACGCCAATGTCAGCAGATGTTTTTAGTTTACTTGCATTAGGAAATATTGGAAAATCTCTTTCGACATGGCGGGAGATATTTTTAAGCGGATATAATGAGCTAGATGAGGAAAAGAGAGCAAAGATAGATAGATTTCATCATGGTTGTACGATTAAATTTATTGGTTATGTAGAACAACAGTATATTACGAAATCTGTTAGTGGTCAACGACGTGCGGTACGTGCGTATGATGAGATATTAAAAAAGATTCCTTTTGAAATTTCTGAAAAAGTGATTCGCCCGATAAACGGAGAGGTGATTGAAGGGTTAGATTATAAGATTGGATCTATTCCCAATTATCATAGTTTGGTTCCGATGTCACAAACTTCACACAAACCGATTTTTGAGTTAACTTCTGGAGATGGAGTTGTTGGTGCACATTACCAAAAGGTTAAAGAATTTGAAAAATTGATGAAAAATATTTCCGATAAAATGCTTGCTAATATGGAGGTTATCAAATGATTGAATGGCCGGAAAAATTAGTGGATTCAATAGCCAGACGTAGATCTGTTTTATTTTTAGAATCCGGTATCTCTGCCAATTCGGAAAATATATCTGGAAAGAAACCTGCTACATGGGATGCGTTTCTAAGGCAGGTTGTAAATCATCAAAAAGCAAAAATAGGAGATCATGAACGGGAAATTATTGAATTGTTGAATGATAAGAAATTTTTGATTGCATGTGAACTGCTTGTAGATATTATAGGACAAACTGAGTTTGGCGAAGAGGCACAAGAAGAGTTTCGGAGACCGAGATATCTTCCGGCAGATATACATAAAATAATATATAGTCTGGATTCTAAATTAGTTATTACTCCTAATGTTGATAAGATCTACGAGGAATGTGCAACTACTGAATCTCATTCGTCTGTGGTAGTAAAAAAATATTATGATTCTGATTTGGCAAAATATTTAAGAACCAATGATTATTTGATTATTAAGGCACATGGAACGGTTGACGAAACGTCCAAAATGATTTTTACTCATAAACAGTATAGTAATGCCAGGTGTAATTATGCGTCATTCTACAAATTAATGGATTCTTTAATTTTAACACATACTTTCATTTTCTTAGGCTGTGGTATAGACGATCCTGATATTGAACTTACGTTGGAAAATGCTAATTTTCTTTATGAGGGTTGCCCTCCACATTATTTTGTTACAGCTAAGGACTCAATTTCAGAAAGTATGCGAAAAATATTATTAGCTAATAGAAATTTGGAAGTTATTACATATGAAAATACATCGGGTCATCATAAGGAGCTATTAGACAACTTGAAAGAGCTTGCACATATTGTGGATGAGAGGAGAAATGAGTTGTCTGATACCTCAACATGGTAAAGTAAGTTGTTTTCAGTAATATGGTTATTAGGATAATAAGAAGGAGAAGTCAATAAATGCAATACGATTATTTAATAGTAGGTTCCGGTCTCTATGGAGCAATTTTTGCCCATGAGGCTAAAAAAGCAGGAAAGTCCGTTCTGGTAGTGGACAAGCGCCCGAATATTGCCGGTAATGTTTATACGGAGAAGACAGAGGGTATTCATGTACATAAATATGGTGCCCATATTTTCCATACAAATAATAAAAAGGTTTGGAATTACATTACTCAGTTTGCAGAGTTTAACAGATTCACAAACAGCCCGATTGCAAATTATAAAGGGGAATTATACAGTCTTCCCTTTAACATGTATACTTTCAATAAAATGTGGGGTGTTGTGACACCGGAGGAAGCAGCTGCCAAGATTGAAGAACAGCGCCAGGAGGCGGGGATTACAGAGCCTCAGAACCTGGAGGAACAGGCGATTTCCCTGGTTGGCAGGGATATTTATGAAAAACTAATCAAGGGTTACACTGAGAAGCAGTGGGGACGTGATTGTAAGGAACTTCCATCTTTTATTATTAAGCGTCTTCCAGTAAGGCTGACTTTTGATAACAATTATTTTAATGCTCTTTATCAGGGAATTCCGGTTGGAGGATATACCCGAATGGTTGCAAATATGCTGGAGGGGATTGAGGTTCGTTTGAATACAGATTACCTTGAGCATAAGGAAGAACTGGATGCGATTGCAGATAAGGTTGTATATACGGGCCCTATTGATGCCTATTTTGGTTATAAGCTTGGTACTCTGGAATACCGTTCTGTGCGGTTTGAGACAGAGACTCTGGATATTCCTAATTTCCAGGGAAATGCGGCAGTAAATTATACAGACCGGGAAACTCCATGGACCAGGATTATTGAACATAAATGGTTTGAATTTGGTAAGGATGAAAATGATAATGATCTTCCCAAAACTGTAATCAGCCGTGAGTTTAGTTCCGAATGGAAACCGGGAGATGAGCCATATTATCCGGTAAATGATGAGAAGAATAGTGCACTTTATGAACAGTATAAGAAGCTGGCAGATGCTGAGAAAAGAGTGATCTTTGGCGGCCGTCTTGGTGAGTATAAATATTATGATATGGATGCGGTGATTGCGTCTGCTTTGGATATGTGTGAGAAGGAGCTTTCATGAGAGGGGAAAAGATAAATATGGATACAACATTACTTATTATGGCTGCCGGTATTGGTTCCAGATTTGGCGGTGGTATCAAGCAGCTAGAAGCTGTTGATGAAAATAAGCATATTATTATGGATTATTCCATCCATGATGCAATAGAAGCTGGCTTTAACCATGTAGTTTTTATTATCCGCAGAGATATTGAGAAAGAGTTCAGGGAAGTGATTGGTGACCGGATTGAGGGAATCTGTCAGAAATATGGGGTGAGTGTTGTTTATGCTTTTCAGGATATCAATGATATTCCAGGAGAGCTGCCTGTGGGCAGGACAAAACCCTGGGGAACCGGACAGGCTGTACTGTCAGCAAAAAATGTTCTGCACACACCATTTATTGTAATCAATGCAGATGATTATTATGGTAAAGAGGGGTTCCGGGCAGTGCATGAGTATCTGGTAAATGGCGGGACATCCTGTATGGCCGGGTTTGTGCTGAAGAATACACTTTCTGACAATGGTGGAGTTACACGTGGTATCTGTAAGATGGATGATTGTAATAATCTTACTGAGGTAATAGAGACCAGAAACATTATGAAAACTGCAGAGGGTGCAGGAGCAGATGGAATCATGTTGAATACAGATTCACTGGTTTCCATGAATATGTGGGGGCTGACACCGGATTTTTTGGATACATTGGAGAAAGGTTTCAGGGAGTTTTTTGAACGCGAGGTACCAAAGAATCCATTGAAGGCAGAGTATCTGATCCCCACCTTTATGGGAGAACTTCTGGAGCAGAATAAAATGTCAGTTAAAGTGCTGCGTACCAATGATACCTGGTATGGTATGACTTACAAAGAGGATGTTGCAGCAGTGAAGGAAAGCTTCTGGCAGATGCTGAGGGATGGGGTGTATCAGAAAGATTTATTTTCTGATCTCGCCATAAAATAATATTCAGATTTTACTAACTAAGCGTTTTTATCAGAAAAAGATTACTAAAGTGTTTGCTTTTCAAATACCAGGGCGCTGATTGTCAAGGTAGTTGTCAGTAAAAATATATTTTTTTGCAGGTCATCAGATATTGTTCTGTACCTGACGTGAGTATCAATAAATTATCCACATTTATTGGCAATCACGTCTGGATCATGCAGTAACAGCGAACCAGAAAGTAATATTGAAAGATACCAGGGTCAGACCCCGTGAAATACCTATAAAATAAGTAAACGAGTCCTAAAAGTTCTGTAAAGAAAGTATAAATATCTTGCATAGACATATCATATGTGGTATAAGTTGCTTAAAAATTATGTTGAGCAAAGGATGAGAAACATATGTAGGAAAATATGAAAGAGTATTTTTTAGAAAAGGAAGCCCGTGAAAGGTATCTGGCGATTTATCCTTAACTTCCAAAAATGAATAGCCCTAATGAAAATAAAACTAAAAAACAGCCCGTATTTATGCGGAGTTTCTTGCAAAAATGCGGGTTTTATTGTATAATGATTTTAGGGCTATATAAACCTAAATAAAGGAGGCAAATATGTACCTGAAATTAAGAGTCAAAATACCGGATGTGCATGGAAAATTGACCCGATTAAGACGCGGGGATATCACATATATTAAGTATGAATATGATCGCTATTATGATCCGGAGAAAAAATATACCTATCCACAGAGAGCAACTATAGGCAAGGTGTGTGCAGATGATGACACTATGATGATTCCTAACGAAGCCTTTCTGAAATACTTTCCAGATGCAGTTTTATCAGGTATGGAAGACCGAACAGAGCGCAGCAGCTGTCTGCGGGTTGGTACATATACTGTAATACATAAGATGGTATCGGATTATTCGTTAGATAAGATGCTTGGACAGTTCTTCTCTGAGCGGGATATGGCATTACTGCTCGACCTTGCATCTTATTCTATTGTAGAAGAAAGCAATGTAGCACAGCATTATCCGGATTACGCATACAATCATCCACTGTATAGTTCTGGTATGAAGATCTATAGTGATGCGTCAGTAAGTGATTTCTTTAAGAGCATCACTAAGGATAAGAGCACAGGCTTTCTGAATGAATGGAATGCAAAGAGAAATCGAAGGGAGCGTATTTATATTTCCTATGATTCTACGAATAAGAACTGCCAGGCCGGAGAGATTGAACTGGCTGAATTCGGTCATGCGGTCATGCCAAGACAGATATCGGTTCAGCTATCATCAACTATTCGGTTGGATATGATCTTAAGAATAAAGAACCACTCTTTTATGAAGCCTATCCTGGAAGTATTAACGACGTATCACAGCTTAGGACCATGCTTGGTAAAATCACTGGGTATGGCTATAAAAAAATCGGTTTCATTTTGGACAGGGGATATTTCAGCCGTGGAAATATACGCTATTTAGACGAATGTGGTTATAGTTTTGTGATCATGGCTAAAGGCATGTCTTCTTTCATAAGTGATTTGATCTTAGAGAACAAAGGAACGTTCGAAAATAAGCGCTCTTGTGACATGAATGCCTATGGTGTGTATGGAAAAACAGTACAAAGGACTTTATTTGAAGGCGATGAAAAAAAGAGATACATTCATATTTATCATAGTATTTCAAAAGATGCTGATGAACGGGAGCATTTTGAAAACGCACTGAGAGAGCGGACAGCTTTGCTGATGTCACATCAGAATGAAACAGTAGAGTTCGGTTCAGCTTACGAAAAATACTTTTATCTTCACTACGATAAAGATGGCGTGTTTTTATATCCGGAAGAAAAAACAACTGTGACAGAACGGGAAATATCATTATGCGGATACTTTGTTATTATTACATCCGAAAGGATGACCGCAAAGGAAGCACTGCATCTTTATAAGAGCCGTGATGTATCTGAGAAACTTTTTGCCTCTGATAAATCATTCCTTGGAAACAAGAGCATGCGTTCACATACAAACGAAGGAGTTGAGGGAAGGATTTTTACACAATTCATATCTTAGAGGCTTTTGGGATGAATGAAGGAAACATTACTTATCGAGCCGGAGAGATCAGTAATACACTTAAGAAATCAAACATTCAGAAAGAAAGGCGGTAAATATGGCACGTGAAATAAACGCAGAACTACTGGACACTAAAATTGAAAAAGCACAGAAGGATCTGGTGAAAGCAAAGCATCGGTATGATGCTGCGGCAGCAACATTAAAAGATTTATTGGATAAGAGGGATGCACTTCGCCAGAAAAAGTTATTGGATGCTATAGCACAGAGTGGACGGAGCTATGAAGAAATCATGCAGTACCTGCACAGTAAATCTGAAGAGGCGTGATCAAATGTTAACGGAATACTATTTTGCAGTCAGGTATGGAGATATCATTATTCTTCTCTATCAATGATATGTGTATGACTGAAGCACAGATTCAAGGTGCCAATAACATGTAAATTTCCAGCCCGAGATGCTTTTAGGGCTATTCCAGGCTGGAAATTAAGGCAGCTGCTAAACAAAAGGCTTTCAGACTACAGGCGAACATATGTTGCTGCAAAACTGTGGAGATTAATTTAAATTTGCATTTTGGTTCGGGGTCATTAGAATACTTTTAATACCAGAAATACAGGATCTTTTATAGTTAGTGATATACTATGATAATAGATGAATATTATTGATTGGAGGAGATTCTATGAAGTCAAAGAAAGTAAAGAAAATATTGTTGATTGCTTTAACGTGTGTAGCAATTTCTGCATCTGTCTCAGCAGAAGCTGCTATGAAATCACAGATAACCATTGAAAGTAAAAATAAGTATGAACAGTTGAAAATTTCAGAGAGCCGTGTGTATGGAGAATACCCAACTGGAGATTATAAGAAGATAATGCTTCTTCCTTCGGTTTCTAAAGTAGAAAAATTTTGTTTTGAAGATAATTTGAATATAGAAGAAGTAGAGTGGATGGCTTCAGTAGATACTGTTCCAGTTTTTACCTTTAGCACATGTCCAAAGCTTAAAAGGGTAATACTTTCTGATAATGTGAAAAAAATTGGACAAAGTGCATTTATATACTGCGGTGAACTGACGAGTGTTAAACTTCCCCAAAATCTTCAAAGTATAGATTTTTTTGCATTTGCTGACTGTCGAAAACTGAAAACGTTATATATACCTGAAACAGTTACTGAGATAGGTGCTGAGGCGTTCATAAATTGTGATTCTCTAACAGTTCATGGAAAGAAAAATTCATATGCATACTATTACTGTAAGATGAATGGTATTCCTTTTGTAAGTGAGGGAACTGCTTCAAAACCAGAAACAAATCGTCCGTATATAAAATCTGTTGATTCAGATATAGTAAACAAACAAATCTATGTTACAATTGATTTGAGCGGAAAAGTAAAGAATGCAGATGGATATCAATATCAAATATATGATGGTACTAAGGTATTAGCTAATAAAAATTCTGCAAACACAACCTGTATATTAAAAAAAGTGCCGACTATGGGATTTGCCAGAGTCCGTTCTTATACTGTTCAAAATGGTAAAAAAAGTTATAGCAGGTGGTCTAATGAAATGCGTATGCCTCCTGTTAAACTAAATAAAGATAATATAAAATTAATAAAAATTACCGGGAAAAAGAAAACAGTAACCGCACAGTTTGGAAATTTAAAATACAGTGATGGGTTTGATTGCGTACTTAAGAATGCAGATTCAGGAGAAAATATTGTATTAAAAAATCAAAAGAAAAATACAGTTACTTTTAAAAATATAAAACCGGGAGTTTACTATTTGAAAGCGCATGCATATACGTTGTTGAATGGTATTAAACAGTTTGGCGTATGGTCAGATAATAAAAAAGTTGTTGTTAAATAGAAAATTGGAATTATAAAAAGCAGGCGAAAAACTGCCTGCTTTTTATAATGGAAATTTATGCTGTTATTGATGTAGCGAAATCAAGCTGTAATAAATTCAAGCGTATTATACTGAAAGAAGCCGTCAGTGGATGCTAAACCACTGGTGTGGGTAGCATCTTTGACATTGACATTGCACACAGCGATTAATTTATTATTTTGATCCAGAGCCACTGATTCCAGTTCAAAACTGTTATATTTGCGGCCCTGAGCATCTTTAGCAGGAATATCTGTAACAAATCCGAAATCCGGATATAAAAGTTTGCTATCATCAAGTTTTTTCAGATTATAATGAAGCAAGGTGTTTTTTGTTGTGATTTTAGTCGTTACTCCACTTACAGTATGTGGATTACTGGTTCCGACAAAAAGCCCTAATTTATTGTGATAGAAAATATCCTGGGATGTAGGCTGACCGGCGTTTACCAGTGTACAAAGATAAGTGGCTTTTACATTTTTTTCATTTTCAAATGTACATTTATAGAGCTTTAATGTTCCGTCAACAACGGACAATAATAAAGCTGTATTTGCCTCATAAAAATAATTAATTGCTTTAAGAGCAAATGATTTATCGTTATCGTTGGGAGTTACTGTATATGTTATTTCCTCATCCTCTTTGTTACTGCTGATAGCAACCACTTTGTTATTTCCTGCGACAACAAAGAATTTTCCGTTAAAACAGCTCATACCGTTGGCATGACCTAATAAACCGTCAGTGAATGTTTTAAAGTGAGATACACCTGCGCTTGTATTCATATAATTTTTACAGTAGCCAAGAACAGCGACTTTATCTTGACTTTGTTTTATAAAATATGGAGTATTGTTTCCGTTAAAGGATACACATCCCAGATTAGTTGTTTCATAGTTGGGATCTACTTTGGTAGGTACACGGGCTCCTGCTTTAAAACCGCATGCAAAAGTATAGGTTTTACCGGAGTAGGTAATGCCTTCCAGCACAGAGAATTTATCTTCTGCGGTTCCATCAGATGTTATAACATTGGATGCAAGCACAAGGTGATTGGCTTTCATACAGATTGATTCAAGGTTGTACTGCTTATATTCACCTGTTTTATTTACATTGATGACCGAACATGGAGTGTATTTTTTACCTTTATCATCAGTAAGATGATAATCAACTACCAGAATACGGTTCTGAAGTGTTGAAAAAGTGTTATTTGTCAGGATAAATAATCCAAATGAAGTGTGATAGTAAATATCCTGAAGCCGTGTGGTATAACCAAAACCTGAGTTAGTAACTGTGAATGTACTTGCTGCTTCAGCAGCCTTCCAGTCTACAACACTGAAAGCTAATGTCCCAGCATTGCTCTTGTCAGCGTAATGCATAATGATAAATTTCTCGTTAGTTCCGTCAGCTGCAGTGATACCTAATGCGCCTTTTGGACAAATTTCATTGATACTGTACGTACCGAGCTGATTTTACGGCAGTTGCTTTTGTTGCCATGTAGTCAGTCGTTTTGAGTAATGTAGTTTTAAGACCGGTTGTCTTTACGCAATACATATCTGACCCCACAATTGCAATTCCCGCTACGTTTGTTGCACCTTCATCGGGAATTAGTGCATGGTCTACGGGTGTAGCTGAAATGGTTAAAGTTGTTCCATTGAATGTTCCTGGCATAATTTTTTTGCCTCCTTTAAATTTTTGGAATTTGCAAATTCACTTTGTAAAGAGACGTTTTTTCATGATTTGTAAACCGGAAATAAAAAATAAATACAGACAGGAATTATTGTTTCAGAATGATAAAAGATATAGTACTTTATAAACGGGTAAATTTGTTTGTGAAAGAAATTAAGTTAATCGATTATTTCTTTATAATGCAGGAACGGATACACTTCATCTGTCTGATTTTCCGCAGAGCAGGTATTTTGATTTTTCCTATTCACCGATTTTCGATACGAATACAGATGAAGAAATGCAGACTGGAAGTTGTGCTGCTGTGGATATTGTTGATAAGAAGAATCTTCCTGCCGGAAACTATGAGGAGACAGTTACATTTGAGACAAAAGAAGGTGCTTCCTGCCCGGTTACTCTGAAAGTAATTGTGGGAGCTTCCTCTGAAAAAGAGTATGATTTGACCATAACAACAGGTACAGAAGAAGAGTTTACAGAAAGCGATTTCTATAATCCGGAATTTCGTGTGGAGAAGTATGTAGTAGTCAGAAATTTAGGAAAAAAGGAAACCAGAATACGGGTAGATACTTCCGGTCTTAAGAACTTTGAAGTGGATGACCAGATGGCAAAGTGGGCAGAAGATTATGAGGAACAGGATTCTTTTATTGTAGGAGACCGGATTTATCAGGGACTGGCAGATGCTGTTGAGCCTGTGACTGGAATTACCAAACTGCCGTACAGATAATGGTACAGGTGGATGCTTATCAGACATTAAACAGACCAGTTATTGATACGCGGTGGACCAGAGTGATCACAAATTATGCAATGATTATTTCCTGAGGATCTGCAGATTAAAAAAGACAGGTTAAATGCTGCAGACTCTTTGTTTTATGGGGAACAAGATGGAAGAATAAGATTCATGTCTATCAAAATACATTTAATGCCATAATTACAAAAATTCCTCCATCTTGTGATATATTAACATTAACGGTTAAATATCACGGAATGGAGGAATTTTTATGAATAGAAAAGAGTTCATAGCGGTTGTTATTTCAGCAGCACTTGGTTTATCCGGTGCTCCGGTTTATGCATCAGAATCTGCAGCATTTTCTGATGGGGAAGTACAGGAATATGGAGCAGAAGAAGAAGAAAAACAGGAATTCCAGACAGATAGTCAGGATCCTGAAACTGATACATTTCAGGATGAAGTGGAATCAGATGCAGATACAGACGGATTTGTGGATGAGGCAACAGAAGCATCCTCAGGTGCAGCGGAATCGGATGCGAATGGATTTACATATGAATATCTTAAAGAGTCTGATACATACCGCCTGACAAAGGGAACAGATACAGAGAATGTCATAATACCTTATGAGTATAATGGAAAAGTAGTCTCAGAGGTTGGAGAGAGAGCTTTTTACGGATGCGTAAACATAAAGACTGTGAAAGCAGAAGAGGGAGCTGACAGAAGGAAAAATCGTATCCGCATTGATAAATCTGCTTTTGAGAACTGTGAAAATCTCAGAAAAGTTTCTTTTGATCAGGGAGCGAAGCTGGAAAGCAGGGCATTTTATAATTGTCCGAAGCTGTGGGAGTATACAGGGGTTTCCTACTATGATTCTTTTGACACAGAAATAGAACAGGATTCTTTTGACGCGGATACAAAGGTAATATTCAGAGCAGGAGATAATGGAATTCCGGAGTCTGTTAAGGCTTTTGCAGACAAGAACAGGGTATTTATGGAAATTACGGATAATGATGATTATGTTCTGACAGATAAAGACGGTACTTCTTATTATGATGACTGGAGTGAAGGAGATTCCAGAACATTCTGTGTAGATTGTGATGATACAATGGCATCGGTAAGAGTGTGGTCTGCTGTGGAAGTGATTGGACGGAAAGCCTTTTATGGATGCTCAAATGTAAAAAAAGTGCTCATTGAGAGGAAGACTTCAACGATTGAGTCAAAAGCTTTTGCAAAGTGCAAAAATATGAGTATTATTATGCCTTCCGGTATAACAGCAATCAGTGACGATGCTTTTGATGGTGCCTCTGGCATTACTATTTACGCGGATAAGGGCTCTTATGCGGAAAAATATGCAAAGAAACATAATCTGACCTGTAAGACAACACCAGCACCGACAGCAGTACCGGTACCGAAACTGAAAGTATCTTATGATGCAAAAAATGGTAATGCTACATTAAACTGGACACCGGTAGAATATACTTTTCGATATTATATTTACAGATATGATACAGCCACAAAAAAATATAAATGTGTAAGCAAAGTTGACCAGAACACTACGTCATATAAGCTTGAGAGTCCTGCAGGGAGAACAGTGAAATACAAAGTCCGGGTAAGAACATTAGCCGGAATATATACAGACCAGTACAGTAAGAAGAGTAATACAGTGACTGTCCAGGGACGACCGGGGAATGTAAGTGATGTTTCTAAAAAGAAGAAGGGGAAAAACCTTACGTTTAAGTGGACAAAGGCAAAAGGCGCACAGGGATATATTCTGTACAGATATGATGAAAATGCCCGGAAGTACAGAAAAATCAAAACTATAAAAAATGGAAATGTTACATCTTATACAGATAAAACCGGAAAATTAAATAAGAATGAAAATTATTATGTGAGAGCATACTGTACAACTAAAGATGGTACCAGATTATATGGATGGTACTGGGCGTAATAATTTCAGGCGGTGATAAAATAAAAAAAGCTGCCTGGGGTTGATTTTATATCAGGCAAAAGGTCCCTGACAGAAATGAAAGAAAGTTTCATAGGTAAAAATAAAGATTCGAGGTCAGATGATGTATGTTTAGTCCCACTTTTATATTTTCGTCATCAGCTTAATGTAAAATAATAACGGGTAAAGAAGATATA
>QWCV01001266.1_pt1 | contig 25354 bp, 20 predicted proteins | sample 1972621 | NCBI WGS metagenome assembly QWCV01 (sample SAMN09866699, study PRJNA288562) | Human gut metagenome isolate pre2_stool, whole genome shotgun sequencing... | isolation source: gut | host: Homo sapiens | place: USA: California | reverse complement strand
TACAGGCCCGTCACCCCGTCCTTTTCCGCCCGCTCCAGCAGGGCCAGCTCCGTCTTTTTCCGGCTGTCGATGTCCCGGACGTAGCCGAACAGGAGGATATCCCCCGTCTCCGGGTCCTCGTGTATGGTGGCCCGGAGGGCGGCCCACAGGATCTCCCCGTCAAAGTTCACGCACCGGTACTCCCCCCAGATTCCCCGGTCCCCCGCCCGGTACTTGGCCAGCAGGGCCTGCCGGCGGAAGAGCGCCCGGTACCGCTTGCGCTCCTCGGCGTTGGCCAGATACTCCCCCATGAGCTGGAAGAGGCCGTCGCAGTCCTGCACCTTTTGAAACGCCGCCGGAAAGGACCGGTGGCCCCACAGCTCCTCCACCTGGTTTTTGGTCAGGTTGACCTTGCCGGAGATCAGCACATCCACCGACAGCATCTCCCGGAGCTGCTCCTCCTGCATGCAGCGGCGCTCGGCATACTTTTGGTCGGAGACATCCTCCACAATGGCCACCGCCCAGACCGGCCTCCGGCGGTCGTCAAACAGGGTGGTGTAATGGATGCGCTCCCAGCGGTAGCCCCCCTGGGGGGAGCGGACCTGCACCACACAGCTGGCGGTGGGCTCCCCCCGGTGGAGGGCCTCGTGCATCCCCTGAAACTCCTTCACCCCGCTGGGGTGAACATAGCCGCTGTCGATCAGGCTCTGGGGGACCTGCTCCACAACAGGGCAGGCCTCCCCATGGCCCTGGGTGGAGACCGAGGAGTAGAGCCTGCGGGCCGGGATGTCATACTCCCACACGCTGATCCCCGCCTGGCGGACCGCGATCTGAAACCGTTCCTCACTCCGGCGGAGCCGGTCCTCCATGGCCTTGCGGGCGGTGATGTCCAGAATCATCCCGCTTAAAACCATGCCCCCGTCCTCCTGGGACAGCCCGGCGCTGATGAGAAGCCACACCACCGCTCCGTCCCGGCGGACGATCCGGTACTCAAAGGAGACGGTCCCCTGGTTTTCTGCCAGGGCCCGCCGCAAGTGCTCGCTGACCCACGCCACATCCTCCGGGTGCACCAGCCCCACCGCCTGCCCATGCATCTCCTGCTCCAGCTGGCCGCGGGTGTAACCATGGATGGCATAGTAGCTGTCGTTGGCATAGAGGAGGGTAAAGCCCTCGTCCATTCTCGCCTTGAACAAGCCCCCCAGGTCACTGCGGGCAATGGACTGCAACGCGTCCTCCTCCTGCTGGGACAGGGATCGGGACCCCTCTCGTTTCTCTTCCATTTTTCTCACCTCAACCCGCAATCGTTCGCATCGGTTCCCCCTGTTCCCATAGAAAATCCTGCACCACATCCTCCAGATGGATGGGGTCCAGCTCCAGGGTGTTGCAACGTTCCACCAGCCACTCCACTGCCTGGCGATTGTGGGAGAGCCCAAGAATCTCCCGCCATCGGCAACCGATGCCGTATCGGATCAAGCGACAGCCCGCTATCTCCTGGCTCTCCTTCGTCACGTAATACGTGCCCACTTCCTCAATACCTCCTTATTTTTTCCTGCAAAAAACCCACAAGACGAAAGCTTGCAGGCCCTTGAGTAAAAAACAAGGCATACCGATTCCCCTGGAACCGGTATGGGATTGCTGCAACTGGCTGTCATGCTTCCGTGCGGAGAAACGTAGACCCTATAGCTTTGCGTCACCAGCTTTCACTGGGTTTGCCCAATATTCCCTTGTAAGTCTTTGCAATGGTTAATATTACGCCGATTTGCTCCATTGTCAAGTTCTTTTCCCCATAAAAGGGTTTCTTTTGTACAACTTGTCACTTCCTCCCATTCTCCCGCTAAAAAAACGGCAATCTTTAGGAAATTTTTTGTGGATTTCACCTGCCCGCCCGACAGGGTTCGACCCGTTTCTCCCACCGTCTGGGGACACAAGGCCAGCGGGCCGCCCGCTGATTGACAATCTCCGCCCACTATGGTACTTTTTTCTTAGTAAGTTTTTCCATCACGGACCCAGGAGGTTTTTCCATGACACACGACCTGCCCGCCCTCTGCCGGCAAATCCGGCGGGACATCCTGTCCATGACCCATGCCGCCGGCTCCGGCCATCCCGGGGGCTCCCTGTCGGCGGTGGAGATTCTGGTCAGTCTCTATTTCGGCCAGATGCGCCTGGACCCCGCCCGCCCCGACGACCCCAACCGGGACCGGTTCCTGCTGTCCAAGGGCCACGCCGCCCCCCTGCTGTACAGCGTGCTGGCCCGTCGGGGGTATTTTGACCCCGCTCTGCTGCCCACCCTGCGCCAGCTGGGCTCCCCCCTGCAGGGCCATCCCCACATGGCCAAGCTCCCCGGCCTGGACTGCTCCTCCGGTTCCCTGGGCCAGGGTCTGTCCATCGCCAACGGCCTGGCCCTGGCCGCCCGGCGCACCGGCCGGACCTACCGGACCTACTGCCTGCTGGGGGACGGGGAGCTCCAGGAGGGCCAGGTGTGGGAGGCCGCCATGACGGCGGCCCACTTCGCCCTGGACACCGTCTGCGCCATTGTGGACGACAACGGGGTCCAGTTGGACGGCCCCACCTGTGAAGTGATGAATGTGGCCCCCCTGGCGGACAAGTTCCGGGCCTTTGGCTGGCAGGTGCTCTCCGTGGACGGCCACAGCCTGGATGCCCTGGCCGAGGCCTTCCGGCAGGCCGCCGCCACCCGGGGGCGTCCCACCGTGCTGCTGGCCCGCACCGTGAAGGGCAAGGGGGTCTCCTTCATGGAGGGCCAGCCCGCCTGGCACGGCAAGGCCCCCAACGACCAAGAGCTGGCCGCCGCCCTGGCAGAGCTGGCGGAAGGAGGTACCCTATGAACTGGAACCAGATTCCCCGGATTCCCCAGCGGGACGGCTACGGCCAGGGCCTGCTGGACCTGTGCGCCGCCCGCCCCGACGTGGTGGTGCTGGACGCCGACGTGGCCGCCTCCACCCGCACCAACTGGGTGCGGGACCGGTTCCCGGACCACTTTTACAACCTGGGCATCAGCGAGCAGGACCTGGTGGGCACCGCCGCCGGCCTGGCCCTGGGGGGACAGCTCCCCTATGTGTCCACCTACGGGGTTTTCCTCTCCGGCCGGGCCTTTGACCAGATCCGCACCACCGTGTGCTACAACAACCTCAAGGTCCGCTTCGGCGGCGCCCACGCGGGGATCTCCGTGGGCCCCGACGGGGCCACCCACCAGGCGCTGGAGGACCTGGCCCTGGCCCGGGTGCTGCCCCACATGACGGTGATCGCCCCCTGTGACAGCGAGCAGACCCGAAAGGCCGTCCTGGCCGCCGTGGACTGGCCGGGGCCGGTCTACTTCCGCTTTGGCCGGGAGGCCGTGCCGGTGATCACCGACGAGACCACCCCCTTTACCATCGGCAAGGCCCGCCTGGTCCAGAGGGGCCGGGACTGCGCGGTGCTGGCCTGCGGGGCCATGGTCTATGAGGCCCTGGTGGCCGCCCAGGCGCTGGCGGCCCAGGGCATCTCCCTGACGGTGGTGGACCTGCACACCATCAAACCCCTGGACGAGGCCGCCATCCAGGAGGCCGCCCGGTCCTGCGGGGCCTTGGTCACCGCCGAGGAGCACCAGCTGGCCGGCGGACTCTTTGGGGCGGTCTCCGAGGTGGTGGTCCGCACCTGCCCGGTGCCCATGGAGGCTGTGGCCGTCCAGAACACCTTTGGGGAGAGCGGTCCCCCCGAGGCCCTGATGGTCCGGTACGGCCTGAACGCCGACGCCATTGCCCAGGCGGTCCGCCGCTGTCTGGCCCGGAAGGGGTGAGGCGGCCATGAGACGCGCCCTTCCCCCTCTGCTGGCCCTGGTGCTGGCCCTGGCCCTGCTCACCGGCTGCGAATTCTCCCTGGAGCGCCTGGCCCACGGCGGCACCCTCCCTCCGCCCCCGGAGGACTATGCCGGCCTCCAGGACGGCTTCCGCTACACCAAGACCACCCTCACCGGCCAGGAACGCTACCTCTACGACCAGCTGCTGGCCGGCCTTCAGAACCAGGAGGAGACCATCGGGGACCTCTATCCCGACACGGAGATGATCCAGACCGCCATCGACGCCATCGACCGGGACTATCCCGAGCTCTTCTGGTTCTCCGGCACGGGACAAATCGAGACCACCCTGCTGGCGGGCAAGCCCCTGGAGGCGGCCTATACGCCGGTCTACACCATGGACCAGGCCCAGCGCCAGGCCACCCAAGCCCAGATCGACCAGTGGGCGGCGGACTGCTTTGCCACCATCCCCCAGGGGGCCTCGGACTATGACAAGGCCCTGGGGGTCTTCACCTACATCATCCAGCACGCCGACTACCAGGTGGTGGACAACAACTCCATTGTCAACATCATGGTGGGCGGCGCGGGCCTGTGCGGCTGCTATGCCAAGACCACCCAATACCTGCTGGGCCTGCTGGGGGTGGACACCGCCTACATCACCGGCCAGGCCCAGGGGGAGTCCCACGCCTGGAACCTGGCCTGGCTGGACGGCACCCCCTGCTGGATCGACACCACCTGGGGCGACCCTGTCTTCACCGGCGGGGACGACAGCCAGGGGCCGGCCTATGAGTACTTCGGCCTCACCACCGACGACCTGCTGCGCACCCACACCATCGACGACAAGGTCCCCGTCCCAGACTGCACCTCCAACAGCAACAACTACTTCTTCCGCAACGGCCTCTACTTCTCCGCCTATGACCCCGACGCCCTGACCGCCCTCTTCCAGCGGGCCCTGGCCGCCGGGCAGCGCCAGGTCAGCGTCCGCTATGCCGACGCGGCCTACCCCGCCGCCTGCGCCGCCCTGTTTGACCAGGGCCAGCTCAACACCCTGCTGGGCCGGGCCAGAGAGGCCCTGGACAGCCCCGTCTCCCTGGCCGGCTCCCTCTGGTATACCCGCAATGAGACCATGGGCACCCTGTCCTTCCTGCTGCCCCTGTCCTCATCCCCCGGCGCCGCGCCGGAGGGTTCCGCCCCATAAAAACCGCGCCCCGGACCACCATGGGTCCGGGGCGCGTTGGGTTTTGGGCGGCGGGGGCGCTCAGTCCACCTGGGGCAGGCCGGCAAAGCCCTGGGCCAGGTCGTCGTCGGTGGGGATGTAGTCGTTCATCTCCCCGTTGTTGAACTTCTCATAGGCCACCATGTCAAAATAGCCGGTGCCGGTGAGGCCGAAGACAATGGTCTTCTCCTCCCCGGTCTCTTTGCACTTGAGGGCCTCGTCGATGGCCACCCGGATGGCGTGGCTGGACTCGGGGGCGGGGAGGATGCCCTCCACCCGGGCAAAGTAGGTGGCCGCCTCAAAGACCTTGGTCTGCTCCACACTGGTGGCCTCAATGAGGCCGTCGTGGTAGAGCTGGCTGACCACCGGGCTCATGCCGTGGTACCGCAGGCCGCCGGCGTGGTTGGCCGAGGGGATGAAGCCGGAGCCCAGGGTGTACATCTTGGCCAGGGGGCAGACCATGCCCGTGTCGCAGAAGTCATAGGCGAACTTGCCCCGGGTGAGGCTGGGGCAGGAGGCGGGCTCCACGGCGATGATCCGGTAGTCGGCCTCCCCCCGGAGCTTCTCCCCCACAAAGGGGGAGATGAGACCGCCCAGGTTGGACCCGCCCCCGGCGCAGCCGATGACGATGTCCGCCTGGATGCCGTACTTGTCCATGGCCGCCTTGGTCTCCAGGCCGATGACGCTCTGGTGGAGCAGCACCTGGTTGAGCACCGACCCCAGCACATAGCGGTAGCCCTCCTGGCTGGTGGCGGCCTCCACCGCCTCAGAGATGGCGCAGCCCAGGGAGCCGGTGGTGCCCGGGTGCTCGGCCAGGATCTTCCGCCCCACGGCGGTGGTCTCCGAGGGAGAGGGGGTCACCGAAGCGCCGTAGGTCCGCATGACCTCCCGGCGGAAGGGCTTCTGCTCATAGCTCACCTTCACCATGTACACCTGGCAGTCCAGGCCCAGGTAGGCGCAGGCCATGGACAGGGCGGTGCCCCACTGGCCGGCGCCGGTCTCGGTGGTGACCCCCTTCAGGCCCTGCTTTTTGGCGTAGTAGGCCTGGGCGATGGCGGAGTTGAGCTTGTGGGAACCCGAGGTGTTGTTCCCCTCAAACTTGTAGTAAATCTTGGCCGGGGTCTGGAGCTTCTCCTCCAGGCAGTAGGCCCGGACCAGGGGGGAGGGGCGGTACATCTTATAGAAATCCCGGATCTCCTGGGGGATGGGGATGTAGGGGGTGTGGTCGTCCAGCTCCTGCTCCACCAGCTCCTGGCAGAACACCCCGCCCAGCTCCTGGGCGGTCATGGGCTGGAGGGTGCCCGGATTCAGCAGGGGGGCGGGCTTGTTCTTCATGTCGGCCCGGACATTGTACCATGCCTGGGGCATTTCGCTCTCTTCCAAGTAGATTTTGTAGGGAATTTTTGTCTCATTTGCCATGGTATTTGGCTCCTTTCTCATGTGCAGGGACAAAAAAAGCTCCTGTCCCTTGCAGTATTTTGCAGGGACAGAAGCGACAGCTTCTGCGGTGCCACCCGGCTTGGCGCAGTATTTGCGCCCACTCAGCGCACTCCAACAAGTGCCGGCACGTGGTAACGGCGTGCTCTCCCCCGTCTCCCCTACTGGCGCCTGGGCGCGTTCGGTTTGCCCTCCCGGGACCATTCCACCGGCTTACACTCTACCGCGCTCACACCGCCCGCGGCTCGCTTGGAAAGGCGAGGTCCTGTGTACTCTTCCCGTTCCTCGGTTTATGTCCGTGAGTATAGCACCTGCCTCCCCCCTTGTCAAGTCTTTTTTTTCCTTTTTTCACGTTCCGCCGTTGCCGCCGCCGGCGGGGTGTGCTATCATAGATGCCATCGTTTCCCGTGCAGGAGGTCTTTTCCCATGCCATCCCTTCACCTTCGCCCGGCGGTCCCGGAGGACGCCGGGGAATTGCTGTCCATTTACCGCCCCTATGTGGAGCACACCGCCGTCACCTTCGAGTACGCCGTGCCCACCCCGGCCCAGTTCACCCAACGGGTGCGGGACACCCTGGCCACCCACCCCTACCTGGTGGCGGAGGCGGAGGGGACCCTGCTGGGCTATGCCTACGCCGCCCCCTTTCACCCCCGGGCAGCCTATCAGTGGGCCGCGGAGACCACCATCTACCTGCGGCAGGACCAGCGGGGCTGGGGGCTGGGCCGCCGGCTGTATGGGGCCCTGGAGGCCCTGCTCACCGCCCAGAACGTCCTCAACTGCAACGCCTGCATCGCCCTGCCCCAGGTGGAGGACGAGACCCTCACCCTGGCCAGCCTCCGCTTCCACCAGCGCCTGGGCTATACCCCGGCAGGGCAGTTTCATCAGTGCGGCTATAAGTTCGGCCGGTGGTACCACATGGTCTGGATGGAAAAATTCCTGGGGGCCCATTCCCTCCCCCCGGCCCCCTTCCTGCCCTTCCCCCAGCTGGGGGAGCGGACCGCCGGCCTGCTGGCCCCCTGGGCTACGGCAGCCGTTTGGTAAACCAGGCCTGCAAGGGGGGCTGGAGCCGTTTGGCTATGAGCCCCACCCCCAGGGCGGCGGCCAGGGTGCCCTCCCGGACCCCGTACAGCCCGTGCAGGCACAGCAGGGAGAGCAGGCTGGCCACCCCCACCAGCAGCACGTCAAAGGCCACCTTCAGGTTCCCAAAGGGAAAGGGGGTCACCCGGCACACCGCCAGCACGAACCCCTCCCCGGCCAGGGTCACCACCCCGGCCACCACTTCCAGGGCCACCCCGACGCCCACCAGGAACACCCCCGCCAGGCACAGCAGCCACCGCACCCCATAGGAGGGCACCGGGATGCCCTGGATCACCCAGACCCCCAGGTCGGTGAGGTACCCAAAGACCAGGGCCACCGGCAGCTGCAGCAGCTGGACAGGGTCGTACCGCCGGCGCAGGATTAGGAGCTGCAGCAGGATCAGCACCCCATGCAGGCAGATGGTGGCCGTCCCCACGCTCAGGGGGGTGAGCAGGCTGACCACATAGGGCAGGCTGGAAATGGGGGAGGTCCCCAGCCCGGCCTGGATGGAAAAGGCAATGCCAAAGGCGGTGATCAGCAGCCCCAGGCCCAGCAGGCCATACCGCCGGACCGTCTCCTGTCTGGTTGGTTTCACAGAAATCTCCGCCTCCTCTCTCCGGTGCCTGGGGAAAGACCCGGACGCGCTCCTCTGCTGCGCGTCCGGGTCTTGTCGCTGTTATGTCCAGGCGGTCACATAGGTCCACAGAATCTGGTCCCCCGCCTGGACCGTCCGTGTGTCGCAGCTGTCCATCACCATCTCGCCGTTGACGGTATAGGTCCAGCCCGAGGCCTCCCCATGGGCCCCGGCGGCCAAGTCCCCGATGGCGGTGACGTAGGCGGGGCTGCCCTGGGTGGTCACCGGGCAGTCCGCGGCTTCGGCGGCGGTTTTCAAGGCCTCCAGTACTGTGCTGTTCTCCGTCACCGTACAGGGGGTGGAGAACAGGGTCCCATCCGCCTCCAGCGCAACCCCTGCCGCCCTGAGCTCCGGCAGGGCCTCCGCCTGGCAGGCCACCGTTACCGTGCAGGAGACTTCCTCCCCTACCGCCGGGGCCAGGGCCTGGCGGATTTTGGGCCAGAAAGGCAGCACCAGCAGCACCGCCAGCAGCACCACGGCGATGACAATGTTTCTCCGGCTGGCTTTCATGGCGCCTCCCCTTCCAGCGCCAGCACCGCCGCCTTGGCGGCGGCCTGCTCGGCTTCCTTCTTGCTTCTGCCCTGGCCGCTGCCGATAACCCCATCGTTGAGAAGGACCTCCATGGCAAAGACCTTGGCGTGGTCCGGCCCGGACTCTCCGGTTAAGCGATAGGAGAGCACCTGGCCGTTCTCCCGCTGGACCAGCTCCTGGAGGGCGGTTTTATAGTCCCGGCCGGCGGCGGTCTTCTCCTGCTCCTGGTCCAGAACCAGACGGTGGATGAGCTTTCGCACCTGGCCAATGCCCCCGTCCAGGTAGACGGCGGCCAGCATGGCCTCCACCGCGTCGGCCTGGATGGAGGGGCGGGCCCGGCCGCCGCCATGGTCCTCCCCCTTGCCCAGTTTTAGGTAACTGCCCAGGTCCAGGGCCTGGGCCACCTGCACCAGACTTCCTTCACACACCAGGGCGGCCCGAATCCGGGTCAGGTCCCCCTCCGGCAGGTCGGGCCGGGTGCGGTAAAGGTGGTCGGCCACCACCAGCCCCAGGATGGAGTCCCCCAAAAACTCCAGCCGCTCGTTGCTGGGTACCCCGGCGGCCCGGTGCTCGTTGGCGTAGGAGCTGTGGGTCAGGGCGTTTTCCAGCAAGCTCCGGTCCCGGAAGGAATAGCCGATCTTCTCTTCCAATGTCTTCATTCTCTTCCCCCTTCAACACACAACCCCCGGCCACTGGACGGGGGTTGCAGGCAGTCTTGCCAATTTTACATATCGAGTTTGCCCTGTAAGTAGCGCACCAGATCCCCCACGGTTTTGATGCCCGCCAGATCCTCCTCGCTCATCTCACCAATGTCAAATTCCTCTTCCAGGGCCATGGATAACTCCACGATATCCAGAGAATCAACGCCCAGATCTTCCTCAAAGTTGGTGTCCATGGTGATGGTATTGCCGTCCACGCCCAACTGATCCGCAATCAAGCTCTGTAATTTCTCTAAAATCATATCGAACTGCTCCTTTTTGGAATCCATTTTACTGGGGATGCTGTACTTAATATAGGGACTATTTCAGGTTCTGTCAATAGCAAATTGGAAAAATTACCCCTCTTTCTCCCCGGGTTCCAGGCGCATGTGGGCCACGTTGGCCGCGATGTCGCCCACAATGTCCGCCTGGGCCACCACCTGGGCCTGGCGGATGGCGTTGAAGAAGGCGTAGGCATTGGAGGAGCCGTGGGCCTTGATGACCGGCTGAGAGATGCCCAGCAGGGCGGTGCCCCCCACCTCGTTGGCGTCAAAGCGTTTCTTGAAAGCCCCGATGCTGTTTTTCAGCAGCAGGGCGGCCAGCTTGTTCTTGGTGCTGCCCAGGAGCATGTCCTTTAGGGCGTGGCTGAAGAGGGAGGCCGCCCCCTCCACGGTTTTCAGGAAGATGTTGCCGGTGAACCCGTCGGTAACCAGCACGTCTGCCGCCCCCTGGCTGATGGCCTCCCGGCCCTCGATGTTGCCCACAAAGCGGATGCGCCCGGCCTCGTGGGCCTGGGTGAGCAGAGCGTGGGCGGCCTTCTGGAGCTCCATGCCCTTGCTTGGCTCGGTGCCGATGTTCAGCAGGCCCACCCGGGGGTTCTCGATGCCCAGAAACCGCCGGGCGTAGTAAGCGCCCATAAAGGCGAACTGGAGCAGGTACTCCGGGGTGCCCTCGGCGGTGGCCCCGCAGTCAATGAGGACCATGTTCCCCCCGGCGTTGGGCACCACCGGGGCCAGGGCCGCCCGGCGGATGCCCCGGATGCGTTTGATGAGCAGGGTGGCCGCCGACAGCAGGGCTCCGGTGGAACCGGCGGAGACGAAAGCCTCCCCCCGGCCCTCCTTGAGCAGGCGCAGGCCCACGGTCATGGAGGCGTCTGGCTTGTCCTTAAAGGCCCGGGCGGGGTTGTCCTCCATCTCAATGACCTGGCTGGCGGGGGCGATCTCCACCCCCGGGGGCGGGGCGGTGTGGCCCAGCTTGGCCAGGCAGGCCCCGATCTCCGCCGGCCGGCCGGTGAGCAGAACCTCCACGCCCAGCTCCCGAACCGCCCGCAGGGCTCCCTCCACAGGGGCCTGGGGGGCGTTGTCGCCCCCCATGGCATCCACGATGATTCTCATAGGTACGCCTTCTTTCTTGTTCCAAGTTCTCCCAACCCCGCCAGGATCTCCAGGGACCGCTGGGACAGGGCGGCGTTTTTATTCCGTTTCCCCTTCACCCGGTAGCCCAGGGGGGGCATGATGCCAAAGTTGATGTTCATGGGCTGGAAGTGCTCCACCGTCTCGTTGCTCACATACAGGGCCAGGGCCCCAAGGGCGGTCTCCGGGGGAAAGTCGATGGGCGCCTGGCCCTCCAGCCGCCGGGCCAGCTCCAGGGCGGCCACAAAGCCCGAGGCCGTGGACTCCACATACCCCTCCACCCCGGTGATCTGCCCGGCAAAGACGATCCGGGGCTCGGTGCGCACCCGGTAGTACCGGTCCAGCAGCCGGGGGGAATCCAAATAGGTGTTCCGGTGCATCACCCCGTAGCGGACAAACTCCGCCTGCCGGAGGGCGGGGATCAGGGAGAACACCCGCTTCTGTTCCGGCCAGGTCAGGTGGGTCTGAAAGCCCACCAAGTTGTAAATGCTCCCGCCGGCGTTGTCCCGGCGCAGCTGCACCACGGCGTAGGGCTCCCGCCCTGTCTTGGGGTCCCGGAGGCCCCGGGGCTTTAAGGGGCCGTAGCACAGGGTCTGCTCCCCCCGCCGGGCCATGACCTCCACCGGCATGCAGCCCTCAAAGACGTTCCTGTCCTCAAAGCCGTGGACAGGAGCCTCCTTGGCCGCGCACAGTTCCCGCCAGAAGGTCAGGTACTCCTCCTGGGTCAGGGGGCAGTTGATGTAATCGGCGGTTCCCTTGTCGTACCGGGAGGCAAACCAGGCGCTGTCCATGTCGATGCTCTCAAAGGTCACCAGGGGGGCCGCCGCGTCGTAGAAGTGCAGGGCTGTGCTGCCCGGAAAGCGCCGGGCAATGTCCCCGGCCAGGGCATCGGCGGTGAGGGGGCCGGTGGCCACGATGACCTGCCCGGTCTCCGGCAGGGCGGTGACCTCCCCCTCCTCCACGGTGATGAGGGGATGGCTTCGGACCGCGTCGGTGACAGCCTGGGCGAAGGCCGTCCGGTCCACCGCCAGGGCGCCCCCGGCGGCCACCCGGTGCTCGTCGGCACACCGGAGAATGAGGGAGCCCAGCCGCCGCAGCTCCTCCTTGAGCAGGCCCACGGCGTTTTCCAGCTGGTCCGAGCGCAGGGAGTTGGAGCACACCAGCTCCCCAAACAGGTCGGCATGGTGGGCGGGGGTCTTTTTCCGGGGCTTCATCTCCCGCAGCACCACGGGGATGCCCGCCTGGGCCAGCTGCCAGGCGGCCTCACAGCCGGCCAGCCCGGCGCCGATGACGGTGACAGGCTCTCTCATGGCGTCTCCTCCGGCTCTCCCGGGGTCTCCCCCGGGGCTTTCTTGGTCTTCTTGGCGGCGGTCTTTTTGGCCGCCGGCTTGGCCTCCCCGGCCTTGGCGGTTTTCTTGGCCGCCGACTTTTTCCCGGCGGTTTTCTTCTCCCCCGCCGCCTTCTTGGCGGTGCGCTTCTTGGCCGGAGCCTTCTCCGCCGCCTCTTCCGCCGGGGCGGTCTCCTGGGCGGGGGCGGCCTGGTCCTCGGCCTTGGCCTCCTCGGTTTTCTTTTTGCGGTAGCCCCCCCGCTTCTCCTCGGGGACAAAGGCGGGGCAGGCCTCGTTGATGCAGAAGGGCTTCTTAAAGTCCCGGCCGGACTTCTTGAACATGGTCTGGCCGCACTCGGGGCAGGTCTCCTTCACCGGCACATCCCAGGTCATAAAGTCGCAGGCCCGGCCCAGTTTGTCCCCGTTGTGCTCACAGCCGTAGTAGGTGTAGCCGTTGCGGGAGGTCTTTTTCAGCAGCCGGCTGCCGCACTTGGGGCACTTGCCGGGCATCTCAATGACCAGGGGCTTGGTGAAGGTACACTCGGGGAAGCCCGGGCAGGCCAAAAAGCGGCCGAACCGCCCGGATTTCACCACCATCTGCCGCCCGCACACGTCGCAGACCTCGTCGGAGACCTCGTCGGGGACCTTGATCCGGGTGCCGTCCAGATCTTTTTCCGCCTGGTTCATCTCCTGGCTGAAGTCCTGGTAGAAGTCCCGCAGGACCTTTTTCCAGTTCTCCTCCCCGCTCTCCACCTTGTCCAGGCGGCTCTCCATGTCGGCGGTGAAATCATAGTCCACAATGTCGTGGAACTTGTCCTTCATGAGGCCCGTGACCACCTCCCCCAGGGGGGTAGTGTGGAGGTACTTGCCGTCCTTGACCACATACTCCCGGTTCATAATGGTGGTGATGGTGGGGGCGTAGGTGGAGGGCCGCCCGATCCCCTTCTCCTCCAGGGCCCGGATGAGGGTGGCCTCGGTGTACCGGGTGGGGGGCTGGGTGAACTTCTGCTCGGGCTTGGTGGCCGCCTTGGTCAGGGGCTCCCCCTCCTGGAGGTTGGGCAGGCGGGTCTGGAGCTCTCCCCCGTCCTCGTCCCGCCCCTCCTCGTACACCGCCAGAAAGCCCGGGAACTTCACCTCGGACCGGCTGGCCTTGAACACATAACCGGCGCTGGTCACCTCGATGCCCACGCTGTCATAGACCGCCGCGGCCATCTGGCTGGCCAGAAAGCGGCTCCAGATAAGCTTATACAGGCGGAACTGCTCGCTGGTCAGGTCCTTCTTGATGCTCTCCGGGGTGAGCTCCACGTTGGAGGGCCGGATGGCCTCGTGGGCGTCCTGGGCCCCGGCCTTGGCCTTAAACTGCCGGGGGGCCGCCGGGAGGTAGTCCTGGCCGTACCGGGCCCCGGCAAAGGACCGGGCGGCGGCCACCGCCTCGTCGGACAGGCGCAGGGAGTCGGTTCTCATGTAGGTGATGAGACCCACCGTCCCCTCCCCCTCGATGTCCACGCCCTCATACAGCTGCTGGGCGATGGACATGGTCCGCCGGGGGCTCATGTTCAGCTTCCGGGAGGCCTCCTGCTGGAGGGTGCTGGTGATGAAGGGGGGCGCCGGGGAGCGGTTTTTGTCCTGCCGCTTGATCCGGCTGACCGAAAAGGGGGCGTCCTGGATGGCGGCCAGGACCTCATCCACCTGCTCCCGGGACTTGAGCTCCAGCTTCTTTTCCCGGCCGTAAAACTGGGTCTTAAAGCTGCCCTGGTTGGGGGCGATCCGGTCCAGGGTGACCTCCAGGGTCCAATACTCCTCGGGGACAAAGGCCCGGATCTCCTCCTCCCGCTCGGCCACCAGACGGGTGGCCACCGACTGGACCCGGCCGGCGGACAGGCCCCGGCGGATCTTCTTCCACAGCAGGGGGGAGAGCTCATAGCCCACAATCCGGTCCAAAACCCGCCGGGCCTGCTGGGCGTCCACCAGGTTCTGGTCAATCTCCCGGGGGGCGGCAATGCTCTCGGTGACCACCTTTTTGGTGATCTCGTTGAAGGTCACCCGGCTGGTCTTGTCATCGGGGAGCTCCAGCAGTTCCTTCAGATGCCAGGAGATGGCCTCCCCTTCCCGGTCCGGGTCGGTGGCCAGGTAGACCTTTTTGCTGTGGTCCGCCGCGTCCTTGAGCTGGGCGATGGTCTCCTCCTTCCCCTTGATGGGCTGGTACTGGGGCTCAAACTCCCCGGTCTCCAGGTCCACCCCCATCTTGCTCTTGGGCAGGTCCCGGACATGCCCCATGGAGGCCAGCACCTGATAGGTGGGCCCCAGATATTTTCCAATGGTTTTCGCTTTGGCCGGTGACTCTACGATTACTAAGTTTGCTTTCGCCACACGATTCCCTCCGAATTTCTGTTCTGCCGGTACCAGGCGTCTCCCGGCGCCGGCACAATGGTTCCGCGGGGTTCAGGGGGCGCCGGCCCCGCTGTCCCCGCCTGTATGGTCTCATCCCCTGGGGGGATGGGTACGGTCTTCTTTCAGCTCCACCAGGGTGGTGAACCGCCGCCCTGCCTCCGCCACCCACTGGCGGACCTGGAGCAGGGTGAGGGCGGAGAGCACCCGCCGGGCGGGAATGCCCGTGGCCTCCACCAGGTCGTCGGCGGACTGTTCCCCCCTGGCCTGCAGCGCCCGGAGCAGGGCGGCCTGGTCGTCGGTGAGGGCCTCCGGGTCCTTGCCCAGGTCCACCACCAGGCGGGCCGGGGTGGGTTCCTTCTGCTGGGGCGGTACTGGGGGCGGACTCTCCCGCCCCTCCAGCCGGGCCCGGGCCGCCCCGGGGGCCAAGGGTGTCTTTGGATGCAGTTTATCCGGGTAGAGGGCCGCATATTCCTCCACCACGTCCCAGGCGTCCTGGATCAGCTTGGCCTCTCCCCGCCGGATCAGGCCGTTGGGCCCCTGGCTCAGGGGGGCGTCGATCCCCCCGGGGACGGCGAACACATCCCGCCCCTGCTCCAGGGCCCATCGGGCGGTGATGAGGGCGCCGCTGGTCTGGCTCCCCTCCACCACCAGCACCCCCAGGCTCAGGCCGGCGATGAGGCGGTTGCGCACAGGAAAATGGGGGCCGGCGGGCGGGGTGCCCGGGGGATACTCGCTGAGCAGCGCCCCGGCCGCCGCCACGTCCTCATAGAGGTCCCCATGTCCGGCGGGATAAATCACGTCAATGCCGCTGCCCAGCACCGACACCACCCGGCCGCCGCCCCGCAGCGCCCCCCGGAGGGCGGCGGCGTCCACCCCCTGGGCCATGCCGCTGACCACCAGGGCCCCCTGCCGGGCCAAATCCAGCCCCAGCCGGCCGGCGGCCATGATTCCATAGGGGCTGGCCTGGCGGGCCCCCACCAGGGCCACGGCGGCCTCCTGGTCCATCTGGGGCAGCCTTCCCCGGCCATAGAGCACGCAGGGGGCGCTGTCCAGCTGGCCCAGCCGCTGGGGATAGGCCGCATCCTGGCAGGTGAGAACCCAGATGCCCAGGGCCTCGCACTGGGCCAGAATCTGGTCCGCCTGGGACAGGTCCTTGTCCTCCAGGGCCTGCCGGACCTTCTCCGGGAGGCCCGGACAGGCCTGAAGCTCCTCCCGCCCGGCAAAGTAGGCCCCCTCCGGGGTGCCGAAATGATGCAGAATCCGGGCAGCGTACATCCCCGGGGCAGGTCCCCGGGTGCTCAGCCAAACCCAGTGGCGCAGACTGCTCAACTGCCGCCCCTCCCTTCTGCCGATGGCACAATCTCCTCATCCCACCGGGCCGAACCCCATCTGCCACAGCACCACCGTGCCGGCGGCCGCGGCGTTGAGGGACTCACAGCGCTCTGTCATGGGAATTTGCAAGGTCTTTTCACTGGCCGCCAGCACCGCCGGCGACACTCCCCGGCCCTCGCTGCCGATGACCACCGCGGCCCGGCCCAGAGGCAGGGTGCGGATGTCCTGGGTGTCCTCCCCCAGGGCAGTGGCATACAGGGGAAGGCCCGCCCGGGCCAGCCGGGGCAGCAGGTCCTCCAGCTTCCCCTCCCACACCGGCAGGCGGAAGCAGGCCCCCATGGTGGCCCGGAGGGTCTTGGGACTCCAGGGATCGGCGCAGCCGGGCAGCAGAAGGAGGCCGTCGGCCCCAAAGGCGTCCGCCGTGCGCCACAAGGTTCCCAGGTTCCCCGGGTCCTGGAGGCCGTCCAGCACCAAATACCGGCTGCCGGTCAGTTCCTCCGGCAGGGCCCGGGCGGGCAGACGCGCCAGAAAGAGGACCTGCTGGGGCGTCTCGGTGGGGGCCACGGACCGCAGCAGGTCCCCGGGCACCTCCACCTGGCGGACCCCCTGGGGAATCCCAGCGGGGGGATGGGTCCCGGTCTGCCACAGAATGGTCTCCAGCCCGGCCCCCCACCGGAGGGCCTCGGCCAGCATCTTGGGCCCCTCACACACCATGACCCCCTCCCGCCGCCGGTACTTTCGGTCCCCGGTCAGCTTGCGGATGCGGGTGATGAGGGGATTGGTTCTGCTTGTAATACGCTCCATCGCTCCTCCAACCGCCTCTTGGGCGGGGAATGCCACAACATACCGGCAGAATCCCTGCCGGTATGCTGTATTGTTGATATTTCCATGGGACGGGGCCCCGGGCACGCGCCATACCGCTTGCGCCTGGACCCCGCCTGACCGCCTGCCCCGTTCCGGCATGGCAGTCAGGTTTGACAAGATCACGGACCTGGTGATCCGTGGAATCATACAAAGACAACTATAGCATAAGCCCCCCGAATATTCAAGTCAACGGTTTTTCGCATACTTTCTATTTTTTCATACCTTATATATAAAAAGAAGATCATCCAGTCAGAGGATCAGCTACAAATTAAACAGGCGGGCAGGGCGCTGCACCATCGGTCCGTCCACCCTCCCGCCTCCCCGGCAAATGGCCCCGCTCCTCGAAACAACGGGAGGCATCTGCCACCCCGGCAACGCTGAAACCCCCGATTTCTATTGACCCCGGTGCTCTTGTGTGCTATACTTCGGTTAGCGTAAGCAAACTCCGTTCTGCGCCGCCCGGGCTGTGGTCGTGCAGGGGCTTTCGCGGCAGGCGGCAGACTTCCGCAGGGGCAGCGGCCCCTATCTTTTTTGATTTTAAGTTAGCTTAAGCTAACCAAAAAGGAGGTTTCTCAATGAAGGAAAAAAAGAAGAGCAGTGTGGCAATCCTGCTGGACTATGCAGGCAGCCACAAGGGGCTGACCTTCCTGGGCCTGGCTCTGTCGGCGGTGTCTATGCTGCTCAGCATGGTGCCCTACCTCTGCATCTGGCTGGTGGCCCGGGACCTGATCGCCGTGGCACCGGACTGGACCCGGGCGCAGAGCATCACCCAGTACGGCTGGCTGGCTTTCGCGTTTGCGGTGGGCGGCATTTTGCTGTACTTCGCGGGGCTCATGTGCACCCACCTGGCGGCCTTCCGCACCGCGTCCAACATCCGCAAGCGTGGGGTGGCCCACATGATGCAGGCCCCCTTGGGCTTTTTCGACACCAACGCCTCGGGCCTCATCCGGGGGCGGCTGGACGCGGCGGCGGCGGAGACGGAAACGCTGCTGGCCCACAACCTGGCGGACATCGTGGGCACCATCACCCTGTTTGTGTCCATGCTGGTGATGATGTTCCTCTTTGACTGGCGGATGGGCGCCGCCTGCCTGCTGGCGGCGGTGATCTCGGTGGCGGCCATGTTCTCCATGATGGGGGGCAAAAACGCCAAACTGATGGCGGAGTACCAGGCGGCCCAGGACCGCATGACCAAGGCGGGCACGGAGTACGTCCGGGGCATCCCGGTGGTCAAGATTTTCCAGCAGACGGTCTACTCCTTCAAGGCTTTCCAGCAGGCCATTGAGGCGTACAGCAGCAAATCGGAATACTACCAGGACAAGGTGTGCCGGGTCCCCCAGTCCCTCAACCTGACCTTCACCGAAGGGGCCTTCGTGTTCCTGGTGCCGGTGGCGCTGTTCTTGGCGCCCAGCGCCCTGGCTGGCGGCGATTTTGCCGGATTTGTCACCAATTTCGCCTTCTACGCAGTCTTCTCCGCCATCCTCTCCACGGCCCTCGCCAGGATCATGTTTGCCTCCGCCGGCATGATGCTGGCCAGCACCGCCCTGGGCCGCATTGACCAGGTCATGTGCGCCCCCACGCTGAAAAAGCCTCCCCAGCCCCAGAAACCCCAGGACAGCCGCGTGGAGTTTGCAGACGTGAGCTTCACCTACGACGGCGCGGCCTCCCCCGCCCTCTCCCATCTCTCCTTCACCGTGGAGCCGGGGCAGACGGTGGCCCTGGTGGGGCCCTCCGGCGGCGGCAAAACCACCGCCGCCAGCCTGATCCCCCGGTTCTGGGATGCCACCTCCGGGGTGGTGAAGGTGGGCGGCGTGGATGTGACGCAGATAGACCCCCATGTGCTCATGGACCAGATCGCCTTTGTCTTCCAGAACAGCCGCCTGTTCAAGACGTCCATTCTGGAAAATGTCCGGGCCGCCCGCCCGGAGGCCACCCGGGCGCAGGTGGAGGCGGCGTTGATGGCCGCCCAGTGCGGGGATATCCTGGAAAAACTGCCCCAAGGCATGGACACCCAGATCGGCTCCGCGGGGACCTACCTCTCCGGCGGGGAGCAGCAGCGGGTGGCCCTGGCCCGGGCCATTCTGAAGGACGCCCCCATCGTGGTGCTGGACGAGGCCACCGCCTTTGCCGACCCAGAGAACGAGGCACTGATCCAGAAGGCCCTGTCCGAACTGACCCGCGGCCGCACGGTCATTATGATCGCCCACCGCCTGTCCACCGTGGTGGGGGCGGATCAGATTCTTGTCCTGGACAAGGGCCGCATCGTGGAGCAGGGGTCTCATTCGGTGCTCTCCACCGCAGGCGGACTGTATGCCCGGATGTGGGCGGACTATAACCAGGCAGTCCAGTGGAAAATCACCAGCGAAAGGGAGGTAGAGTAATGTTCGGTCAAAACTTTCAGCGCAAATACGCCTTGACAGACCAAGGCGTGCGGAACACCAAGAAGGGCACGTTCTGGACCTTTCTGGTCAACCTGATCGTCATGGGCGGCATGGGCATCCTGTACCTGCTCATGTACAAGCTGATGGGCACCTTAACAGAGGGCCGGCCGCTGCCCAGCGCCCCTCCGCTCCTCGGCCTGGTGGTTCTGTTTGTTCTCCTGTCCTTCCTCACCCATTTGCAGCAGTACAAGGCAACCTACGGCCTGGTCTACAACGAGGTCAAGGCCACCCGCCTCAGCCTGGCCGAGCGCCTGCGGAAGCTGCCCCTGGGCTACTTCGGCAAGCGGGACCTGGCCGACCTCACCGAGACCCTCATGGGAGATGTCAACCGCATGGAGCACGTCTGGTCCCATGTGCTGGGCTATCTGTACGGCTCCTACCTCTCCACGGCGCTCATCGCGGTGTGCCTGCTGGTGTATGACTGGCAGCTGGCCATCGCCTGCCTGTGGGGGGTGCCCGTGGCCTTCGGCCTGCTGTTCGGCACCCGCAGGCTCTCCGCCCGCAGCTCTGAGCGGACGAAAAAGGCCGCCGTCCGCGTCTCCGACGGCATCCAGGAGGCCCTGGAGAATGTCCGGGAGATCCGCGCCACCAACCAGGAGGCCCGGTATCTGGCCGGGCTGAACCAGAAGATTGACGACCACGAGAAGGTCACCATCCAGGGCGAACTGGGCACCGGCATCTTTGTCAACGCCGCCAGCGTCATCATGCGTCTGGGCGTGGCCACCACCATCCTGGTGGGCGCCGACCGGATTCTCTCCGGCCAGATTGACTTCATGCTGCTCTTCCTGTTCCTGCTGGTCATCACCCGGGTCTATGCCCCCTTCGACCAGAGCCTGGCCCTCATCGCGGAGTTGTTCGTCTCCCAGGTGTCCGCCGACCGCATGACGGAAATCTACAACACGCCGGTGGCGGAGGGCACCGCGCACTTCCAGCCCCAGGGGCACGACATTGTGTTCCGCCAGGTGGGCTTTGCCTACGACAAGAAAAAAGTCCTGGACGGTGTGAGCTTCACCGCCAAGGAGGGGGAGGTCACCGCCCTGGTGGGCCCCTCCGGCTCCGGCAAGAGCACCTGCGCCCGGCTGGCCGCCCGGCTGTGGGACGCCACCGAGGGCACCATCCAGGTGGGCGGGGTGGACATCTCCACCGTGGGCCCGGAGGCCCTGCTGCGGGATTACTCCATGGTGTTCCAGGATGTGGTGCTCTTTGACGACACTGTCATGGAAAACATCCGGCTGGGCCGCCGGGGGGCCACCGACGAGGAGGTGCGGGCCGCGGCGGAGGCCGCCAACTGCGGGGAATTCATCCGCAGGCTGCCCCAGGGCTATGATACCCCCATCGGGGAGAACGGAGCCAAGCTCTCCGGCGGGGAACGCCAGCGCATCTCCATCGCCCGGGCCCTTTTGAAGGACGCCCCCATCGTCCTGCTGGACGAGGCCACCGCCAGCCTGGATGTGGAGAACGAGACCAAGGTCCAGGGCGCCCTCTCCCGCCTGCTGGCCGGCAAAACCGTGCTGGTCATCGCCCACCGGATGCGCACCGTGGCCGGGGCGGACCACATCGTGGTGCTGGACAACGGCCGCGTGGCCGAGCAGGGCACCCCCGCCGAGCTGATGGCCCGCGGCGGGCTCTACCGCCGCATGGTGGAGCTCCAGAGCCAGAGCGCCCAGTGGCAGCTGAACCAAGCGTAATCCCAGACAAAAAGACAACGCCGACAGCCGGGGACCCCTCACAGGGGCCCCCGGCTGTCGGCATATCGTGCCGTTTTTTCGTTCAAGCGGTATAAAACAGGGGTAACATCGTGTGCAACGGGCCTGACAGGCCATACGGCCCGTCCTGCTCAGTACAGCTTTGCCCCTGCCGGAATCCTGTCATCCACCATCAGCAGGTTCAGCCCTTCCCGGCCGTTTTCTTCATGCACCGCCGAAATCAGCATCCCCTCCGAATCAATGCCCATCATCTTTCTGGGGGGAAGGTTTACAATGGCGATGGCGGTTTTCCCCACCAGCTCCTCCGGTTCATAATACTCATGGATTCCGCTCAAAATGGTGCGTCTGCGTTCCGTTCCATCGTCTAATGTGAACTTCAGGAGTTTCTTGGACTTGGGCACCGCCTCACAGGCCTCGATCTTCACAGCGCGGAAGTCCGACTTGGCAAACGTGTCGAAGTCAACCATTTCCTCAAAGAGGGGTTCTATTTTCACCTGGGAAAAATCCACCTTTTCCGCCACAGGCTTGGGCGCAGCGGCCCCCTCGGAATTGACGCTGTTTTCTTTCTTCGCGCTGTCCAGGGGCTTCATGGTGGGGAAGAGAATCACGTCCCGGATGGAGTCTGCCCCGGTCAGGAGCATGACGCACCGGTCGATGCCGATGCCCAGGCCGCCGGTGGGGGGCAGGCCGTACTCCAGGGCGTTGATGTAGTCCTCGTCCATCATGCCGGCCTCCTCGTCTCCGTCGGCCCGGAGCTCCACCTGCTTCTGGAACCGCTGCTTCTGGTCAATGGGGTCGTTGAGCTCGGAGAAGGCGTTGCCCATCTCACTGCGGCAGATGAACAGCTCAAACCGCTCGGTGAGCCGGGGGTCCTGGGCCGACCGCTTGGCCAGGGGGGAGACATCCACCGGGTGCATGGTGATGAAGGTGGGCTGAATGAGCATCCCCTCCACCTTTTGGTCAAAGCACTCGTAGAGGGCGTGGCCCCAGGTGGGCTCCACCCCGTCCATGTCGATGCCCACGCCCTTGGCGGCGGCCACGGCCGCCTCGTCGCTGTCGATGGCCATGAAGTCCACCCCCAGGTACTGCTGGACCGCCTGGGCCATGGTCAGCCGGGGCCAGCCAGGGGCCAGGCTGATCTGCTCCCCCTGCCAGGTGACCTCATAGGTCCCCAGGATCTTCTGGGCGGCGGAGGAGAGGAAGGCCTCAAACAGGTCCATCATGTCGTGGAAGTCGGCATAGGCCTCATAGAGCTCCACGGTGGTAAACTCCGGGTTGTGCTTGGTGTCCATGCCCTCGTTGCGGAAAATGCGGCCGATCTCGTACACCCGCTCCAGGCCGCCCACGATCAGGCGCTTTAAGTGGAGCTCGGTGGCGATGCGCATGTACATGTCAAGGTCCAGGGTGTTGTGGTGGGTGATGAAGGGCCGGGCGGTGGCGCCGCCGGAGATGGTGTTGAGCACCGGGGTCTCCACCTCCATGTACCCCCGCTCGTCCAGGAAAGCCCGGAGATAGCGAATGAACTGGCTGCGGATCTCAAAGTTCCTGCGCACCTCGGGGTTCATAATCAGGTCCACGTACCGCTGGCGGTAGCGCAGCTCCTTGTCCTGCAGGCCGTGGAACTTCTCCGGCAGAGGCCGCAGGGACTTGGACAGGAGGGTGACGTTCTTGCACCGCACGCTCATCTCCCCCCGCTGGGTCCGGAAGACCTCGCCTTCCACCCCCACCAGGTCGCCGATGTCGTACTTTTTGAAGGCGTTGTACACCGCCTCGTCCATCTCATCCCGCCGGGCGTAGAGCTGGATGCGGCCGGTTTTATCCTGCAGGTCGCAGAAGCTCACCTTGCCCATGCCCCGCTTGGACATGAGACGGCCGGCCACAGTCACAGCCTGCCCCTCCATCTGGTCAAAGTGGTCCTTAATCTGCTGGGTGTGGGCGGACACGGTAAACTTGGTCTGCTGGAAGGGGTCCTTCCCCTCCTTTTGGAGGGCGGCCAGCTTGTCCCGGCGCACCTGGAGAATCTGGGACAGGTCCTGTTCCTGCTCCTGGGGGTTGTCCTTTCTGTTCTTCTCTGCCATGTTTCGCAGCTCCTTTATCTTTCTGGGTTGGTTATCTCTGGATCTCCACAATCTGATAGCGGATGTTGCCGGCGGGGGCCTCCACCACCACCTCTTCCCCGGCCTTCTTGCCCAGCAGGGCCCGGCCGAAGGGGGAGTCCTCGGAGATGCGCCCGTTCATGGGGTCGGCCTCCTGGGAGCCCACAATTTGATAGTGCAAGGTCTCATCAAACTCCAAGTCCTTCACCACCACGTTGTTGCCCACGTGGACCATGTCCATGTGGTTCTCCTGCTCCTCAATGAGGGTGTAGTTGGACAAAATCTCATCCAGTTCCGCAATGCGGGAGTAGAGCTTGCCCTGCTCGTTTTTGGCCTCGTCGTACTCGCTGTTCTCCGACAGGTCCCCGAAGGAGCGGGCCTCCTTGATGAGCTCCGCCACTTCCTTCTCCCGCACGGTTTTCAAATACGTGAGCTCCTGCTTCAGTTCCTCCAGGCGCTCCGCGCTCAGTCTATATTCCTTTGCCATGGTGACACACCTTCCAATTCTTAATGGGGTCGCGTTACAATGGGACGGCCCGGGGGCCATACACATTATAAATATAATACTCCGTTTACATGTCTAAGTATTATAGGAACTTTCTCCCGGTCTGTCAAGGGGATGGACCTGCCCTTCGGCAGCGTACCGGGTTTTTCCCGGGAAAATCGCAGGGTTCCCCAGGTTTCCCGCCGGGGAAGAGTCCCCTCCCGGCCGGCCGGACCGGGCCCTCACTTCTCCATGGCCTGAATGGCCGCCTGCAGCTGTTCGTCCTCCTGGGGCTCCAGCTGCCCGGCCAGCAGCTTCTGCTCATCCTCCTCCGACAGGGAGCACAGGGGGGCCGGCGTCAGCCCGGTGCCGATCAGGGAGACCCCGCCGCCGGTGTAGTACCGGGCGGTGGACAGCCCAATGGCGCTGCCGTCGGGCAGGTCGAAGAGCACCTGGGAGAAGCCCTTGCCGCTGGTCTGCTCCCCGGCCACCACCGCCCCGGCGGACTCCTGGAGCTGGGCGGCCAAGAACTCCGCCGCGCTGTAACTGTTCCTGTTCACCAGCACCGCCATGGGCAGGTCCACACAGTCGGCGTCGGAGGTGTAGACCGTCTCCTTCCCGTCGGAACTCCGGTTGATGAAAATTTTCCCCTCGGGCAGCAGGTCATCCAGGATCTCCGTGAGCTCGGTGACATATCCCCCCGGGTTATTCCGCACGTCAAAGACCAGGGCCCGGGCCCCCTGGGCCTGGAGCTCCGCCACCCCCTGCTTCACCAGGTCGGCGGTGCCGGCGTAGAAGTTCTGGATGGTCACCAGCCCCACCTGGTCCTCCAGCAGCTTCCAGGCGGCGGTGATCCCATGGACCTGTTTCCGCTGGAGCTCCACCGTCCGGCGGGTGCCGTCGGCGGCCTCCACCTCCAGGGTGAGCCAGGTACCCTCCTCCCCCTTGATGGCCTCCACCGCCTCCTCCCGGGTCTCCGGCTGGATGGCCTGGCCGTCCACGGCGCGGATGATCTCCCCCACCTGCAAGCCGGCCTCCTGGGCGGGGCTGCCCGCTGTGACTCCCACGATCTCCAGCCCGTCCGACGGCTCTTGGCTCACGGTGACGCCGATGCCCACATAGGCGTTGCTCCGGGCCTCCCGGGTCCGCTGGGCCTCCGCCGGGTCCAGGTAGTAGGACCACCGGTCCCCCAGGGAATCCACCATGGTCTCCAAGGTGGCCGAGAGGTTCTCCGCCGGGTCATACTCCCCCACAAACCGCTTCTCAATGAGCTGATGGGCCTGGAGCAGGGTCCGCCCGTCCTGGCCCAGCAAGTGCCAGGTGATCCCCAGGGTGGCCACCCCGCCCAGCAGAAAGCAGAGCAGGCAGACTACTCCCTTTCCAATGATTCGTTTCGTGTTGCGCTGCATGGCGTTTCCTCCTTCTCGCCCCCCGCCGGCGGATGCCGGCGAAAGAAAAGCAAGCGGCGGCCGCAGCCGCCGCTTTGCCTGATGGGTTGTCGCTTTTCCCGGTCTCAATACGGCAGCACTGTGGCCACCAGGGAGAGCACCAGGGACAGGCACAGGACCACCGCAACCACTGCGGCAATGCGCTTTTGCAGGCGCATGGGGTCCCGGCGCTTGGTCTTTTGCTTGCTCATGGGCTGTGCGTCGCCTCCTTGACTGCGTTATACCTTCAGGAACTTCCGAATGGCCATCACCGAACCGCCGGCGCCGATGACGAAGCCCGCAGCCAGGAAGACCAGCAAAATCCAGTGGGACATGCTGGAGAAGGGCAGGGTGCTGATAATGCCCAGCAGGTCGCTCTGGTCAATGGCTTTGACGATGAGGCCATAAATGCCCCACTGGCAGAAGAAGGCGATGATGCCCCCGGTCAGGCCCAGGATCATCCCCTCCACCAGGAAGGGCCACCGGACAAACCAGTTGGTGGCGCCGCACATCTT